>Ga0102590_1000225_pt1 | contig 148498 bp, 120 predicted proteins | sample AraplaMF_Col_mMF_FD_76859 | JGI IMG/M metagenome (GOLD analysis project Ga0102590, IMG submission 76859) | Arabidopsis root microbial communities from the University of North Carolina, USA - plate scrape MF_Col_mMF | ecosystem: Host-associated > Plants > Roots > Endosphere | place: USA...
CTGATCCTGCTGGTGTTCGGCGGCGGCTCGATGGCCTCGATGCCGTTCGTCGGCTGGCTGACCCATCGCTTCGGCAACCGCCGCGTGATCGTCGCCTCGGGCCTGCTGCTGTGCCTGGCGCTGCCGGCGCTGGCGCTGGCGCCGAGTGCGCTTCTGCTTACCGCGGCGCTGGCTTATTTCGGCGTGATGCTCGGCGTGGTCGATGTGGCCATGAACGCGCATGCGGTCGAGGTGGAAAAGCTCGACGGCCGCGTGCTGATGTCCGGCTTCCATGGCCTGTTCAGTGTCGGCGGCCTGACCGGCGCGGCGCTGATGAGCGCGTTGCTTGCCATCGGACTGCCGCTGGCCTGGAGCGCGGCGGTGCTGGCCGGTTTGCTCGCCGTGCTGGTGCTGTTCCTGCGCGGCGGCCTGCTGGCAGGTGCCAGCGAGGCGGAAGGCCATGCGGCCTTCGGCGTCCCGCGCGGCCTGGTATTGCTGCTGGGTCTACTGTGCTTCGTCAGCTTCATGGCGGAAGGCTCGATGCTGGACTGGAGCGCGGTGTTCCTGCGCGATTTCCGCGGCTTCGCGGCGAGCTCGGCGGGCATCGGCTACGCCTGCTTCTCCATCGCGATGGCGCTGGGCCGCCTCACCGGCGACCGGCTCGTGCAGCGCGTGGGCACGGTGTGGACGGTGCGCGCCGGCGCGGCGCTGGCGGCGGCCGGTTTCGCGCTGGTTTCCAGCGTGCCGTGGGCGCCGCTGTCCTTGCTCGGCTTCGTGCTGATCGGCCTGGGCGCGTCCAATATCGTGCCGGTGATGTTCAGCGCCGCCGGCCGCCTGCCGGGCACCTCGCCGGCGGTGGCGCTGGCGACGGTGACCATGCTCGGCTACGTGGGCCTGCTCAGCGGGCCGGCCCTGATCGGCTTCCTTTCGAAGATCACCAGCCTGCCGCTGGCGATGGCCGCGGTGGCAGTGCTGCTGGCGGTGGTGTCCGCGTCGGCGCGGATCGTGCGGCGATGACGGAGCGCAACGCAATGATCGATACGGTGGTGTTCGACCTCGGCGGCGTGCTGATCGACTGGAATCCACGCTATCTCTATCGCCAGCTGTTCGACGACGAAGCGGCGATGGAGCATTTCCTGACGAAGATCTGCACCGGCCCGTGGAACGAGCAGCAGGACGCGGGCCGCCCGTGGAGCGAGGCGATCGCCCGGCTCAGCGCGGAGCATCCCGCGCACGCGCCGCTGATCGCCGCCTTCCGCGAGCGCTGGGAAGAAATGCTGGCCGGCCCGATCGCCGGCAGCGTGGAGCTGCTGGCGGAGCTGAAGGCGCGCGGCGTGCGCCTCTATGCGCTGACCAACTGGTCGAACGAGACCTTCCCGCGCGCGCTGGAGCTGTACGACTTCCTGCATTGGTTCGAAGGCATCGTGGTCTCCGGCGAGGAGCGGCTGATCAAGCCCGATCCGCGCATCTACCAGTGCCTGTTCGAGCGCTATGGCGTCGAACCCTCGCGTGCGCTCTACATCGACGACGCGCGCCGCAACGTCGACGCGGCGGCGGCGCTGGGCATGCAGGCGTGGTGGTTCCAGGGTGCGGAAGGCTTGCGCACGTGGCTGGCCTCGCACGGCCTGGTCGACGACAAGGCCACCGCATGAGCCGGCACCTCGCCAGCGAGAGCCTGCCGGCCGAAGCGCTGCCGCAGGAACGCCAGCAGTGGATCCTGCAGCGGCTGCGCAGCCAGGGGCGCGTGGTCGCCGCGGAACTCGCGGCGGAATGCCAGGTATCGGAGGACTCGATCCGCCGCGACCTGCGCGAGCTCGCCGCACAAGGCCTGTGCAAGCGCGTCTACGGCGGCGCGCTGCCGCTCACCGTGCCGGTGCAGCCGCTGAAGCAGCGGCGCGGCGAACATGCCGGCCGCAAGCAGGCGCTGGCGCGCAAGGCGGCGACGCTGGTGCGGCAGGGGCAGATCCTGCTGATCGACGCCGGTTCCACCAATACCGCCATCGCCGCGGCGCTGCCCGAGCGCAGCCAGCTCACCGTGGTCACCAACGCGCCCGATGTCGCCCTGGCGCTGCTGGACCGCGAGGGCTTCGAGATCCTGCTGGTCGGCGGGCGCGTGGATCCGCGCATCGGCGGCGCGGTGGGCGCGCAGGCGGTGAAATCGCTGCAGGGCATCCGCGCGGACCTGTGCTTTCCCGGCGCCTGCGCGCTGGACCTGGACGGCGGCCTGTGGGGCTTCGACAGCGAGGAAGTGCTGTTCAAGCGCACCATGGTCGAGTGCAGCGGCGAGACCGCGGTGGTGGTCACCAGCGACAAGCTCGGCGCGGTGGCCACGCATCGCGTGGCGGAACTGGCCGAGGTGCAGCACCTGGTGGTCGAGCACGAGGTCGACAAGGCGACGCGGGCGGCGTATGCGGCGCGCGGCGTGACGGTGTATCGGGCCGAGGCAGGGAATGGGGAATAGAGAATAGGGAATAAAAAAGCGCGCCCCACAAGTGTTGTGGGGCGCGCTCCTATTCTCTATTCCCTATTCCCCAGGCGGCATACGCCGCCTTATTCCTGGCGCTCCCACACCTGGCTGCGCCCGATCAGCGAGAAGCCGATGTAGCCGTGCACGTCCAGCTTGGCGCCGTTCTCCAGCAGCTTCAGCTTGACCTTGTAGGTCTTGCCGTTCTTGGGGTCGAGGATCTTACCGCCGTCCCATTCGTCGCCGTCCTGCTTGACGCCCCACATGATCACCATGCCTTCGACCGGCTTGTCCTTGCGCTCGCCGTCGCATTCCTTGCAGACCGGGTGCGGGCCTTCGTCCGACTGCAGCACCTGCAGCACCTTGCCCTGCAGCTCGCCGTTGACCTCGGTGATTTCCACGATGGACTTGGGCTGGTGGGTCTTGTCGTCGATGGTCTTCCACTTGCCGACCGGCGAAGCGGCGAAGACCGTACCGGCGCCGAGCAGCAGTCCGGCGGCGATGGCGAGGCGGATCAATGGCTTCATGTGCTCCCTCCCGTACGAAACAGTATGGAGGGGGAGCCTGACGAGCCCCAGCCGGCCCGTCAAGCTGCAATGCGCAAGCTCGGCGCCGCCTGGCGGGCTGGCATAATGGCCCATCTCCCGCTGCATTCCCGACCCTTCATGACGCAGGCAAGCGAAGCCCTGGTACGCCGCATTCTCGGCGACACCATCGATCCCCACACCGGCGCGCCGCTCGCCGACAGCCTGCGCGCCGTCGGCGTGGACGGCACGCGCGTCTCGGTCGACCTGCAGCTCGGCTATCCGGCTGCCGGCGCCGCCGAAGCGATCGCGGCCCTGGCCAGGCAGGCGCTGGAGGCGGATCCGTCGATCGACGCGGCCGCGGTGTCGGCGACCAGCCGCATCTACGCGCACAAGGTGCAGGGCACGCTGGCGCCGCTGCCCAACGTGAAGAACATCATCGTGGTCGCCTCCGGCAAGGGCGGGGTGGGCAAGTCCACCGTGTCGGCCAACCTCGCGCTGGCGCTGGCCGCCGAGGGCGCCAGGGTGGGCGTGCTCGATGCGGACATCTATGGCCCGAGCCAGCCGCGCATGCTCGGCATCAGCGGCAAGCCCGAGTCGCCGGACGGCAAGACCATCGTGCCGCTGCAGGCACACGGCCTGCAGGCGATGTCGATCGGCTTCCTGGTCGACGAGGAGACGCCGATGATCTGGCGCGGCCCGATGGTCACCCAGGCGATGATGCAGCTGCTCAACGATTCGCGCTGGGAGCAACTCGACTACCTGGTGGTCGACCTGCCGCCGGGCACCGGCGACATCCAGCTGACGCTGTCGCAGAAGGTGCCGGTAGCCGGCGCGGTGATCGTCACCACGCCGCAGGACATCGCCCTGCTGGACGCGCGCAAGGCGCTGAAGATGTTCGAGAAGGTCGAGGTGCCGGTGCTGGGCGTGGTGGAGAACATGGCTACCCACGTGTGCACCAGCTGCGGCCACGAGGAACACATCTTCGGCGAGGGCGGCGGGGCGCGCATGGCCGAGCAGTACCACGTCGCCTATCTAGGCTCGCTGCCGCTGGATATCCGCATCCGCGAGCAGGCCGACGGCGGCACGCCCACGGTGGCGGCGATGCCGGACTCCGACCTGGCCGCGCGCTACCGCGAAATCGCGCGCAATGCGGCGGGCCGGCTGTCGCGGCAACCGCGCAACAAGTCGCTGGGCCTGGGCAAGATCATCGTGCAGGGCACGCCGTCGACATGACCGTCGCCTCCGCCCATACGGCCTTGCCGCGCGCCTGAAAGAAAACGGGCGCCTCGCGGCGCCCGTTGCGCAGCGGGCTTAAGCGCCCGCCTTCTTCTGGCGATGAATCGCGCGGCTGTCGCGGTTCTCCGTGCGCTGGATATGGCGCTGCTCGCCGCGGCTCACATGGCCGTTGGCGCCGGCGTTGTGCTCCGCATGATCGACATGCGCCTCGCGGCCCTGCAGGTGCGCCACCTGCCTGTCGTTGAGCGAGCCGTTGCGCACGCCCTGGTCGATGCGCTTTTCCTGGTTGACATTGCGCTGCACGTCGGCGGCCATGCGGCGCGAGGAAGCGGAGTTCGGATTCTGCGTCGCGCCATTGTGCGTATCGCGGTAGACATCGCGGCTCTGCACGTTCTCCGCATGCTTGATCTGCGCCTGTTCCTTGCCGGTCAGCGGACCGTTGCGCAGGTCGCGCTGCTCCATGCGGTCGATGTGCGCCTGGCCCTGTTCCAGCTGCGAGGTCTCGCGGGTGGTGAGCTGGCCGTCCTTGACGCCATTCTCGATGCGCTGCTGCTGGTTGACGTTGCGCTGCACGTCCTGGTTCACCGGCGCCTCCTGCGCGTGGGCGGCGGCACCGAAGGCGGCGGCGACGAAACCGGCGAGTGCGAGACGGCGGAAGCTGATGCGGTGCTGCATGGGCGTTCTCCTCTTTGGAATGGTGGAACTGCGTGGCCCGGGTGCTGCGGAGAACGGAAGGACGGCAGGCGTGTTGACGGGCGCGGGCGGGACGGATTTAGCCGGCGCTCAGCCTGGCCTGCGATTGGTCTGTTCTGAAAATCCCGGCTGATCAGCGAGTTGTCTTTCGTGGCTTGCACGTAGCTGACGGCGGTCGACAGTCATGGCGGGATGGCCGTCGCCGCCGTCGCGGCGTTCCGGGTCGCCCGCCACGCCTGCCTGCGACTGGCGGGCGCAGGGGCGATCCGCTATGTTTTTCCGCTTTCGGCCCGGCATCCCGCGCAGGGACGGACCTTCGATCGCAATGGGAGCCCGAGTGAGCATCAAATCCGACAAGTGGATCCGGCGCATGGCCGATCAGCACGGCATGATCGAGCCGTACGAGCCGGGCCAGATCAAGCTCCGCGACGGCAACAAGCTGGTCTCCTACGGCACCTCCAGCTATGGCTACGACGTGCGCTGCGCACGCGAGTTCAAGATCTTCACCAATATCAACTCCACCATCGTCGACCCGAAGGCGTTCGACCCGACCAGCTTCGTCGACGTCGAGGCGGACGTGTGCATCATCCCGCCGAACTCGTTCGCACTGGCGCGCACGGTGGAGTACTTCCGCATCCCGCGCAGCGTGCTGACCATCTGCCTGGGCAAGAGCACCTACGCGCGCTGCGGCATCATCGTCAACGTGACGCCGCTGGAGCCGGAGTGGGAAGGCCACGTCACGCTGGAGTTCTCCAACACCACGCCGCTGCCGGCCAAGATCTATGCCAACGAAGGCGTGGCGCAGATGCTGTTCCTCGAATCCGACGAGGAATGCGAGACCAGCTACCGCGACCGCGGCGGCAAGTACCAGGGGCAGCGCGGCGTGACCTTGCCGCGCACCTGATCCGCAGGAATTCGCGCGAGTCGGCAGCTGAACGGCTGCCGCCCCGCCACGGTGCAGGCCAGGGGGCCGGCGCTACACTCGCTTCGTTGTCTTCACTGAATTGAATTGCCGGAGATGCACATGATTCGTCTATCCACGCTGCTCAGCCGCAGCGCCGCCGCCGTCCTGCTGGGCAGCCTGCTGGTCCTCGCCGGTTGCCATCGCGGCGCCACCAAGGACGAGGCCGTCCAGACGGCCCAGATGCAGGGCAAGTTCGACGCCACCGTGGAGGCCTACAAGAGCGGCCAGTTCATGGTCGACGGCGCGGTGCTCTCCGCCCTCGACACCGGCAGCCACTTCGCCTACCTCAAGGACCAGGGCAAGCTGCCCAAGACCGTGCTGCTGATCCCCAGCGACGAGTCGAAGGTGCGCAAGGCGCACCTGGAGTTCATGGCGCGCATGCAGCTGGACTACGGTTTTGCCGTGTACTACGACGACGGCGGCACGCTGAAGAAGATCAATCCGGTCGAGACCAAGGCGCGCAACCTCGAGGACTACCACGCCCCGGTCAAGATGAACGACGAGATGAAGGGCAAGGAAGCGAGCAGCGGCGGCTACGATCCCTCGCAGCGCTGAGTTCGCTTGCGTTCCAGCAGAAAGCCCGCGAGCGATCGCGGGCTTTCTTGTTTCAGGGGTAGGTTGGGGTGAGCCACAGGCGAACCCCAACGCTGCGATACGTTCGGCGTTATTGCGTTGGGGTTCGCCTGCGGCTCACCCCAACCTACCAGTGCGTCAGGCCAGCGTGCTTTGCAGTCTGGCGATGAGCTGTTCCAGCAGCGCAGCTTCGTACGGCTGCGCCGGACCGCTGCCCCACACCGGCCCCGGCCACGCGGCATCGCCCTCGCGGCGCGCCACCACGTGCACATGCAGTTGCCGCACGATATTGCCCAGCGCACCCAGGTTGAGCTTGTCGCAGGGCGCGCAGGCGCGCAGCGCGGCGGCGGCGCGGTTCGCTTCGCTCCATAGCACCTGCTGCTCGATGTCGGCGAGATCGGCGATCTCGACCATGCCGGCGCGCCGCGGCACCAGCACCAGCCAGGCGTAGCGCGCGTCGTTCATCAGCAGCAGTTCGCACAGCGGCAGGCTGGCGACGCGGCGGGTGTCGGCGGCAAGGCGGGCGTCCAGGACGAAGCGGTCGCCGCTCATGCGCCGGCCAGCTCGCGGGCGAAAAAACCCATGCTGCGGTCCCACGCCAGCGTCACGCTGGGTTCGTGGTATTGCGCGCCGACGTCGCGGTTGAAGGCGTGGTCGGCGGGGTAGGTATAGATCTCCATCTGCGGCAGCTTTTCGCGATGCTTCGCGACCATTTCCGGCGGGATGCTTTTGTCGAGCTCGCCGAAGTGGAACATCACCGGCGCCTTGAGCGTCTCGTCCAGGAACGGCAGGTTGCGCGCACCGTAATAGCTCACCGAGGGCAGCCCCAGCCGGATCGCCGCGAGCAGGGCCACCGTGCCGCCCCAGCAGAAACCGACCGTGCCGATCTTCCCGGCCGAGGCGATCGATTCCGCCGCGCTGCCCACCGCCTCCACCGCGCGATCCATGCCCAGCTCGTTCACCAGCGCCTTGCCGCGGGCGGAGGTGTCGGCGTTGTAGTCCATCTCCACGCCGGTCTCCAGGTAATCGAAGAACTGCGGCGCGACGGCGACATAGCCTGCGGCAGCGAGGCGATCGGCGACGCTGCGGATATGCGCGTTCACGCCGAAGATTTCCTGGATCACCACGATGCCGCCTTTGGGCTTGCCTTCGGGCCGGGCCAGGTAGGCGCCGATGCATTGGGTGCCGGAAGTCGGAAGATTGATGTGCTGGCCCATGCTTGCGCTCTCGCTGCGGCAAAGCCGGAAGTTTAGGCGGGTTGGGAGCGGCTGTGCATTTATGAGAGGCTATCGCGGCTTACCGCCCAGGATTTTTCGATGAACGGCCACTCCGTGCAAACCGATCTGCTCCGCCTGTTCGAGCGCCACGACGTGGAGCTGGAGCCGGACGAGGACGACTGGCTGGTCACCGATGGCGATTTCCCCGCCGTGCGCGCCAGTTGGCACGACGGTGCGCAAGGCGAGCCGGGCCGGCTGGATGTCGACGTGGTGATCAGCGAAGAGCGCCAGATCGAGGAAAGTTTCGCCGGCCATGGCCGCGGCGATGCGGGCGCGCGCGATGCGCTGCAAGCGTTCGAGCGTAACGTCCTGCATGTCCTGCTGGCGGCATGCTGGTACGTCACCGACGATCGGCGCATCCAGTTGCACAACTGGGAATTCGGCGTGCGCAGCTGGGATGTCTTCATCGGCCCCTTGGCCTTCAGCCGCGACGGCGTGCCTGCTCCGGATGGCTTGTCGGCGGGCTTGCAGGATGCCTTGCGCAACGAAGCGCTGAGCGGCGAATTGCACTGGATCCGCCTGTTCTATCGCCGCGCCGACGACGGTTCGGTGCTGGCCGAGGCCTTGCTGGACAACCAGCCATGGCCGGGCGGCGATCGCCTGCTCGCGCAGCTGGCCTGGCCGTCGAGCGGGCAGGGCTATAGCGCACGCTGCTTCATTGCGTTGGATATTCGCGATTACTGAAGCTGCCGGCGGAGCCGCGCAGCTGGAACAGCGTCGAAGTGTCGGGGGGCACGATGGTCGAGACGGCAGCAGGGCTTGGTATCGAGGAATTGCATACGTATTGGGCTTGCCAGTGCGCGCCGGGATCGGCGGCGCCGCTGCCGCAGGATGTCGTGAAGACCTTGCTGGCGGGCTTGCGTCTCAATGTGCTGGAAACCCTGCGCTATCTGCATCAGCACAAGCCGGGCTTTGCGCAATTCGAAGCCTGGATCTGTGAGCGCAATGGCGGCGAATTCGAAGACGCCGCGCTGGATCGCTTGCGGCGCGCCTTGGCCGGCGAGGCGGTCGGCACGGAAGTCGGCGATCTCGACGGCGTCGAAGGCTTGAGCGCCGATGACCTTGCGCACTGGGACGAGCACGGCTACGTCATCCTGCGCAACGCGATTACCTCGGAAGCGGCGGAAAGCACCGAGCTGGCCATCTACGATTTTCTCGGGATGGATCGCGACGACCCCGAGTCCTGGTATCGCCAATCCCTGGGCCATTCCATCTGGGTGCCGCTGCTGCGCCATCCGGCGGTCGTGGCCAATCGCCGCTCGCCGCGCATCCACAAGGCCCACGCGCAGCTGTGGGGCCGCGAGGACCTGTGGGTCACCATCGACCAGGTGGGATTCAATCCGCCGGAGCGCCCGGACTGGATGTTTCCCGGGCCTCATCTGCACTGGGACAGCACGCTCGCCGAACCGCACTGCCTGGAACTGCAGGGCATCCTCTATCTCGCCGACGTGGCCGCCGACCAGGGCGCCTTCAGCTGCGTGCCGGGCTTCCATCGCGAGCTGAAGCCGTGGCTGAAAAGCGTTCCGGCCGGCGTGAACCCGAACGATCACGCGCGGCGCACCCTGACCATGCGGCCCATCGATGCCCGGCGCGGCGACATGGTCATCTGGCATCACCTGCTGCCGCACGGCAGCAGCCCGAACCGGGCGCAGCGGCCGCGCGTCGTGCAATACATGTCGCTGCGGCCCACGCGTTATGCCTACACCGAGGAATGGACGTCCTGAGCCGGCCCGTGCGGGGTAGCCGGGTTCGGCTATAATTCCCTGTTTGCCAATCCCTTAACGGTTCCCAGGTCATGTCCCAGGCCACCCAGAAAATCGGTTTCGTCAGCCTCGGCTGCCCCAAGGCGCTGGTCGATTCCGAGCGCATCCTCACCCAGCTCAAGGTCGAAGGCTACGAGATCGTGCCCAGCTACGGCGCGGCCGACGCGGTGGTGGTCAATACCTGCGGCTTTATCGATGCGGCCGTGCAGGAGTCGCTGGATGCGATCGGCGAGGCGCTGCACGAGAACGGCAAGGTCATCGTCACCGGCTGCCTGGGCAAGCGCTCGGAGCTGATCCGCGAAGCCTATCCGGACGTGCTGGCGATCACCGGCCCGCAGGACTACGCCAGCGTGATGAACGCGGTGCATGCCACCTTGCCGCCGCAGCGCAATCCGTTGCTGGACATCATCCCGGACACCGGCATCAAGCTCACGCCGAAGCATTACGCGTACTTGAAGATTTCCGAAGGCTGCAACCACCGCTGCAGCTTCTGCATCATCCCCTCGATGCGCGGCGACCTGGTCTCGCGTCCTATCGACGAAGTGCTGGTCGAAGCCGAGCGCCTGGTCAAGGGCGGCGTGAAGGAACTGCTGGTGATTTCGCAGGACACCAGCGCCTACGGCGTGGACCTGAAGTACGCCGAGCGCCAGTGGCGCGACAAGAGCTACCGCACGCGCATGACCGAGCTGTGCGAAGGCCTGTCGGAACTCGGCGTGTGGACACGCCTGCACTACGTCTACCCGTATCCGCACGTGGACGAGGTGATGCAGCTGATGGCGGACGGCAAGCTGCTGCCGTACCTGGATATCCCGTTCCAGCACGCCAGCCCGCGCATCCTCAAGCTGATGAAGCGGCCGGGCAACATCGACAAGACGCTGGAACGCATCCGCAACTGGCGCAAGGCGGTGCCGGAGCTGACCATCCGCAGCACCTTCATCGTCGGCTTCCCCGGCGAGACGGACGCGGAATTCGAAGAGCTGCTGGACTTCCTGCGCGAAGCCGAGCTGGACCGCGTCGGCGCGTTCGCCTATTCGCCGGTGGACGGCGCCAAGGCCAACGAGCTGCCGGGCGCGGTGTCCGAGGAACTGAAGGAAGACCGCCTGGAGCAGTTCATGGCGGTGCAGGCGGAAATCTCGGCCGCCAAGCTGCAGCGCAAGATCGGGCGCACCATCCAGGTGCTGGTCGATGAAGCCGGCGCGGATGGCGCGATCGCGCGTTCCGCGGCCGACGCGCCGGAAATCGACGGTGTCGTCCGCATCGCCCATGGCCCATTGCAGCCGGGCCAGCTCCTGAAACCGGGCCAGTTCGTCGACGTGGTGGTCGAGGCGGCGGACGAGCACGACCTGCACGCGCGCCTCGCCGGCTGACTTTCCCCATGCGCTACCTGGCGCCCGCGCGAGGCTCGGTCGATCCGATCGTGTTCGAGCGGCAGCCGCTGGCAGCCTGGAGCGAATACGCCACGCTGCTGCGCGGCGAGGGCTGGCCCGGGGTGGCGGCGCTCGACGCGCAGCTGCCCGCCGGCGCGCCCGAGCGTTTCGTGGCGCAGACGCGCGCCTTGCTCGACGACGGCCTGCATTACGAGCAGCGCATTCACGCGCACGGCTGGATCGCCACCCGCGAAGCGAACTGGCACGACCTGTTCAATGCGCTGGTGTGGCTGCGCTATCCGGCCATCAAGCGCGCCTTGAACGCGCAACAGGTGGCGGAGATCGCGCACATGGGGCCGCGCGAGCGCTCCCGGCCGCAGTACGCGCTGACCCATTTCGACGAAGCCGGCGTGCTGGTCGCGCTGCGCGATCCCGCGCTGCTGGATCTGTGGGACGCGCACGACTGGCATGGCCTGTTCTGGCGCCGGCGCGAGGCCTGGCTGGACGGCACGATCTGCGTCGAGGTCTTCGGCCATGCCCTGTTGGAGCACGCGCTGACCGCCGGCAAGCTGCTGGTGGGCAAGGCCCTGGTCTTCGCCTGTACCGGGGCGGCGGAGCCGGTCGCGGCGCGCTGCGCGGCGGGCATTGCCGCGGGCGCGCTGCTGCGCGATCCGCTGGAACTGCGCCCGCTGCCGCTGTCCGGCATCCCGGGCTGGCATCCGGACAACGGCGCGGAGTCCTTTCATCGCAGCGCCGAGTGCTACCAGCCCCTGCGCGAGGGGCGGCGCTATCCGCCCATGCCGGCCTGAGGCGCCGGAACGATTGCCCATCGGAGGGCTTCGCGGCTATATAAACGCCGGGGCAAATCGGGGGCGGTTCTTATGGACGCGAGAACGTCAGGGCGATCGGGCGGGCGGCTGCGGCGGATCCGGAACCTGCTGCTGGGGCTGGCTTGCTGGCTGCCGGTCGCCGCGCTGGCGGCCGATGCGGTCGAGCCGATCCGCTTCGGCATCCTGCCGATCGGCAGCGCCGCCGAATCGCGCGAGCAGTGGCGCCCGCTGCTGGCTGACCTGGAAAAGCGCCTGGGCCATCCGATCACCACCGTCTCGGTGAGCAGCTATGCCGGCCTGTCCGGCGCGATCGGCGACCAGCGCGTGGACATCGCCTTCCTGTCCGGCCGGCTCGCCGTCGAGGCGGTGCTGCGCCAGCACATGAGCGTGTTCGCGCAGTTCCAGCGCAACGACGGCGCCCGGGGCAACGTGGCCTTGCTGATCGTGCGCGCCGACGGCCCGATCCATGACCTGGACAGCCTGCTCGCGCATCCGGGACGCTGGCGCTACGCACGCGGCGAGCCCTTGTCCGTCACCGGCTACGTCGCGCCCGAGGCCGAGGTGTTCGCGCCGCGCGGGCTCAATTCCGACACCTTTTTCGCCCGCGTGCGCGTGGGCAATCACCAGAACAATGCGCTGGCGGTGGTCAACGGCGAAGTGGACGTGGCCAGCGGCAACAATCCGGACCTGGACCTGTTCCGCCGCAACTTCCCCGACCAGGCCGCACAGCTGAAAGTGATCTGGCGCTCCAGCCTGATTCCCTCCGGCGTGCTGGTAGTGCGCGCCGGCATGGAGCCGGCGCTGCGCAAGCAGTTGATGGATTTCATGCTGGGCTACGGCAAGGGCGGCGGCGCCGCGGGCGAGCGCGAGCGCGACAATCTCGCGCGCATTCCGGATCTCGCCGGCTTCGTGCCTGCCAGCAGCCTGGTGCTGCGTTCCTTCTCGGACATGGAATACACCTTGCAACGGCAGCAGGCCCTGCATGGGCGCTGGGTCAGTGATGCGGCGCGCGACGCGCGGCTGCGCCAGGTCGAGGCGGATCACCGGCAGGTGCTGCAGCAATTGCAGGCGCATTAGGCGCTTTGCCGCTCTGTTGGGGTTCGCTGCGCTCACCCCGACCTACAGACCGCCTGGGCAGGTGCGGTTCATGCTCGACCCGTAGGGTGAAGCGTTGCCATGCCACCAGGAGATCTCGCATGACTCACCACCAAGCGCGCCGTCGCGTCGCTTCCATGCGCTGGCTGTTCGCGCTCTCGCTGATGGGCGCCGCGGCGCTGTCGCCGCTGCCTGCCGCGGCACAGGCCAGCCCGCGACCGCAGGCCTCGCCGCAACCGCAGTCCGCTCCGCCGCCGTCGTCGGCGCCGCAGGCGAGCGGTCCGGAACTGCCCGCCGCGGACCAGTTGGCGATCAAGAACTACACGCTCAACGAGGATGTGCTCGGCCGCCTGCTCGCCGTGACCAAGGAAGCCCGTGCACAGAACATCCGCCCGCAGCCCGCGCCCGATCCGGCCAAGGTGCGCAACCTGGACGACCTGGCCAGCTATGCCGTCGGTGGCGACGCCAAGCTCGCCCCGCTGGTGCAGAAGCACGGCTTCACGCCACGCGAATTCCTGCTGGCCAACCTCGCGCTGATGAATGCGGCGCTGGCGGTGCAGGCGCGCAGCGATCCCAACCTGGCCAAGACCATCGACCAGTCGAAGGTCAATACGGCCAACGTGGCGTTCTTCGAATCGCACCAGCAGCAGATCGCGGCGCAGATGAGCGAAGGCGCCAAGTAGTCCACGGTTCTTGCGGCAAACTCTCTCGAGCGTCATCCCGGCGCAGGCCGGGATCCAGTGGCGATATCGCTTGATGCTCGCGCAGCATCGGGCCGCCGCTTCAAAAAAGCCACCAGTAGCGATTGCGCCACGATGTCGCGTGGTCGCTACTGGATCCCGGCCTGCGCCGGGATGACGGCTCGATGTGACGCAAGCGTTCGATGCGACACGCTCAGTACTCCACCGACACGATCGCAAAACGCGTCCGCCCACCGGGCAGTTCCGCCTCGAACTCGTCATCCACGCGCTTCTTCAGCACCGCCCGCGCCAGCGGGGAGTCGATGCTGATCCAGCCCGCTTTCGCATCGGTCTCGTCGGGCCCGACGATGCGGTAGATCACCGCCTCGCCGGAATCGACATTCTCCAGCTCGATGCGCGCCCCGAAGAACACCGCCTCGCGATCCGCCGGCGCGCCCTCGGCCACTTTCAGTGCGGGAATCCGCTTGCTGAGGTAGCGCACGCGGCGATCGATCTCGCCGAGCTGCTTCTTGCGATAGGTGTATTCGGCGTTCTCGGAACGGTCGCCTTCGGCCGCCGCCGCGGCCAGCGCCTTGACCACCTCCGGCCGCAGCGTGTGCCACAGATGGTCCAGTTCGCTCTTGAGCTTCTCGAAGCCGTCGCGCGTGATGATCGCGGTCGAGGACGGTGAGGGTGGTCGCCAGCGGCTCATGGGGCGCGAGGGGTTTCCAGCAGTTGCCGTTCGAGCGCGAGCAGTTCCGCCTGCACCGGATGCTCCGGGAAGGCGGCGACCAGCTTGCGCACCAGCACCAGCGCTTCGGCCGGCAGGTCCAGCCGCAGGCCGAGCTGCTGCGCGGCGAGCAGGCCGATGCGCGGCGCTTCCGGCGTGCGCGGCCACTTCGCCAGGTAACCCTTGCACAGCTTCGCCGCGAGGCGGCTCATGCCCATGCGCGCGGCCAGCTCCGCCAGCGGGCCGGCGGTCGCGGGGTCGTCGGGCAGGAACGCCGGGTCGATATCGATGCATTCCTGCACCAGGCCCAGCGCGCGCTTGCCGTCGTTGCCGGCCAGCAAGGCGGCCGTCCAGATCTGGCCATGCACCAGCAGCGCCTCGCGCAGGCCTTCCTGGCGCAGCAGCTGGCGATAAGCCTGGTGCAGCGACGGCGGCGCGCTGCGGTCCTGCAGCCGCGCCACCAGCATGTCGATGGCGGCGCGCGGCTGTTCGGCGGCGCGCTCGCGCACGGCTTCGAGCAGGCGGCTGTCCTCGTCCTGGCCGCTGGAGGCGACCAGCCGCTCGGACTCCAGCTCGATGCCGAACTGTTCGTGCCGCTCGTGGATCATCGCGCCCATCAGGTGGAAGCCGAGCACGATCAGGTAGGTGTAGGCGAACGCATACAGCGGCATCGCGACCAGCCGCGGCATCGAGCCGGTGGCCGCGGCGGCGAGCACCACCAGCACCGCCACCAGCAGGTTGATCGCCACCGGGATCAGGTAGGCCAGGCCGAAGCCGGCGATCACGCGGAACACCTGCGCGGGATTGAGCGCCGCCGCCAGGTTGCCTTCGAACGCCAGCGTCATGTCGATCGCCGGCAGCACCAGCACCGCGACCAGCAGGATCGGCCACAGCGCGCCGGGGAAGAACACCGCCGAGACGATGCACAGCGCCGCCACCAGGAAGTGGATCGCGGTCAGCGCCCAGCCGGCGGATTCGTTGCCGCCCAGCCCCACGTCCGGCGGGTCGGCGAAGCCGTTGGCGGTGTGCATCATGCAATCGGAGGCGTAGCGCCAGGTCGCCGCCCACACCGCCAGCGTGCCGAGCGCGCCGATCAGGCTCGGCAGCAAGCCGACGTAGTGCGCCAGCGCAAGCGCCACGCAGCTGGCCAGCGCGCCGCCGCGCAGCGGATAGACGAACGCGGCGGGCAGGCGCTCGGCGAAGGGTTTATTGGAGGAAACCGTGGCGATCTTCGGCATGGCGGCGCGCTCAGCGCTTGCCCCCGAAGATGCTGCCCAGCACGCCGCGCACGATCTGCGTGCCCAGCCGCGAGCCGATGCTGCGCGTGGCCGACTTGGCCATCGCCTCGATCACACCCTGGCGGCGGCCGTTGCCGAGCAGCACGTCGCGCACGGCATCGCCCCAGCCCGGCCCCTGGCTGGCGGCGGCTTCGCCCTTGCCGGCCGGCGCCGCGGTCGCGACTTTCTCGCCAGCGCGCGCGGCCAGCATTTCCGCTGCCGATTCGCGATTGACCGCGTTGTCGTACTTGCCGCCGACCGGCGAGCGCTGGCGTACCGTCGTGCGCTCCGCTTCGGTGATGGCGCCGATGCGCGAGGTGGGCGAGGTCACCAGCACCTGCTGTACCGGCGAGGGCACGCCGCCCTCGCGCAGGGTCGAGGCCAGCGCCTCGCCCACGGCGAGCTTGGTGATCGCGTCGCTGACGTCGATCTGCGGGTTCGGCGCGAAGGTTTCCGCCGCCGCCTTCACCGCCTTCTGGTCGCGCGGCGTGAACGCGCGCAGCGCATGCTGCACGCGGTTGCCGAGCTGGCCAAGGATGGTGCCCGGCACGTCGTCCGGATTCTGCGAGCAGAAATACACGCCCACGCCCTTGGAACGGATCAGCCGCACCACCTGTTCCACGCGCTGCAGCAGCGCCGGCGGCGCGTCGTCGAACAGCAGGTGCGCCTCGTCGAAGAAGAACACCATCTTCGGCTGCTCCAGGTCGCCCACTTCCGGCAACTGCTCGAACAGCTCCGACAGCAGCCACAGCAGGAAGGTGGAGTACAGGCGCGGCTTGAGGATCAACTGGTCCGCGGCCAGCACGTTGATCACGCCGCGGCCGCTCATGTCCTGGCGCATCAGGTCGGCCAGCTCCAGCGCCGGCTCGCCGAAGAATTGGTCGGCGCCGTCCTGTTCCAGCTTCAGCACGGCGCGCTGGATCGCGGCAATGCTTTGCGTGCTGATCAGGCCGATCTGGGTGGAGATGTCCTTGGCGTGCTCGGCGGCGAAGCCGAGCAGGGCGCGCAGGTCGGCCAGGTCCAGCAGCAGCCAGCCATTGTCGTCGGCGAGCTTGAAGATGATTTCGAGCACGCCTTCCTGGGTGTCGTTCAATTCCAGGACGCGGCCGAGCAGGGTGGGGCCCATCTCGCTGATGGTGGCGCGCACCGGATGGCCGAGCTTGCCGTAGATGTCCCAGAAGATCACCGGATTGGCCTGCGGCTTCCAGTCCTTCAGATCCAGCCTGGCGAGGCGCGCCTTGAGCTTGTCGCCCGGTTCGCCCGCCGCCATCGACAGGCCGGCCAGGTCGCCCTTGGCGTCGGCCAGGAAGCAGGGCACGCCCAGCCGCGAGAAACCTTCGGCCAGCACCATCAGCGAAACCGATTTGCCGGTGCCGGTCGCGCCGGCGATCATCCCGTGCCGGTTGCCGTAGTGCGGGTCGAGTTCGACGCTGGTGCTGTCGTTGCGGCCGATCAGAATGTCAGTCATGGGGATCCGTCCGTGTAAGGCCGGGCGATTGTAGCCAAGCGTGCGCGGTCCAGGGCGCGGCGGAATTTTTCAGTTGAGCCCGATGCTTGCGGCGGCTATTGTCGGCGTTTTCGACACGCGACAGCCCTCATGCCGGCAACACCTCACGTTCGCGCCCTGCGCCTGGCTCCACTCTTCGCGGCGCTCGGTGCGCTGGCCGGCTGCGCGAGCGCGGGCGGCAACAAGGCAGCCGAGCCCTCGGCGCAGGTGAATGCGCTGTACGCGCAGCTGGACCAGGCCAGCAAGGGCTACGACACGGCGCTGCAGCAGGCGCGCGAAGGCAATGCACAGGCCTCGCAGCAGACGCTGTCGAGTTCGCTGGAACAGCTCAAGCGCACCTCGGCGCAGTGCGGCAACAGCCCGGGTTGCGATCCGCAGCGCTTCTTCGCGGTGTACGACCGCCTGCTGCGCCTGAAGGACGGCAGCTTCTCGCTCGGCGACGACGTGGAAGTGAGCGGCGAGCAGACGCCCGAAGGCTCCGCCACCGCCGGCAAGACCGGCGCGGCCAGCCTGCCGCAGGCGCAGCGCAGCGTGACCCTGCTGCACGGCCAGAAGCTGTCCGAGCTGATCGCCATGAATGGCCCGGTGAAGGCGGCGCTGGAAATGTGGCTGACCCAGTGGCGCTCCAGCCTGATGGACGCCTACGTCAACTATCAGTACATGCGCTACCAGATGTGGCCGGCCTACCAGAGCCGCGACCTGCCCGAAGCGGTGCTGTTCGGCATCATGGCCAAGGAATCCGGCGGCAAGGTGCATGCTGTATCGCGCTCGGGCGCGGCGGGGCCGCTGCAGTTCATGTACGCCACCGGCCTGCGCTTCGGCCTGACCAGCGACGGCGGCTTCGACGAGCGCTTCGATCCGGCCCTGGCCGCGCGCGCCAACGCCGAATACCTGGACGAGCAGCTGGGCATCTTCAACAACAACCTCGAAGTGACCCTGGCCGCATACAACGGCGGCGAAGGCCGCATGCGCCGCCTGGTCGGCGACGACACCGCGGTCAGCTTCTACGACCCGCGCATCTACAACCAGCTCTCGCAGGAAACCCGCGACTACGTGCCGGCGGTGTTGGCGGCGGCGTGGCTGTTCCTGCATCCGGACAGCTACAACCTGCGCTTCCCCAAGGTGGACGGCGTGCCGGGCAACGTCACGCTGAAGCGGCCGGCCTCGCTGAGCGAGCTGACCGTGTGTCTGGGTTCGGCCGGCGGCATGGAGAGCGGCTGGTTCCGCACCCTGCGCAACCTCAATCCGCGCGTCGACCCGCAGGCCGCGCTGCCGTCGGGTACCCGGCTGGTGGTGCCCAAGCTGCTGGAACAGCCCTATGCCGCGCGCTGCGCCGACGGCCCCTGGCCGATCCTGGCCAATGACCTGCATACGGCGGTGATCCCGGTGGTCGCCGCGGCGCCGGAGCCGGCGCCGTCGCGTTCGTCTTCGACGAAGTCGCGCAGCTATACGGTGAAGCGCGGCGACACCCTGGTCGGCATCGTGCGCAAGCTGGGCTGCTCGGACGTGCAGGAAGTGGCGCAGCTCAACGGCATCAGGCAGCAGCACATCAAGCCGGGGCAGACGCTGAAGCTGCCGGCCTGCCGCTAATCCGAAAGTCGCGCCGTAGGTTGGGGTGAGCCGCAGGCGAACCCCAACGATGCGTGGCGCTTCACGTTGGGGTTCGCCTGCGGCTCACCCCAACCTACGCCGGCCCTGCCTCAGGCAGCCGCCAGGCTGTTGCCGCTCATCGGCGCCTCGGCGCTGCTGCGGTGCGCTTCCTTCAGGCCGTGCAGCACCTTCAGCAGGTGGCGGTGCTGCAGCTGCAGCTTGAGGTGCGGGGAATCCTTGGTCTCGTGGAAGGCCACCGCCAGCCACAGCGCGACGCCGCGGATGGCGATCTCGGCGTTCTCCGAGCGGGCGCGCGCGTAGCCGACGTCGGTGCCTTCGCCCCACGGCAGGTAGCGCTGGCCCGGCGAGGTGCCGTAGAGATGGGGGAACTCGCTGCGCGAGGCCTGGCCGATCTCGCGCAGGGTCAGCGTGCCCAGCTGGGCGCGCGTGCGGCGGGGCAGGCTGTGCACGATGCGCTCGATCTCGCGGAACTGCCGGCTCAGTTGGCGGGCGCGGCTGATGGCGATGATCTGGCTGACGATGCGCATGCGGTTCCTCCAGTCGCGGATTCGGGAAGGCGCGCATCCACGCGCCGGCGAATAGTGATGGAGGATAGCGGCGCGCCGTTTCGTCGTGCGCCAAAAAGGTCACAAAACGACACGGCGCGTCACTTCGGTGGCCTCAACGGATAAGACGGCCCAGGCGCTGGCCCACATTGACTACCTGCTGCGGCTGCAGCTCGTCGAATTCGGCCATGCCGTCGGGCAGCAGCAGGATCACCGTCGAGCCCATGTTGAAGCGTGCCATCTCGCCGCAGCGCTCCAGCGAAATGTTCTGGCCGGCGAACGACTTGCGGCGGATCGACGAGGCATACGGCGGGATCACCAGGCCATCCCACACGGTGGCGACCGAGGAGACCAGGATCGCGCCCACCATCACCGCCACGAACGGGCCGCGCTCGCTCTCGAAATGGCAGACCAGGCGCTCGTTGCGCGCGAACAGACGGGGGATCGCCTCCACCGCGAACGGCGCCACGCTGAAGATGCGCCCGGGCACGTGCACGGTTTCCTTCAGCGTGCCCGCCAGCGGCATGTGCACGCGGTGGTAGTCGCGCGGCGACAGATAGATGGTGGCGAAGCGGCCGTTGCGGTACGGCGCGGCGGCGGCCTCGTCGCCGAGCAGTTCCGCGGCGGTGTATTCCTGGCCCTTGGCCTGGAAGATGCGCCCCTCGACGATGCGCCCGGACTGACTGATGCGTCCGTCGGCCGGGCTGAGCAGGGCCTGCGGATCGGCGTCGGCGCGGCGCGCGTCGGGCCGCAGCTTGCGGGTGAAGAAGGCATTGAAATGCTGGTAGGCGAACGGATCCGGCTGCGCGGCCTGGGCCATGTCGACCTGGTAGCGGCGCACGATCTGCCCGATCAGAAAGTTCTTCCACGGCGCGAAGGTCCAGCGCGTGGCCCAGTAGACCACCCGCGACAGCGCGCGATGGGGCAGGAGGTATTGCAGGAGCACTTTGAAAGTCATCCGGCCAGTATATCGGGCAGCCCCGCCTTTCCCGCCAGTCGGAAGCCGGACCCCGGCGCCCCAGCGGCTATACTTGGCGATCCTCCAGCCGCAGACCCTGGCCGCCGTGACCGCCGAACTCGCCTCCATCATCGATTTCATCCGCTACGGCGCCAGCCGCTTCTCGGCAGCCGGGCTGACCTTCGGCCACAGCCACGACAACCCCATCGACGAGGCCACCCACCTGGTGCTGGCCAGCCTGCACCTGCCGCCGGACATCCCGCCCGCCTACGGCGCCGGCAAGCTCACCGCCGAGGAGCGCGAGCGCGTGCTGGGCCTGATCGAGCGGCGCATCGCCGAGCGCCTGCCGGTGGCCTACCTGGTCGGCGAGACCTGGTTCGCCGGCCTGAAGTTCAAGAGCGACCGCCGTGCCCTGGTGCCGCGCTCGCCGATCGCCGAGCTGATCGAGTCGGGCTTCCAGCCGTGGCTGGAGCATCGCCAGGTCGAACGCGCGCTGGACCTGTGCACGGGCTCGGGCTGCATCGGCATCGCCATGGCCGAGTACAACCCGGACTGGCAGGTCGACATCGTCGACATCAGCGACGAGGCGCTCTCGCTGGCGCGCGAGAACATCGTGTTCCAGCACGTCGAGCGCCGCGTCGAGGCGGTCAGGTCCGACCTGTTCAACGGGCTCAAGGGCCGCCGCTACGACCTGATCGTGTCCAACCCGCCCTATGTCACCGAGGCCGAATACGCCGCGCTGCCGGGCGAATACAGCCACGAGCCCAAGCTCGGCCTCACCTCGGGCGAGGACGGCCTGGACCTGTGCCTGCGCATGCTGGACGAAGCGGCCGACTACCTCAGCGAGGACGGCCTGCTGATCGTCGAGGTGGGCGAGAGCGAGCACGCGCTGGTCGAGCTGCTGCCGGAAGTCCCGTTCGTGTGGATCGAGTTCAAGGTCGGCGCGATGGGCGTGTTCGCGCTGGAGCGCCGGGATCTGCTGGCGCACGCCGATGCCATCCGCGCCGCTGCACGGGCGCGTCACGGCTGAAGCCGTGGAACTGCTGACGCCGCGCCTGCGCCTCGATGCGTTGACGTCCGGCGACGCCGCGGCGCTGTTCGCCTATCGCGGCGATCCCGAGGTGGCGCGCTACCAGGGTTGGCAGCCGGCCTCGCTGGAGGAGGCTGCGGAATGGATCGAGGCGCTGGCCGCCGAGCCCATGCCCGGTCACTGGTGGCAGCGCGCCGTCCGCCTGCGCGAAAGCGGCACGCTGATCGGCGACCTGGGCCTGTGCCTGCCCGGGCTCGACAGGAGCGGCGACGCGAACGGCGACGTGGAGCTGGGCATCACCATCGCTCCGGCCTTCCAGGGGCGGGGCTACGCCAGTGAAGCGGTGCGCGCCGCGCTGGACTGGGCCTTCGCGCGCGGCGTCAACCGCGCGGTCGCCTCGGTCGATCCGCGCAATACGGCGAGCGTGGCGCTGCTGTGCTCGCTGGGCATGCGCCAGGAAGCGCACTTCCGCGAGAGCTACTGGCTGCGCGGCGAATGGGCCGACGACCTGGTGTTCGCCCTGCTGGCGCGCGAATGGCGCGCCGGCGCAGACCGGGCGGGCCGCACGCGCTAAGCTTGGGCGGTTAGTCCCCAGGAAAAGCCCGCCCCGTGTCCAGCAATTCCTTCGGCAAGATCTTCACCGTCACCACCTTCGGCGAAAGCCACGGTCCGGCCATCGGCTGCGTGATCGACGGCTGCCCGCCGGGGCTGGCGATCGACGAGAGCGAATTCCGCAACGACCTCGACCGCCGCGCCACCGGCAAGAGCCGGCATACCTCGCAGCGGCGCGAGGCGGACGACGTGGAGATCCTGTCCGGAGTGTACGAGGGCCGCACCACCGGCACGCCGATCGCGCTGCTGATCCGCAACACCGACCAGCGCAGCAAGGACTACGGCGACATCGTCAACACCTTCCGCCCCGGCCACGCCGACTACAGCTACTGGCAGAAATACGGCATCCGCGATCCGCGCGGCGGCGGGCGTTCCTCCGCGCGCGAGACCACCATGCGCGTGGCCGCCGCGGTGATCGCCAAGAAATGGCTGGCCGAGCGCCACGGCGTGCGCGTGCGCGGCTATCTGGCGCAGCTGGGCGAGATCGCGCCGCAGGGCTTCGACTGGGCCGCGGTGGAACAGAACCCGTTCTTCTGGCCGCATGCGGCGCAGGTGCCGGCCCTGGAAAAAGCCATGGACGCGCTGCGCAAGTCCGGCGATTCGGTCGGCGCGCGCGTCAACGTGGTGGCCGACGGCGTGCCGCCGGGCTGGGGCGAGCCGATCTACGGCAAGCTCGACGGCGACCTCGCCGCCGCGCTGATGTCGATCAATGCGGTGAAGGGCGTGGAGATCGGCGACGGCTTCGCCGCGGTGGCCCAGCGCGGCAGCGAGCATCGCGACGAGATGAGCCCGGCCGGCTTCGCCTCCAATCATGCCGGCGGCATTCTTGGCGGCATCAGCACGGGGCAGGCGGTGACCGCCTCGATCGCGCTGAAACCGACGTCGAGCATCCTGATCCCCGGCCACAGCGTGAACCTCGCCGGCGAGCCGGTCGAGGTGGTCACCAAGGGCCGCCACGATCCCTGCGTGGGCATCCGCGCCACGCCGATCGCCGAGGCCATGATGGCCCTGGTGCTGATGGACCATGCCTTGCGCCATCGCGCCCAGTGCGGCGACGTGGGCGAGGTGAGTCCGCGCCTGGCATGAGTCCACGGCGCGGCACGATACGGTTGAGTACATGACCGCAAGACAGAAAGTGTGGGTGTCGCGCCCGCTGTTCCCCGAAGTGCTGGCGCGGTTGTCCGAATATGTGGACGTCCAGGCCGAGGCGGTGGAGCGCAGGCATTCGCCGGAAGCCCTGCGCGAACACCTGGCCGGGGTGGACGCGGCGCTGATCGGCCTGGCCGACCCGGTCGGCGCGGCGGCGGTGGAAGGCAACCGCCGCCTGCGCGTGATCGCCAACCTGGCGGTCGGCTACAACAATCTCGATCTGCCCGCGCTGACCCGCGCCGGCATCCTCGCCTGCAATACCCCCGACGTGCTCAACGAGACCGTGGCCGACTACGCCTGGGCGCTGATGCTCGGTGCCGCGCGCCGCATGGGCGCCGCCGAGCGCTGGCTGCGCGCGGGGCAGTGGCGCGGCGGCATGCGCTTCGACGACTGGCTGGGCTTCGACGTGCACGGCAAGACGCTGGGCATCCTCGGCATGGGCCGCATCGGCCAGGCCATCGCCCGCCGCGCCGCGGGCTTCGACATGCACGTGCTCTATCACAACCGCTCGCGCCTGCCCGAGCCGGTGGAGCGCGAATGCCGTGCCACCCTGGTCGACAAGGCCGAGCTGCTGCGCCGGGCCGATCACCTGATCCTGGTGCTGCCGTATTCGCGCGAAAGCCATCACGCCATCGGCGCGGCCGAGCTGGCGCTGATGAAGCCCACCGCAGTGCTGGTCAATGTGGCCCGCGGCGGCATCGTGGACGACGCGGCGCTGGCCGCCGCGCTGCGCGAGGGGCGGCTGGGCGCGGCGGGGCTGGACGTGTTCGAGGGCGAGCCGGCGCTGCATGCGGACCTGCTGCGCCTCGAGAATGTCCTGTTGAGCCCGCACATCGCCAGCGCCAGTGCGGATACGCGCCGCGCCATGGCTACCCTGGCGGCGGATAATGTGCTGGCTGCGCTGGGCCACGGCCCCCGCGCCGGGCGTCCGCCGGCGCCGCTCAATCCGGAAGTGATGAAACGCTGGTCCTAAAAAGCGCTATTTCAAAGCGTGATGCCATTCACGCCCAGGCAGATCGCGTATTGTTTTGCCTTCAACCCCGGCTAGATTTCCGCTGATGCGGATCTCGGCCCCGTTCGGACGGATCTCCGAGTCCCTTTACTGAAAAACGGAACATGAGCAAGAAGAGCAGCTACAAGGTGGCGATGGTCGGCGCGACGGGCGCCGTGGGCGAAGCCCTGCTGGCTATCCTGGCGGAGCGCAAATTCCCGGTCGGCGAGCTGGTCCCGCTGGCCAGCGAGCGTTCGGCGGGCGGCAAAGTGGACTTCGCCGGCAAATCGGTCACCGTGCGCAATCTTGCCGACTACGACTTCACCGGCGTGGACATCGCCTTCTTCTCCGCCGGCGGCTCGGTCAGCCGCGAGCACGCGCCGCGCGCGGCGGCGGCGGGCGCGGTGGTGATCGACAATACCTCCGAGTTCCGTTACCAGGACGACATCCCGCTGGTGGTCAGCGAGGTCAATCCGCACGCCATCGCCCGCTACACCGTGCGCGGCATCATCGCCAATCCCAACTGCTCGACCATGCAGATGCTGGTCGCGCTGGCGCCGATCCACCGCCAGGCCGGCATCGAGCGCATCAACGTGGCGACCTACCAGTCGGTCTCCGGCGCGGGTCGCTCGGGCATGGAAGAACTCGGCAAGCAGACCGCCGCGCTGCTCAATTTCCAGGACGTGGAACGGTCGAAGTTTCCCAAGCAGATCGCCTTCAACGTGATCCCGCACATCGACGACTTCCAGGACAACGGCTACACCAAGGAAGAAATGAAGATGGTCTGGGAGACCCGCAAGATCCTGGAGGACGAAACCATCCAGGTGAATCCCACCGCGGTGCGCGTGCCGGTGTTCTACGGCCATTCCGAAGCCGTGCACATCGAGACCCGCGACAAGATCACCGCCGGACAGGCCCGCGCGCTGCTGGAAAAAGCCGAGGGCGTGGTGGTGCAGGACGAGCGCAAGGCCGGCGGCTATCCCACGCCGGTGGGCGATGCGGCCGGCAAGGACCCGGTCTTCGTCGGTCGCATCCGCGAGGACATCTCGCACGAGCGCGGCCTGGACCTGTGGATCGTCTCGGACAATATCCGCAAGGGCGCGGCGCTCAATGCGGTGCAGATCGCCGAGCGCCTGATCGAGGATTATCTCTGATGCATGTCCGTCCGACCCGCCTGGTGTTCTGCCTCGCGACCGCGCTGCTGCCCGCCTGGGCGGCGGCCGGCACCCAGCAGGGGGCCACGACCTCCAAGGCCGAGACCGAGCAGCACGTCGCCAGCAAGAACGCCGAGGTCCAGCGCCTGCAGCACGACGTGGCCTCGCAGGAGGCCAGGACCGAGCAGGCGGACCAGAAGATGGAGGAGCAGGACCGCGCCATCGCGGACCTGCGCCGCCAGCTGCAGGAACTGAAAAGCGCCAAGGCCGCTCCCGGCCAGAGTCATTGAGCAAGGCCGGTCAAGAGGGGCGGCTGCGAGAACCTCTCGCAGCAATGCGTTGTAAATATCGGCCGCAACTATTGTTTGCGGGCCTTTTTCTAACTTAAAGTGTCGTCTTGTCCACGGAATCGCCGCCCAAGCGCGGCGATCCTTATAAGAAATGTCACGGGGCAGTTCGGGGGAACACGCGATGAATCGTTCGTTGAGAATGTCGGTGCTGCTGGCGCTGGCCTTAGGCAGCACCCAGGCTGCTGCGCTCGAACTGGGCCAGATCCAGGTCAAGTCGGCGCTGGGGCAGCCCCTGCTGGCCGAGATTCCGCTGAACCCGGAACATCCCTCCGAGCTGCAGAACCTGTCCGCGCGGCTCGCCTCGGGCGAGGAATTCGCCAAGGCCGGCATCACCGGCGCGCCGAACATGCCGCTGCAGTTCGCGGTGATCGACGGCGGCAACGGCCGCAAGGTCATCCGCATCACCAGCGCCACGCCGGTCAACGATCCCTACCTCGACCTGCTGGTCGAGGTGAGCAGCGCCTCGGGCAAGAGCGTGCGCGAGTTCGCCATCCTGCTCGACCCGCCGAGCAGCCCGGGCGCCGCGCCCGCCACCCGCGCACCCGCGGTGGCGTCGTCGTCCGCCAAGCCGTCGCGCCATGCCGCGCCGGCTCCCGCCGCCGACGAGCAGCAGGCCGCCAAGCCGGTGTCCAGGCCGGCCAGGCCCGCGCCGGCCGCCGCGCCAGTGGCGAAGAACGGCGAGTACGGCCCGGTCGAGCGCGGCCAGACGTTGTCCTCGATCGCCAAGGACACCGCGCCGCAGGGCGTGGACATCAACCAGATGCTGCTGGCCCTCAAGCAGGCCAATCCGGACGCGTTCTACCGCGACAACATCAATGCCCTGAAGACCGGCGCCGTGCTGCGCGTGCCTTCGGCGCAGGACGCGCAGGCCATGGCGGTCGCCGCGGCCGCCGCCGAAGTGCGCCGCCAGAACGGCGACTGGAGCTCGGGCGCCGCGCGCACGCCGACCAGCGTGGCCGACGCCGGCACCCGTCCGGCCGCTTCCACCGCGCCGACCGCGGGCAAGGGCGAGCCGTCCGACCGGCTCTCGCTGGTGCCGGCGAAAGACGGCGCGCAGGGCGCCGCCGGCGGCAGCGCCAAGGGCGACAAGGACGCCAAGGCGGCGGCCGGCCTGCGCGAGGATCTCCTGCGCAGCAAGGAGGCGCTCGCCTCGCTGGAACAGCAGGGCAGCGAGCTGAAGTCGCGCCTGAAAGACCTGGAAGACATCAACCAGAAGAACACCAAGCTGCTGGCGCTGAAGGACAACGAGATCGCCGATCTGCAGCGCCAGCTGAGCGACGCGCGCAAGGCCGCCGGCATGCCGGCCGCCGCCGCGAAGCCGGGCGCCCCGGCCCCGGCCGAGACTAGGCCGCTGGCCGAGGCGCCCAAGCCCGCGCCGGCCGCCAGCGCCGCCAAGCCGGCCGCCGAACCGGCCAGCCCGACGCTTGCCGTGACCCCGGCCGGCGCCAGCTCCGCACCCGCCACGGCAGGCACGGCAGCGGCCAGCACGCCGGTCGCCAGCACGCCGGCCCAGCTCGAGAACAAGCCGGCGCCCAAGCCCGCGCCGGTGCCGCCGCCGGTCGCGCCGGCCGAAGAAGAACCCTGGTACCTGCAGACCTGGGCGCTCGCCGCTGCCGCCGGCGCCGTGGTGCTGCTGCTCCTGGGCGCGCTGCTCGGCCGCCGCAAGAAGTCGCCGCCGGCCGCCGCCGCGTCCAAGGGCGGTTCCTCGCTGGCCGACCGCTTCGGCGCCGAGCCCTCGATCGGCAGCTCCGATCCCGACCAGGACGAGCTGCTCGACCAGCTCGCCGAGCATCCGGACGACGTCGGCCTGCACCTGGAACTGGTCAGCCTGTACTACAGCCGCCGCGACGTGGATCACTTCGAGGCCGCCGCCGAGGCCATGCACGCGCATATCGCCAGCGACGACCAGCCGGAATGGCTGGACGTGGTGTCGATGGGCGAGGACCTGGTCCCCGGCCATCCGCTGTTCGCCAAGGGCGGCAACCCGCCGCCGCTGCCGCCGCAGAACGAGGACGAGCACGAGGCGCTGCACCAGTTCGACCTGGATCGCTACGCCGATGCCCCGCACGACGATGGCATTCCGCCGATCCCCGCCGCGCCGCTGCCGGCGAAGAACCCCAAGGTCAGCGAGTACCACTTCGACTTCGACCTGACCCCGCGTCCGCTGGCCAATGCCGCGCCGGCCGCCTCCGCCGAGCCGGAACCGGCCGCCACGGGCGGGCACGAGCCGACCTCGACCTGGCAGTTCGCCGACCTGGAAGACGAGATTCCCGCCGCGACGGCGCACAGCCCGGCCGCGGACGACTTCGGCCACGCCGGCGACGCGCACGAGGGCGGCTTCAGCGACGATCCGGTCGACACCAAGCTGGACCTGGCCCGCGCCTATCTCGACATGGGCGACCCCGACGGTGCCCGCGCGATGCTGGAAGAGGTGCTGCACGAAGGCACCCAGATGCAGAAGGACGTGGCGCAGAAGCTGCTCGACGGCATCCGCTGAGTTCTCGCCGCAAGCTGTTTCCATCGGGCCGGCTGCATGCCGGCCCGATGCGTTTCGGGCTGGCCGCGGGCGCGGGATGCTAACCTCGCCGGCCTTACCGCTTTTCTCTCCGACATGCGCATCGCCCTGGGCATCGAATACGACGGCACCGACTTCCTCGGCTGGCAGCGGCTGACCCACGGCGCCACCGTGCAGGGCGCGCTGGAGAAAGCCTTGTCCTTCGTCGCCGCGCATCCGGTCGAAGTCACCTGCGCCGGCCGCACCGACGCCGGCGTGCATGGGCGCTGCCAGGTGGTGCATTTCGATACGCAGGTGCAGCGCGATCCGCGCGGCTGGGTGCTGGGCGGCTGCGCCAACCTGCCGCGCAGCGTGGCGGTGCTGTGGGCGCAGGCGGTGCCGGAGGATTTCCATGCGCGCTTCTCCGCGCGCAGCCGGCGCTATCGCTATCGCATCCTCAATCGCCCCGTGCGCGCGGCGCTGGATGGACGCTACGTGACCTGGGAGCGGCAGCCGCTCGACGCCGGGCGCATGCACGCGGCGGCGCAGGCGCTGGTCGGCGAGCATGACTTCAGCGCCTTCCGCGCGGTGTCCTGCCAGGCCGCGCACGCGCGCCGCGCCGTGCTGGCGGTGAGCGTGCGGCGCGAGGACGCACAGGTGATCGTGGAGATCGAGGCGAACGCCTTCCTGCATCACATGGTGCGCAACATCGTCGGCTCGCTGCTGCCGGTGGGGCGCGGCGAACAGCCCGTGGCCTGGGTCGGCGAACTGCTGGCCGGGCGCGATCGCGAAGTCGCCGGCCCGACCGCGCCGGCTTCCGGCCTGACCTTCCTCGGTCCGCGCTACGAAGCGCACTGGGGCCTGCCGGCGGAGGTGAGCCAATGACCCGCATCAAGTGCTGCGGCATGACCCGCGTGGAAGACGCGCTGCTCGCCGCGCAGTACGGCGCCGACGCGATCGGCGTGATCTTCACCGCACGCAGCAAGCGCCGCGTGGACATCGTCGACGCGCGGGCGATCTGCGCCGCGCTGCCGCCCTTTGTCAGCACGGTGGCGTTGTTCATGGACGACGAGCCCGCCTATGTGCGCCAGGTGCTGCGCGAAGTGCAGCCCGACCTGCTGCAGTTCCATGGCGACGAAAGCGACGAATGGTGCGCGCAGTTCGGCCATCGCTATCTGAAGGCGATCGCGATGGGCGAGGGCGCGGCGGCCTTGCCGCGCCTGCGCACCTATCCGCGCGCCGCGGGCCTGCTGCTCGACGGCCACGGCCTGGGCGAAGCCGGCGGCAGCGGCAAGGCCTTCGACTGGTCGCTGATGCCGGCGGACCTCGCGCAGCCGCTGATCCTCGCCGGCGGACTGACGGCCGACAACGTCGCGCACGCCGTGCGCGTGGCGCGGCCGTGGGCGGTGGATGTGTCCAGTGGGATCGAGTCCGCGCCGGGGATCAAGGATCCGGCGAAGATGCACGCCTTCATCGAGGCGGTGCGCCAGGCGTAGGTTGGGGTGAGCCGCAGGCGAACCCCAACGTCACTTCATACGCGTCGCAGCGTTGGGGTTCGCCTGCGGCTCACCCCAACCTACGCCAGTGCGGTGCGCAACCAATCCGCGAGCGCCTCCGCCTGTGCGCTCGATGCACGCCGCGGCACCGCCAGAATCCACTGCGCCGACGTCGCCCGAAAACCCCACGGCGCCAGCAGTCTCCCGCTGGCCAGATCGTCGGCGACCAGTTGCGCCGGCGCGATCGCCACGCCCAGGCCAGCGACGGCGGCTTCCAGCAGGTAATACAGATGATCGAAGCCCTGGCCGTAGCGCAGCTGCCCGGGTTCGAGGCCGGCGAGCGCAGCCCACTGCGGCCACGCCTGCGGGCGCGAGGCAGTGTGCAGCAGCGCTTCGCCCAGCAGCTGCTCGGGCTGCTGCAACTGCGCCGCGCCGGGATAGCGCGGACTGAGCACTGGCCCGATGCACTCCGGCGCCAGCTCATGCACGCGCCAGTCGCCCGGCCAGGGCGGCTCGGACAGCAGCAGCGCCGCATCGACACCGGTCAGCGCCGGATCGAACGGCGCCTCCTGCGCGGAGAGATGCAACTTCAACGTGGGCAGATCCTGCTTCAACCGCTCCAGCCGCGGAATCATCCAGCGCGCCAGCAGGCTGCCGGGGCAGCCCAGCACGAAGGGCGCATCCGCCTGGCCGCGCGCCACGCGCGCCCAGGCGTCGCGCAGCTGCTCGAACGCATCGCGCGCGCCGTCGCGCAGCTGTTCGCCGGCCGGGGTCAGCGCCAGGCCGCGGCCCTGGCGGGCGAACAGCGGCTGGCCCAGGGCTTCTTCCAGCGCGCGCAGGTGGCGGCTGACCGCGCCGTGGGTGACGTGCAGTTCCTCCGCGGCGCGGCTGGCGCTGCCCAGGCGCGCCGTGGCTTCGAAGGCGCGCAGGGCATTGAGCGGAGGCAGGTCGCGGACGGTCGACATGTGAGTTTTACTGACAGGTTATGGCGATCTTATCGCTTTTCGCGCGGCGCGGATGTGCGTTAATTTGTCGGTCTGGCGGCCGCGGACCGGATCCCCGCGACGCCTCCCCGGCTAGAGGAAATCGCACATGTCCCAGGACTTCCACCGCTGGCCCGACGCGCACGGCCGCTTCGGCGACTTCGGCGGGCAGTACGTCGCCGAAACCCTGATGGCGCCGATCGCCGAGCTGACCGAGGCCTACCTGCGCCTACGCGAAGATCCAGAATTCCTCGCCGAACTCGATCGCGACCTGAAGTACTACGTCGGCCGCCCCAGCCCGATCTATCACGCCGAAGGCCTGTCCCGGCACGTCGGCGGCGCGCAGATCCTGCTCAAGCGCGAGGACCTGAACCACACCGGCGCGCACAAGATCAACAACACCATCGGCCAGGCCCTGGTCGCCAAGCGCATGGGCAAGCCGCGCGTGATTGCCGAGACCGGCGCCGGCCAGCACGGCGTGGCCAGCGCCACGGTGGCGGCGCGCTTCGGCCTGAAGTGCGTGGTGTACATGGGCGCGGTGGATATCGAGCGGCAGAAGATCAACGTCTACCGCATGAAGCTGCTCGGCGCCGAAGTGGTGCCGGTGACCTCCGGCTCGAAGACGCTCAAGGACGCGCTCAACGAAGCGATGCGCGACTGGGTCACCAACGTGGCCGACACCTTCTACATCATCGGTACCGTGGCCGGTCCGCATCCGTATCCGATGATGGTGCGCGACTTCAACGCCATCGTCGGGCGCGAGGCGCGCGAGCAGATGCTCGAGCAATACGGGCGCCTGCCGGACGCGATCACCGCCTGCGTCGGCGGCGGTTCCAATGCCATCGGTCTGTTCCACGCGTTCCTCAATGACGCGAACGTGCGCATCGTCGGCGCCGAGGCGGCAGGCGAGGGCATCGCGACGGGTCATCACGCGGCGTCGCTCGCCGCGGGCCGTCCGGGCGTGCTGCATGGCAATCGCACCTATGTGCTATGCGACGACAACGGGCAGATCACCGAGACGCACTCGGTCTCCGCAGGCCTGGACTATCCAGGCGTCGGCCCCGAGCACGCCTTCCTCAAGGATGCCGGCCGCGCCGAATACGTCGGCATCACCGACGACGAAGCGCTCGAAGCGTTCCATCTGCTGGCGCGCACCGAGGGCATCCTCGCCGCGCTCGAATCCAGCCACGCGGTGGCGCAGGCGATCAAGCTCGCCCGCGAGATGCCGAAAGACCATCTCGTGCTGTGCAACCTGTCCGGCCGCGGCGACAAGGACGTACACACCATCGCCGCCCGCGAAGGAGTGCAGGTATGAACCGCATCGACCGCCGCTTCGACACGCTCAAGTCCAACCGACGCACCGGCCTGATCCCCTTCGTCACCGCCGGCGATCCCGCGCCGGAGCACACCGTGGCGCTGATGCACGCTTTGGTTGACGCCGGCGCCGATGTGATCGAGCTGGGCGTGCCGTTCTCCGACCCGATGGCCGACGGCCCGGTGATCCAGCACGCCAGCGAGCGTGCCATCGCCAAGGGCGTGGGCCTGGCCGATGTGCTCGGCTGGGTGCGCACCTTCCGCCAGCGCGACGCGGATACGCCGGTGGTGTTGATGGGTTATCTCAATCCGGTGGAAATCCACGGCTACGAACGCTTTGCCGCGGAAGCCGTCGCGGCGGGCGTGGACGGCGTGCTGCTGGTCGATTGCCCGCTGGAGGAATCGGCCGTGCTGGCGCCGCTGAAAGCCGCCGGCCTGCGCCAGATCCTGCTGGCGGCCCCGACCACCGCACCCGCGCGTATGGCGCAGCTGTGCGGGGCGGCGGAGGGTTTCCTGTATTATGTGTCGTTTGCCGGCATCACCGGCGCGGGGCGTTTGAGCACCTCGGATATCGCGGCCCGCGTGGCCGGGATCCGATCCCGCGCCAAGGCGCCGGTGGCGGTGGGTTTCGGCGTGCGCGATGCGCAGAGCGCCAGGGACATCGCCGGGTTTGCCGATGCAGTGGTCATCGGCAGCGCGCTGGTGGAACGGCTGGCGGGGGCTGAGCGGGCGGACGAGATCGCCGACCGCGCCAAGGCTTTCCTGCAACCGATCCGGACGGCGCTGGACGCACGCTGAGGCGACCTCCTGGTCGCTTCGGCCAGGAACGTTTGAGGTGTGGCGATGAACTGGCTGCAGAAAATCATGACCCCGCGTGTGCGCACGCAGAGCTCCAACGCCGGCAAGGGCAAGGTCCCGGAGGGCGTGTGGGAGAAGTGCGGCGGCTGCGGCACGGTGCTGTACCGGCCGGAGCTGGAGCGCAACCTGATGGTCTGCCCCAAGTGCGGCCATCACCACGCCATCGAGGCGCGCGCGCGCCTGCAGGCGTTCCTGGACGAAGGCTCCACGCAGGAGTTGTGGTCGAACCTGGAACCCACCGATCCACTGAAATTCCGCGATTCCAAGAAGTACCGCGACCGCATCGTGGCCGCGCAGAAATCCACCGGCGAAAAAGACGCGCTGTTGGCCGTGAGCGGCAAGCTCAAGGGCCGCCCGCTGATGGCGGTGGCGTTCGAGTTCAGCTACATGGGCGGCTCGATGGGTTCGGTGGTCGGCGAGAAGTTCGCCCGCGCCGCCGAGCGCGCGCTGGCCGAGCGCAGCGCCCTGGTGTGCTTCTCCGCCACCGGCGGCGCGCGCATGCAGGAATCGCTGTTCTCGCTGATGCAGATGGCCAAGACCTCGGCCGCGCTGGCGCGCCTGCGCGACGCCGGCGTGCCGTACATCAGCGTGCTCACCCATCCGACCACCGGCGGCGTGTCCGCCAGCCTCGGCATGCTCGGCGACGTCAACGTGGCCGAGCCGAAGGCGCTGATCGGTTTCGCCGGCCCGCGCGTGATCGAGCAGACCGTGCGCGAGACGCTGCCGGAAGGCTTCCAGCGCTCGGAGTTCCTGCTGGAGCATGGTGCGATCGACATGATTGTCGACCGCCGCGAGATGCGCGACAAGCTGGCCGACGTGCTGGGCATTCTGACCAGGGCGCCGCGCGCGGCTTGATCGCCTGCTGTTGGAGTTTGCGAAGAATGCCGCCGCAGGGCGGCATTTTTTTTGCGCGCCACGAAGCGTTTTCCACAACCCGTGTGGATGGCTTGCGTGCAAGCCTGTGGAAAAGTACCGCAACCGACTGATGGCATTGCGTTGCGCACGCGCTGCGAAAATTTTCGCCATGCACACGAAGCCGCAGCCGGCGAAAAAACCGTTGCGCAATGCTTGGAATCATGCATCTGCCATCGCGATGACGCTGCGCACGCATGATGTTTTCCACAGGCGCTGTGGATGTTCCGCGGGTGAGCCTGTGGAAAAGACACTCAAGTGTCTGACCGCGTTGAAGCATGCACATGCTGCGAAAGTTTTGCTCGCATCTCGAGGTCGGCAACGACTTTGCACGTACGCGCCTTTGCCGCGTCGCCATGACGGATGGCGATGCATACTTGCAGTGTCGACGCAACGCTTTTCTCGCCCGCACCGCGTCGCGCCGACTGGCCAAAACGTTCGCAGCGCGTGCGCAACGCAACGCCATCAGTCGGTTGCGATACTTTTCCACAGGCTGGCCTGCGGAACATCCACAGCGGCTGTGGAAAAAACACGGCGATGACCCACGATGCGTTCGCCGCGTTCGTCGCATCGTTGAAGGGGCAGTGCGGCGCGGGCAAGCGGCGACGCGGGCCGCTGGGCCAGGAGCGTGATCCTTCAAGGTGTACCTGGATGAGACTTTGCGTCCCGCATGAGCGATGAAGTCGCGCTTCGCGCCATGCTCGCGATCCAGGCTAATCGCGCAGAGTCAAGCACTTACCTCCGCTCGCCACTATGCGTGATTCCCGCCGTGTCGGTCCTTCACAAATCGAAATTTCTTTCAAGCCCGATTGACGCAAATCGCAGCCTTGCACGATCCTTTCGTGAGCTCGATCACGGATACAGGGGCCGTGGACGACTCGCCGTGGGGTACGGCGTTTTCGGATTTCCTCCTATCTGCTTGTAGTCGCCACCCGACGTCTGGATGACGCTCGGCCGTCGGCGCCTGGCTGTGCAGGGGAGCCGGCTTTTCTCCTTGGAACGACCCATCCACCCGTGTGCCTGCAGAAGCGGCACGCGACGGCGGATTGTTGCCAACCTTCAGGGGGTATCGGATGGAATCCGATCGGACGCAACTCGCGTCGCTGCGCAAGCGCAGCGGCCGCATCTTCAGCCGCGCCGTATTCGCGTGCATCACGCTGTTCGCCGCCGCACCCGCGCTGGCCGCGGTCGACCTGGTGGTCAACAACTCCGATGCCGGTTCCGATCCGACGCCAGCCGGCGGCATCGTCACCTACACCGTGCGTGTCGATAACAACGGCAGCACCACGGCCACCGGCATCACGCTGAGCGACACACTGCCCGCGGGCACCAGCTACGTCGGCACCAGCACGCCGGCGGGCGTCACCTGCGGCACGCCCAGCGGCGGCGTGCTGAACTGCTCGCTCGGTTCGCTGGCAGCCGCCGGCAACGTGACAGTGAGCATCCAGGTGCGCGCGCCCATGGCGGGCATCATCACCAATACCGCCTCGGCCACCGCCAACGAAGCGGACAGCGATGCCAGCAACAACACCGGCATCACCCAGGACACCACCATCAACCAGGGCGCGGACCTCGCGCTGTCGGTGGTGCAGAACCCCAGCGGTTCGGTGACCTCCGGCGGCACGCTGGCCTATACCTTCACCGTCGCCAACCAGGGCCCGGACACCGCCACCAGCGCGCGCATCACGGCGAACCTGCCGCCGGGCTTCAACGTGGCTGGCGGCCTGCCTGCCGGCTGCTCGGTGGCGGGACAGGTGCTGACCTGCAACCTCAGCGGCAGCATCGCCAGCGGCGCCAGCTGGGTGGTCGGCCCGATCAACGGCGCGGTGGGCGTGGCCGGCGGCTCGAACATGGCGCTGAACGGCAGTGTCGCGGTCACCTCCAGCGGCGCGGCGCAGGATCCGGACAGCGGCAACAACAGCGTCACCGCCAACACCGCGGTGCTCGCCGGCAGCGACATCAGCCTGACCAAGACCGCCAGCACCGGCTCGCCGATCCTCACCGGCACCAGCTTCAGCTTCATCCTGGCGCCGCGCTACACCGGCGACAACCCGACCAGCGTCACCGTCACCGACACGGTGCCGGCCAATTTCCAGATCACCGGCAATGCCAGCGGCACTGGCTGGAGCTGCGGCGCGCCGGCGGGCCAGACCATCACCTGTACGCGCGCGCTCGGCGGCGCGGCGCCCGGCTACAACATCGCGATGCCGCAGATCACGGTGCCGGTGAAGGCGATCACCGCCGGCACCGCGATCACCAACACCGCCTCGGCCAGCAGCACGCTGACCGATCCGCAGGCAGGCAACAACGCCGGTTCGGCCACCGTCGGCGTGGTCGATCCGACCTCCGACCTGGCGGCGAACAAGAGCGGCCCGAACCCGGCGCTCGCCACCGTCGGCTCCAGCTTCGACTGGAGCATTTCGATGCACAACAACGGCACGGCGCCGCTCACCGGCACCGCGCGCATGATCGACACGCTGCCTATCGGCGTGACGCTGACCGCCTACAAGCAGGCCAACGGCTGGAGCTGCGCGCCGGCCGCGCCGTTCACGCCGGCGGCGGGCAACCAGACCGTCACCTGCACGCGCGACTACACCGCCGGCACGCCGCTGGCGGTAGGCGGCACCTCGCCGGCGGTGATCTACAGCGTGACCGCCAATGCGGCCGGCACGCTGACCAACACCATGTGCGTGTCTGCAGTGGCTTCCGCGGCCGGTACGCCGTGGAGCGACAACAACGCCAGCAACGATTGCGTGGGCAGCGGCGTGCAGGCGCAGATCGGTCCGGATTCGGCCGACCTGCGCCTGATCAAGAAGGCCGCGCAGGCCACTGTCGCCGCGGGCGACGAGCTGGACTACACGCTGGAAGTGGTCAACAGCGGACCGCAGACCGCGGTGAACGTCAGCGTGGTCGACCAGCTCGACACGCTGATCAACAGCAATACCGGCGCCACCGGCGCGGGCTACATCGGCGCGAGCATCGCCAACGGTCCGGCCGGCGCCAGCTGCCCGGCGCCGACGGTGTCCTCCGGCAGCGGCGTGACCCTGCAATGCGCGCTCGGCGACGTGCCCACCTGCACCGCCGGCAGCAACTGCCCGGTGATCACGGTGAAGATCCGTCCCGGCGGCGATGGCGGCGCGCGCACCAACAGCGCCTATGCGGTATCGCCGACCACGGCCGATCCGGACTACAGCAACAACAACGACAGCGTCACCACCACCACCGACGCGCGCGCCGACGTCAGCGTGGTTGTCACCGGCTCGCCGTCGCCCGCCACCGCGGGGCAGACGCTGACCTACGTGCTGACCGTGAAGAACGGCGACTACAGCCAGGCGCAGAACGTCAGCGTCACCGACCAGCTGCCGGCCAATGTCACCTTCGTGTCGGCGACCGCATCCGGCGGCGGCAGCTGCGGCACGCAGCCGGCCGCGGGTTCCACCACGGGACCGGGCAACCAGACCCTGACCTGCGACTGGGGCGCGATCAACCGCAACGCGCAGCAGACCGTCACCGTGGTGGTGCGCCCGAACGACGCCACCCAGGGCGGCACGCTGGCCACCAGCGCCACCGCCAGCACCAGCACCACCGAGCTCAATGGCGCGAACAACGCCGGCAGCCTCAACGTGCCGGTGAACAATGCCGCGCTGGACATCCTCGGCAACATCGTCGACAGCCCCGATCCGGTGGCCGTCGGCGACAACATGACCTACACGCTGACGCTGACCAACAGCGGCCCGTCGTACGCCGAGAACGCCAACTTCACCGTCACGCTGCCGTCGGCGCTGCTGAGCTTCCAGGCGCTGACGCCGCCGGCCGGCGCCACCTGTTCCACGCCTGCGGTCGGCACCATCGGCGGCACCGTGACCTGCCAGTTCGGCACGGTCGCGACAAGCAGCAGCAAGGTCGTGCAGCTCACCATGCGCGGCGAAGCCAAGGGCACCACCACGCTGCGCCTGGCCACCAGCTCGGACGAAGTGGCCGCGGGCCGCGATACCCAGCCGGGCAACAACAACCCCAGCGAAAACACCACGGTGCGCACCAAGGCCGACGTGCAGCTGGTGAGCAAGACCGCCAACCCGTCGAGCATCGGCTACCGCGAGGCGTTCAACTACAGCATCGCGGTGGCCAACAACGGTCCGGGCGTCGCCGACGGCGTGCAGGTCACCGACAGCCTGCCCAGCGGCATGGTGCTGGCCGGCACGCCGAGCATCGCCACCAGTGCGGGCTTCCCGTCGATCCCGGGCACGCCGTGCACCGGCGCGGCCGGCGGCACCAATTTCGCCTGCGCGCTCGGCGACGATGCGGCGGTCGGCGCGACCGCCACCATCACCGTGCCCGTGCGCGTCACCGGCCAGCCTGCGTCCAATCCGGCCACGCTGACCAACAACGCGTCGATCACCACCACCTCGCTGGACCCGACCCCGGGCAACAACAGCAACGGCGGCAACGTCAGCGTCACCAGCTCGTCGATCGCCGGCGCGGTATTCGCCGACCTCAACGGCAATGGCGTGCGCGATGCGGGCGACACCGGCATCGCCGGCGTCACCGTCAAGGTGACCGGCACGGCCGTCGACGGCTCCGCGGTGAACCGCACCGTGACCAGCGCCGCCGACGGCAGCTACCTGGTGCAGTTCCTGCCCGCCGGCAACTACACCGTGACCGAAACGCAACCGGCCGGCTATCGCGATGGTACGGACGCCGCCGGCAGCGCGGGCGGCACGGCGGCCAATCCGGGCGACGCCATCAGCGGCGTGAACCTGCCGAGCAACACCGCCGCCACGGCCTACAACTTCGGCGAGCTGCCGGACGCGCAGATCGCCGGCAAGGTCTACAGCGACCTGAATAACAACGGCGTCGCCGATGCGGGCGAGGCGGGCATCGGCAGTCCGCCGGTGACGCTGGCGCTGACCGGCACCGACGATCTCGGCCAGGCGGTCAGCCTCACCACCACGACGGATGCCTCCGGCAACTACGCCTTCAAGAACCTGCGTCCCGGCAGCTACACCGTGACCGAGACGCAACCGGCGGGTTACCTGCCGGGCAAGGCACGCACGGGCACCGGCACCAGCAACGGCGGCACGCCGTCGGCGGACGGCAACACCATCGGCGCCATCACGCTGGGCATCGGCCAGCAGGGCGCGAACTTCGACTTCGGCGAACTGGCCTCGACCTCGCTGGCCGGCTTCGTCTACATCGACGCCAACAAGAACGGCGTGCGCGATGCGGGCGAGACCGCGGGCATCGGCGGCGTCACCGTGACGCTCACCGGCACCGACGACCTGGGCCAGGCCGTCAACACCACGGTCACCACCGCCAACGACGGCAGCTACAGCTTCCCCAACCTGCGCCCGGGCACCTACCAGGTGGCCGAGACCCAGCCGGCGCAGTGGCAGGACGGCGGCGATGCCGTCGGTACCGTGGGCGGCACGCCGAATGGCACGCTGGCCGGCAACGACGTGATCGGCAGCATCGTGCTCGGCGCGGGGCAGGCCGGCGCGAACTACAACTTCGGCGAGCTGGGCCAGGGCCTGGGCGGCTTCGTCTATGTCGACACCAACGGCAATGGCCTGCGCGATGCGGGCGAGACCGGCATCGCCGGCGTGGCGATCGCCATCACCAACACCGCGACCAGCGCCACCGTCAACCTGACCACCGATGCCTCGGGCGCCTATCTCGCGCCCAACCTGCCGGCCGGCACGTATCGCATCGCCGAGACGCAACCGCCGCAGTACGCCGACGGCCAGGAGCAGGTCGGCACGCTGGGCGGCACGCACGCGGCCAATGACGTGTTCGACGGCGTCGCGCTCGGTGTGTCGCAGGTCGGCGCGAATTACAACTTCGGCGAGCTGGCGGCGCGCCTGTCCGGCGCCGTGTTCATCGACGGCAACAGCAACGGCACGCGCGACGCGGGCGAGACCGGCATCGCCGGCGTCACCGTGGCGCTCACCGGCACCGACGTCGACGGCCGCGCGGTCAACCGCAGCGTGACCACCGACGCCAGCGGCGACTATGTCTTCGACGGCCTGCTGCCGGCGAACGGCGCCGGCTACACGCTCACCGAGACCCAGCCGGGCGCCTATGCGGACGGTGCGGAACACGTGGGCAGCCTCGGCGGCACCGCCGGTGCGGCGGGCACCAGCGTGATCTCCGGCATTCCGGTGGCACCGGGTGCGCGCGGCACGGCCTACGACTTCGGCGAACTGACCGGCGGCATCAGCGGCTCGGTGTACGTGGACGCCAACAACAGTGGCGTGCGCGACAGCGGCGAAGCGCCGATCACCGGCGTCAACGTGCGCCTGACCGGCACCGATGTCGACGGCAAGGCGGTGGATCGCAGCATCGTCACCGGCGCCGACGGCAGCTACGTATTCGCCGGCCTGACCAAGGCGAGCGCGGGCGGCTACACGCTCACCGAAACGCAGCCGAACGGCTATATCGACGGCAAGAGCGTGCCGGGCATGGTCAACGGCGCGCCCTGCGCGGCGTGCACCACCGGTACGCGCAACGTCAACGGCAACGTGCCGTTCGATCCGGCGCAGACCTTCAGCCAGTTCGACTTCCCCGAACTGACGCCCAGCTCGCTGGCGGGTTCGGTCTACGACGACGTCAACGGCAATCACGTGCGCGACACCGGCGAAGGCCTGGGCAATGTCACCGTCACGCTCACCGGCACCGACGACCTCGGCCAGGCGGTGAACCAGACCGCCACCACCGCGGCGGACGGCAGCTACACGTTCGAGCACCTGCGTCCGGGCAACTACAGCGTGACCGAGACACAGCCGCCGGGCCTGGGCGACGTCGGTTCGCGCGCCGGCACCGCGGGCGGCAGCACCACGCCGAACGTGATCAGCGCGATCGCGCTGCCGCAGGGCACCGCGGCGACCGGCTACGACTTCATCGACCACGGCGGCGTGCTCAGCGGCGCGGTGTACTTCGACAAGAACGGCAACGGCGTGCGCGACGCGGGCGAACCCGGCCTGCCGGGCGTGACCGTGACGCTGAGCGGCGCGGTCAGCCGCACCATCACCACCGGTGCCGACGGCAGCTATCAGTTCGCCGGCCTGGTCGCGGGCAGCTACACCGTCACCGAGACGCAGCCGCCGCTGTACAAGGACGGCGGCGTGCAGGTCGGCAGCGCCGGCGGCGCGAAGGGCAACAACAGCGTCGGCGCGATCACGCTGCCGGCTGGCATCAATGCCACCGACTACAACTTCCCGGAACTGACCGGCGCCGACGGCAGCATCGCCGGCAGCGTGTGGCTCAACAGCGCCAGCGGCAACCCGACGGCAAAGGATGCCGGCGAGGCCGGCCTGAGCGGCTGGTACGCGGAGCTGTACCAGAACGGCAGCCGCGTCACCTCGGTGCCCGCCGTCGCCACCGACGCGCAGGGCAACTACGTGCTCACCGGCGTGCCGGCGGGCGGCGGCTACGAGCTGCGCTTCCGCAGCCCGGGCGGCGTGTACTACGGCTATCCGGTCTCGCAGGATCCGGACAAGCAGTGGAACGGCACGGTCGACAAGGCCAATGCGATGCCCGCGATCAAGGGCATCACCGTGGGTTCCGGCGTGGCCGTGACGCAGCAGGACCTGCCGCTGGATCCGGGCGGCATCGTGTACGACGCGGTGTCGCGCCAGCCGCTGGCCGGCGCGCGCGTGACCCTGCTCGATCCCTCGGGCCAGCCGGTCAATCCGCAATACCTGGCCGGCGGCGTGGGCAATGTCACGCAGACCACCGGCACGGACGGTCTCTATCAGTTCCTGCTGCTGCCGGGTGCGCCCGCGGGCACCTACACCTTGCGCGTGGAAGCGCCGGCGGGCTACGTCACGCCGCCCTCGGGCATCCATCCGCCGGCGGGCAAGCAGCTGAGCGTGCCGGGCGGGGCGACCACGTATCGCGTATCGCCGCTCAACGGACCGCCGGCCTCCGGCGACCTGCCGCCGTACTACCTGGCCTTCGCGGTCAGCGCGAGCTCGGCGGGCTTCGCCGGCAACCACATCCCGGTCGACCCGGTGCTGCAGGGTGCGCTGCGCGTCACCAAGACCACGCCCAAGATCAATGTGAGCAAGGGCGACCTGGTGCCGTACACCATCGAGATCACCAACACGCTGGCGGTCAGCCTGACCAACATCGCGGCGGTGGACCTGGTGCCGGCAGGCTTCAAGTACCGCACGCAGAGCGCACGCATCGACGGCGTGCCGCGCGAACCGCTGATGAGCGGCCGCACGCTGAGCTGGCCGGAACTGAGCATCGGCCCGAACCAGACCCGCACGCTGACCGTGGTGCTGGTGATCGGCTCGGGCGTGGGCGAAGGCGAATACACCAACCAGGCCTGGGCCGCCAACACGCTGGCCAACCGCGTGGTGTCGAACATCGGCACGGCGGTGGTGCGGCTGGTGCCGGATCCGACCTTCGACTGCGCCGACCTGATCGGCAAGGTGTTCGACGACAAGAACGGCAACGGCTACCAGGACCAGGGCGAACCCGGCGTGCCGGCGGTACGCCTGGCCACGGTGCGCGGCCTGCTGGTGACCACCGATGCGGAAGGCCGCTACCACGTGCCGTGCGCGGATATCCCGCAGTACGACCGCGGCGCCAACTTCGTGATGAAGCTGGACGAGCGCAGCCTGCCGACCGGTTATCGCCTGACCACCGAAAACCCCGGCGACGTGCGCATGACCGCCGGCAAGATGTCCAAGCTCAACTTCGGCGTGGCACTGCATCGCGTGGTGCGCGTGGACGTGAGCGCGGCGGCGTTCGAGCGCGACGGCGACCAGCTGCTCGAGGCCTGGGCCGCGCAGCTGCCGCAGCTGTACGAGCGCATCAAGGGCCAGCCCAGCGTGCTGCGCCTGGCCTATCACCCGGCGCGAGGGGAAGACCTCGGCAAGGCACGCGACCGATTGCGCAGCTTGCAACGACGCATCGACGACGACTGGCATCGCGCCGGCGACGGACGCCCCGTGCTGATCGAACAGGAAATCGCCGAGGTGCAGCCATGAAGGCCATGAAGGTGCTCCGCCGCCAACCGCTCGCCGCGCTGATCGCGCTGGCCCTCGCCGCGCCGGGTCACGCACTCGCCGCCGATACCCCGGCGCAGTCCGCGCCGGAAGACAACCATGGCCGCGTCGTGCAGAACGGTGCGCTCGTGGACCATGCCAATCCTCCTTCCAGCGAGAACCTGCAGGCACTCGCCGCGGATGGCCGGTCGTTATCCAGCGAACTGCGCCAGGGCGACAGCGTGTCCTGCGCCAGCGCCGCCGCCGCGCCCGTGCCGACCGATGCGAAGCCATTCCTGGTGAGCGTGGACGGCGCGCCGGCCGACGGCCAGGCCGCCAATGCCGCCGACCGCCAGCGCTGCGTGGACGTGGCGCTCGCCAACGACGCCGTGCAGGTGCGCTACGACCCGCTGGTGGCCAAGCCCATGCTCAACGCATGGACCGCCGCCGACGGCGGCGTGCGCGGCGAACCGGTGCGCTTCCGCTCGTGGAGCAACTACGCGGCGTGGATCGCGCATGCGGAGATCCGCATCTTCCCGCGCGGCGAAAGCACGCAGGAAACGCCGCTGGCCGTGGTGCCGCTGCCGATCGGCGGCGATGCCGCATGGCAGCCGCCGGCCGATCTGCCGGCCGACCTGATCTACGTGTTGCGCGTGAGCGATGCCAAGGGCCGTTTCGACGAGACGCGCGCCAAGCAGCTCACCCTGGTGGACTACCGCACCCACCACGCCGACCTCGACACGCCCGAACGCGAAGCGCTCACCGGCTATGGCGAGGACAGCCGCGACGTTGCCAACATTCCCGTGCGCGGCGCCGCGGTGACGGTCAACGGCCGCGTGCCCGCACCGGGTACGCCGGTGCGCGCGCTCAATACGGATGTGCCGGTCGGCCGCGATGGCAAGTTCGCGATGCAGCAGATCCTGCCGCCGGGCGATCGCCTGGTCGAGGTGAGCGTGGGCGAGCGTACGTATCGCCGCAGCGTGCGCCTGCCGGAGCGCGACTGGTTCTACGTGGGCATGGCGGACATCACCGCCAGCCACGGCAGCGCCTCGGCCAATGCCACGGTGGTCGATCCGAGCCTGAAGAACGAGGTGAAGAGCAGCGCCATCGACGGACGCCTGGCCTTCTATACCAAGGGCACGTTCGAGAACGGCTGGAAACTGACCGCCTCGGCCGATACGCGCGAACAGCCGCTCAACGACCTCTTCAGCAACTTCGCCAGCAAGGATCCGCGCTATCTGCTGCGCCGGATCGATCCGGACCAGTTCTATCCGGTGTACGGCGACGACTCCACCGCGGTGGACGACGCGCCCACCCAGGGCAAGTTCTACGTCAAGGTGGAGAAGGACGACACCCAGCTGATGTGGGGCAACTTCCTCACCTCGTGGACGGGTTCGGAACTGGTGCAGTATTCGCGCGGCCTGTACGGCGCCAACCTGTTGTGGAAGTCGCAGGGCAGCACCGAACACGGCGAGCGCCGCAGCAGTCTCAATGCGTTCGCCGCCGATCCGGGCACGGTCGCCTCGCGCGAGGAATTCCGCGGCACCGGCGGTTCGCTGTACTACCTGCAGCGGCAGGACCTCACCACCGGCTCCGAACGGGTGTGGGTGGAAATCCGCGACCGCGATTCGGGCCTGGTACTGCAGCGCAATCTGCTGGTGCCGGGGTCCGACTACGACCTCAACTATCTGCAAGGCCGCATCCTGCTGCGCGCGCCGCTGTCGTCGGTGGCGGACGGCTCGGGCCTGGTGCAGCTCGGCGGCCTGTCGGGCAATCCGGCCTACCTGGTCGTGACCTACGAATACGTGCCCGGGGTGACCGAGCTGGACACGCTGGCGGCCGGCGCGCGCGGCGAGCACTGGTTCAACGACCACGTGCGCATCGGCGCGACCAGCTATCACCAGGGCGGCGAAGGCACCGACCAGAGCCTGGGCGGGATCGACGCCACGCTGCGCTACAAGCCCGGCACCTTCCTGCGCCTGGAAGCGGCGCGCTCGAAGGGCGAGGGCACCGGCACGCTCAGTTCGATCGACGGCGGTTTCAATTTCCAGAACGCCAATGGACTGGGCAACCAGCCGGTGACCAAGAGCGACGACAAGGCCTATGCCGGCCGCGTCGACGCCGCGGTCTCGCTGGCCGACTTCTCCAAGGACATGCGCGGCACGCTCAGCGCGTACTGGCAGGACCGGCAGGAAGGCTTTTCCGCGCCGGGCCAGATCACCCTGGGCAGCGAAGGCGCGCGCCAGGTCGGCGGCCGTGCGGATGTGCCGCTGGGCAAGGCCACCGATCTGAGCCTGAAGGTGGACCGCACCGACGCGATCAGCCAGGACCGCAAGTCCGCCGAGGCGGCGCTGCGCCACCAGTTCGATCCGCATTGGGCCGGCAGCGTGGGCGTGCGCGCGGAAGATCGCGGCACGGCCAACACCGCGCTGGTGCAAAGTCCGATCCTGGCCGAGCACGGCCAGAGCACCGACGCCATCGCGCGCATGGATTACCAGTCGCTGGCCAGCGATCCGGCCAAGCCGGGCACGCTGCCGGATGTGCTGGATTCGTGGAACGCCTATGGCTTCGTGCAGCAGACCCTGGCCCGCACCGGCACGCGCAGCGACAACGACCGCGCGGGTGTCGGCGGCGGTTGGCAGGTCACCGAGCGCATCCACGCCAATGCGGAAGTGTCGGGCGGCGACGGCGGCCTCGGCGGCAAGCTCGGCGGTGACTACCGCATCAGCGACCGCAGCAATGTCTATGCGCAGTACCTGATGGAAACCGACCGGCCGGATCTCGCTTATCGTGGCCGTTTCGGCACCCTGGTCGGCGGTGCGAAGACGCGCCTCAACGATCGCGTCAGCGTGTACGAGGAAAGCCGCGAGACCACCGGCAGCGGCCAGGACAGCCTCATCCACGCGTTCGGCCTGGACCTGACCGTCAACGACCGCTGGAGCACCGGCTTCAAGCTGGAAGAGGGCACCATCAGCGATCCGCTCGCCGGCGACCTGCGCCGCCAGGCGGCCAGCGTGTCGCTGGCCTACAAGGGCCTGGCGACCAAGTGGGCGTCGAGCCTGGAGTATCGCTACGAGGACAGCAATCTGTCCGGCCGGCGCACGTCATGGTTGACGCGCAACAGCCTGGGCAGCCAGCTATCGCCGGCGTGGCGCCTGCTGGGCAAGCTCGACGTGGCGCGCAGCGGCGCGAGCAACGGCGCGTTCTTCGATGGCAACTACACCGAGGGCGTGGTCGGCGCGGCCTATCGTCCGGTGGACAACGACCGCTGGAACACCCTGGTCAAGTACACCTACATGTATGACCTGCCGTCGCCGGGCCAGCTGTCGCCGTCCAGCGGCATCGGCCCGGTCAGCACCGATCCGACCAGCAATGTGTACGCGAGCACGGTGGCCGACTACAGCCAGAAGAGCCAGGTGCTCTCGGTGGATACCATCTACGACGTCACGCCGTGGTTGTCGGTCGGCGCGAAGTACGGCTACCGCTGGGGCAGCCTGAAGCCCACGCGCACTGCCGGCGACTGGCTGGACAGCACCGCCACGCTGTGGGTGATCCGCGGCGAGTGGCACTTCGTGCGCAACTGGAGCGGGCTGGTCGAGTGGCGCCGCCTGCGCGCGCGCGAGGCGGGCGATGCGAAGCAAGGCGTGCTGGTCGGTGTCTACCGCTACGTCACCAAGCACCTGAAGGTGGGCGTCGGCTATAACTTCACGCGCTTCTCCGACGACCTCACCAACCTCAACTACAACAACAAGGGCGTGTTCCTCAACGTGTTGTCGACGTTCTGAGCCGCGGCGAAGGGCGAGCCGTGAGGGCGCATGGCGGATGCGGGAAAACAGGGGGTACGGGCCGGGGGGCGATGGTCCGGCTGTAACCCGGTGAATCCGGTCGTGGCCGGATTCTCCGCCATGCGCCCTCACGGCTTGTCCTTCGCCCGGGGTCATGCCGTTGTCACTTTTCCACAGCGCTTGTGGATGCCAACGGCACAAGTCTGTGGACAAGTCAGGTTGTGCCGTTGGCGGACAAGCACTTGGCACGTGCTGACGGGTTTTTCGACAACGCTTGTGGCATGTGTGCGGTGCAGGTTTTCCACAGCTGCTGTGGATGTGCTCCGGATAAGCTTGTGGATAAGCGTGGTCGAGGCTTTTGTCGACAACGACTTGTCACGCCTTGCCGAGGTTCTATTCAAGGTTTGCCTCGCCACCCCAAGGCCGTCATTCCGGCGCAGGCCGGAATCCAGTGACGTCATGGCCCGATTGTCGCGATATCGCGTACAGCGCTTGGCACCTGCGATGACGCGACAACCGGACGTTGTCGCTACTGGATGACTCGCTTCGCTCGCCCCTCCGGGGCCGCCCTCCGGGCGTTCTTCGCGCTACGCGCTCGTCCAGCCTGCGCCGGAATGACGAGCTTGTCTGGATCCGTCAAAGCTCCTTGGTCAGGAACTGCGCCCTGCCATGCCCGAACGACCAGTCCGCATCGCCGTTCTCCACCAGCGACACGATCAGGTCGTCCGGCGATAGCCCGCAGCGGTCGTGCAGCCGTTCGGCGAGCAAGCGATAGAACGTCTGCTTCTGCGCCTCGGTGCGCCGGCGCGAGACGACGGTAAGGACCACCGCCTGCTCCGAGCGCCGAAAGCCCAGGCCCGTATCTTCCAGCACCATCTCGGCCGGACGGTGCTGGGTGACGGATTGATAGCGGTCGGTGGCCGGGACCTCGAACGCTTCGACCATCGCTTCGTGCGTAGCGTCCATGAGGGCCCGCAGTTCCTGGTCGTTGCGGCCGGCGATGACATCGAACTTGATGAGTGGCATGGGGAACTCCTGCAGCGTGGGTTGGGGCGTGGCGATCGTTACTGCCGGCGTCCGAAGGACACCGGATAGGCCGCCGAGCGCGCATCGATCATCGGGTCCGCAGGCTCGATGCCGGCAGGCAATGCGTTAGGCAGGAACAGCAGCTGCTTCTGGGCGGCATCGTTGTCCGCCACCAGCCTGGTCACGCTGAGCGTGCCCAGTTCGACGATACGCCGGGTCTTCGGCCAGGTGATCGACGGATCGTCCAGCTTGTCGCTCGCGTCGGCGACCTGCAGCACCAGCTTGAACTTGACCGGGCCATGCTTGATCCGTTCGCCGATCTCGGTGCCCAGATAGGCCGGCGCCTGCTTGGCGGTGGCGGCATCGCTCAGGTAGTGCTCGCCGGCGACGGGCAGGAACTGATAGCGGCCGTAGGTGACCGCATTCGCCGCGTTGGTGAACTTGAAGGTGTTGACGCCGAAGAACGGCAGCGTGCCGTAGCTGACCGGCGCCGGCTTGGGCGCGGTGAGGAAGGCCTTCGCGGCCGGGTGATTCGCCAGATAGCCATCGAGCGGCGTCGGCTTCGGCGCGGTCGGGCCGCTCTGGCTCAGTGCGATCAGCAGGTCGCGGAAGTCGTCCGCGGTAGCCGACGGAAACCCGTTGAACGAATGCGCCACGATGTCGCTGGCGGCGCCTCCCGCCAGGTGGAACTTGACCGCCAGGCCGCGCGGGCTGGCCATGCCGTCGTTATCGGGAATGGTGGGGATGCCGGCGAAGTCGGAGAAGCGCACCGTCACCGGCACGCTGTCGTGCTGCAGGTGCGGCGCCTTGCTGATCGAGCTGGCCGTGGCGCTGGGCGTGAACGTGCCTTCCAGCACGATGCCCTTCGCATGCACGGCGCGAGCGCCCGGATGCTTGCCGAAGACGCCGTTCAGCGCATCGACCAGCTGGGTGGGCGTGGATTTCTGTACCGGCGTGGCCGGGGTGGCGGACTGGGCGAACGTCGCGCCGGCAAAGGCCAGGGCGATGGCGAACGCGGTCAGGGAAGGAAACGGCTTGCGCATGGCGGACTCCTCTTTGAGTGGTGGCGCCCGCGCACTTTGGCCTATTCCGCCAATAATGACAATATGTCTTGTTATAATTGATACTTTGGGCATAATGGCCTCTCCGGCTATAGTCCCAGGGTCTCGCGTGTGGCTATGACTAGTGAGTACCAAGACCGACATTCTCGACCTGCTCCAGCGTGAAGCACTGACCGTCACCCAGCTCGGGGAGCGCCTCGGCGTCACCCGCAACGCCATCAACGTGCAGCTGAAGCAGCTGGAAGCCGGTGGCCTGGTGCGCCGGCAGAAAAACCTGGAGCGGGGCGGTGTCGGCAAGCCGGCCGCGGTCTTCGAAGCGGCGCCCGGTGCCGAAGACGTCGGTTCCGCCGCGTATCCGGTTTTCCTCAAGGCGCTGTTGACCACCGTCGGCGATACCTGCGGCAAGGAAGCGCTGGGTGACATCCTGGAACAGACCGGCCGCCAGCTCGCGCGCGCCGCGGGACTGTCGACGCCCACCGATTTCGAAAGCGGACTGCGCGCCGCCATGGCGGCGGCGGATGCGCTGGGCGCCAGCACCGAAGCCATCGAGCAGGCCGACGGCATCATGGTGCGCAATTACAGCTGTCCGATCGGCAGCGCAGTGCGCCAGGAACCCTGCGGCTGCCGGGCGCTCGCCGCCTTCTTCTCCGAAGCGACCGGAAAGCCGGTCGAAGAGCGCTGCCTGCGCGAAGGCAAGCTCATTTGCCAGTACCTGATCCAGATGAAGGCGCGCAAGCGGCGCTAGCCGATTAATCGCGGCATATTGGCTCGATTATCGTTGCTCGATTATCGGCGGCAGCGGCGCAGGTCGCGTGAGTCATCGGTGATTGCGGGGGCTGGATGCCGTAGCGAATATCCGCGATGCAGGTGACCCGAAGTGCAGGGCTGCCGATGCAGCCTGCAATCCCAAGTTGCGGTACGCAAGCGCCGGCATGACGAGCAAAACGCATTAGGTATCTGCATGCGTATTCATGCGTGCGCATCGCCGTCGAATCCGTGACGGGCAGGTGAAAATCTTTTCTACCCGGATCAACTCATTGAATTAACCAAGAGTTTTAATCGGACCGCTAAATGCTGCGACGCGGAAAATGCCCCTCGCCGGCATTTGCTCGCCTTCGCCAAGCTGTCGTCGTACGAAACGCTTCAAGCGCTGATTTTCAGCGGTTTTTCCGTGCCGATTTAGAACGTCCAAATGCCGGGCGGACGGCCTTGCGTTGCAACTTGCAATTGCCCCTATGCGAGTCGATCTTGCGAACGCTCGTATGAAACCAAGCGTTCAAATGGAGACTTGAATCCGTCGTTCCACTTGCCGAGGGGCAAGGCGGTCCGACCGGAACATCAGCGGGGAAGGTCATCGATGTCGAATCAGCTCAACGATGAGCAGGGCACCAAGTTCCGACTGCTGCATGCGGCCCAGGCGCTGTATGTCGAGCACGGCTACGAGGCGATGTCGCTGCGCATGATTGCCGGACTCGCGCAGGCGAACCCGGCTCTGGTGAGCTATTACTTCGGCAACAAGGAAGCCCTGATGCGCGAATTGATAACCGCGCAGCTGGATCGGCTCAATCGGGAACGACTGCTTCTACTGGCTGCATGCGAACGCCATGGCGGCGAGGCTGCAATCAGCGCGGCCGCCATCCTGGGAGCGTTGATCATTCCCGTCCTGCGCATGCGGCATGACGGTGCCGAAGAACATGCCCGGATACGGCTGCTGCTGCGCGCCTATGGCGAATCGTCGCCGGTTATCCGCGGCTATCTGAAAGCAAGTCATCGGGCGATTGCCCCGCGCTTCTTCAAGGCTTTCACCCGCGCCTTGCCGGCGCTGCCGCGACGCGAACTGGGCGTGCGCGTACGGCTTGGCCTGAACGCGTTGGCGGGCGTGATGGCCGGCGCGAATCTCAGCGAACTGGCCGGCGCGATCTGCATGGGCGAACCGGTGAGCGACGCCCTGGTGGCGACGCGATTGCTGGTGTTCGTGTCGCCGATCCTGACCACGCCGCTGCACGACCGGCAGCGCGATCGCGAAGTGGAACAGGTGGTGCAGCAGGTACTTGCCGTCGCCGAGGCGGCCGACCCGGACACAGGGACGGGATCGCTGCCGGCGGACGGGAGCAAGTTGCCGCGCGCGGGCAAGACGCCGATCGATCGCGCGCTGTTCGACACGGTCGCCGAAGCGAGGCCGCCGGCGAGATCGCGCGAGCTGGAGGCCGTCACGGCTTCTGCTTTCGACGAAGTCGCCCTGGCAGCGGCGCCGTCGGCAGTGCGCGCCGGATGGCTTGTGTAGCAGTGGCGGCGGGGCCTTGGGGAAGGCTTCGCGCGCAGGTATCGGGACGGTACGGATGTCGCGCCAAGCGACGCTTCATTGGGGAGGGGACTAATGCAACATCAGCGATATCGGCCGCAGACGTCGGTCAAGCCTTGTGCGCTCATGCTGGCGATCCTGTCGTGCCTGGCCATCCAGGCGCGCGCGCATGCGGCCGAACGCGGCCGGGATACGGCGGTTTCGAACGACGCCACGCCGGCACCGGCGGCGGGCAAGACCGCTGCACCTGCGTCCGACGACGCGGCTGATCCCCAGGCTCAAGCCAGCGGGCAGGCCGTGCCGGAAAAGAAGGCCCGTGCCGGCGCTGCCGGCAAGGCCGAAGCCGACAAGGTGGTCCAGCTCGGCGCGGTGACCGTCACGGCGCAGAAGCGCGAGGAGCGCCCCCAGGACGTGCCGATCGCGCTGTCCGTGTTCGATGCGCAATCGCTCGACGACCACAAGATCGAAGGCGGCGCCGAACTGCTGCGCGCGACGCCCAATGTCACCTTCTCCAAGTCCAACTTCGCCAGCTACAACTTCTCCATCCGCGGCGTCGGCACCAAGGCGCTGTCGGTCACTACCGATCCCGGCGTGGCGGTCAGCTTCAACAGCACGCCGCTGATCCGCAATCGGCTGTTCGAGCAGGAGTACTTCGACGTCAACCGCATCGAGGTGCTGCGTGGGCCGCAGGGCACCTTGTACGGACGCAATGCCACCGGCGGCGTGGTCAACATGCTGCCCAACCTGCCATCGCTGGATGGCTTCGACTCCTGGTTTAAGGCGGAAACCGGCAACTTCGACAGCCGGCGCTTCAGCGGCATGGTGAACGTGCCGATCGGCAGCACGCTGGCCTATCGCCTGGCGGGCGCCTGGACCAAGCGCAGCGGCTACGACAACAACACGGTGACCAACAAGGACGTCAATGGCCGCGATCTGTGGGGCGGCCGCATGGGCCTGCTGTGGAAGCCCAGCGACAAGTTCAGCGCGAACCTGATCTGGGAGCATTTCAACGAGAACGACGATCGCTCGCGCACCGGCAAGCAGCTGTGCCACAACGATCCGGGTCCGACCGAGATCGGCGATACCGCGGTGCCCGAATTCAACCAGCCGCAATTCAGCCAGGGCTGCCAGCCCGGTTCGCTGTACGGCAAGGGCGCGTTCGGCGTGCCCAATGGCGCGAGCCTTTCGCAGCTGCTGTTCGCGCGAACCAGCCTGCCGCTGGGCATCACGCCGGATTTCCTGGAGATGCCGTCGCTGGTCAAGCCGGGCGATCCCTTTGCCGGGGTCCAGCAGTCGACCAACCTGCGCACGATCGCGACCACCTACGACCCGCGTTTCAAGGCCAAGAACGACGTGGTCCAGATCAACCTGGAGTTCAAGCCCAGCGAGGATCTGAAGCTGGTCTCGCAGACGGCTTATTCGCGCGATTTCTATTACTCGACGCAGGACTACGGCCGCTTCCAGTCCAATCCGATCTTCAACGACTCCAACGGGCTGATCAATCCGTTCCCTGACCCGGTGACCGGCGCGTTCGGCCTGCCGGCTTATCCGATCACCCCGGGCGGCGTCTACACCGACCCGCAGCTGGGGCCGTCCACGGGTTACCTGGCGGTCGACCTGGTGCGCTCGCACAGCAAGCAGTGGTCGCAGGAGTTCCGGCTGCAGTCGGCTTTCGACGGGCGCTTCAATTTCAGCGTCGGCGCCAACTACCTCGACTACAAGATCAACGAAGACTATTTCGTCTTCAACAATGTATTCACCGCGACTGCGCAGGAGTTCTTCAACCAGGGCTATTTCGGCCGGACGCCGATCAACTGCACGCCCAACTACGTCGACGAGTTCAACAACTCCTGCGTCTATATCGACCCCAATCCGATCGGCAAGATCAACGGCCAGGGCCATAACTATTTCCGCAGCCAGAACATCGGCGAGACCCGTTCCAAGGCACTGTTCGGCGAAATCTATTACCAGCTGTCGGATACGGTGAAGCTCACCGCCGGCCTGCGTTATACCGACGACCAGAAGATCAGCACGCCGGTGCCCAGCCAGCTCCTGCTGATGCCCGGCTTCGCCGGCGGCGGCTATGTCAACTACGGCTATCCGCACCTGCCCAACATCGACCAGCGCTGGCGCAAGCCGACCGGCCGCCTGGTGCTGGACTGGAAGCCGAAGCTGTCCTTCACCGACGAGACCCTGGTCTACGGCTCGCTGTCGCGCGGCTACAAGGCCGGCGGCACCAACTCGCCGGGCATCGGCGCCGATCCGAAGAACCTGTACTTCAATCCGGGACCGTCCACCTTCAAGCCCGAATACGTCAATGCGTTCGAGGTCGGCACCAAGAACATGATGGCCGGCGGCAAGTTCATGCTCAACGCCAGCGCGTTCTACTACGACTACAAGGACTACCAGGTATCGCAGATCGTCGATCGCGCCACGCTCAACGAGAACTTCGACGCCAAGATGTTCGGCTTCGAGCTGGAGACCGCCTGGCAGGCCACGCGTGCGCTGCGCTTCGACGGCAATATCGGCTACCTGCACACGCGCATTGCCGACGGTGCCAGGTCGATCGACGTGCTGAACCGTACCCAGGGCAATCCCGACTACGTAGTGATCAAACCCTGGCTGCAGCAGGCTTCCAACTGCGTGGCGCCGAAAGCGAGCGTGGAAAAGCTGCTGCAGTGGGCGCAGACCAGCGGCTACATCCTCGCCTTCAACGATCTCGCGTCGTTCTGCGGCGGCCCGTTCCCGACCAGCAACTTCGTCGCGCCCGACGGCTCGATCCAGCTGGCGAGCGGCGATTTCTACAATCCGAATACGCAGGCGCCGAACGGGGGCAGGGGCTTCTATGCCGATCTGGGCGGCAAGCAGCTGCCCAATTCACCGCATTGGACCGGCAACGTCGGCACGCAATACACCTTCTTCACCGCCAGCGGCGACTTCACCCTGCGCGGCGATTACTACCGGCAGAGCTCCAGTTATGCGCGCATCTACAACACGGTGTCGGACAAGCTCAGGGGCTGGGGCAATGCCAATCTCTCGTTGACCTGGCAGGCGGCGAAATCCGATCTCACCGTGCAGCTCTACGTAAAGAATCTCTTCAACGACACACCGATTACCGACGCTTTCGTCAACAGCGACGACAGCGGGCTTACCACGAACGTCTTCACGCTCGATCCCAGGATCTACGGGATCTCCGTTCGCATGGGCTTCAACTAAAGCCTGACCGCTCACCGCGGGGGCGGCGCAGGCGCGTCTGCGCGGTCCACGCACTCAAGCCGGCGCCGCCATCCGCGTCGCCGGCGCGTGTCGCTGCGGCCCATTTTCAGGCCGCGGTGCAGCCTGGTGCTAATGCACCTTCCAACCTTGAAAGGAGTCATCGCATGACCTTCGTCAAATCCATCGCTGCATGTGGTGTGCTGGCCGTTGGCATGTTGGCCGCGGCGCCGAGCTTCGCCTCGCATTTCACGCCGGACGGTACCTTTACGGCTTCGGGTTCCACCAATCTCTCGGCGCTCGGCGGCGCGATCAGGATTCCCTGCCACTCCGTCTTTACGATCCAGGTCACCGGCGGCGTCGGCGTCGTCACCAATGCCGTGTTCAGCCCGGATCCGGCCAATGGCAACAACCCGAACTGCAACAACCTGCAGGCGACCAACTTCAACTGGGCCCTGAATATCACCAGCGCCACCGGCGGCGTGGCCCAGGGCGTCAAGGTGGTCGGCATCAATGGCAATCCGGTGACCTGCGGCGCCGGCCCGGTGCCGCTCACGCTCAACAACGGCGTCGCTACTTTCAACGGCCAGCTCAATCCGGGCGCCTGCGCGGTGTCCAGCGGCAATCTGCCGGTGGTGGGCCCCGGCGGCGCGACGCTGAGCATCGTCTATCCGTAAAAAGGGAGGCTTGTAGCGTCTCGACCGGCAGGACGCCAGGTCGGGACGGCCAGGGACGGTGTGGCTGGGATGCTTGATTCGCCGTATCGCTGCGCAAGAGGTGCATCTCTTGCGCAGCCTTCGGCGGCGAATGAACAAGGGGAAGTCAGGTTGTTCCGCATTGGCCTGGCGAGGAATTTTTGTTGGCGCCGCGTCGACGCCGAGCGTCATGCCGTAGCTGATTTTTGAAGTGAGAAGCCGCTTGCAGGGCCGTCATGGCGTGCTGGCGAGTCGCCGCATGGCGCTCGCCGGCCTGTACGGCTGTGCCGGCGTCAGGGGTTAGCCATTCACGGCCGGATTTTCCGCTTCCGCAAACTTTCACTCGATACACCGGAGATCACTATGTCAAAAGCAGTGAAACTCTTCGGCCTCGCCGTTGCCTGCGCGCTGGGTATCTCCGCGCAGACAGCGAGCGCCGGAACGCCTTCGGGCGACTATGCGATGTTCCAGCATTGCCCGTATCAGTCCAATGCGATCGTCACCGGCTGCGTGGTGGCCACCATCAACTCAGGCTCGTTCAAGATCGGCCGCGCCAACGTGCCGATCAATAAGCCGATCGTGCTGCAGGGTGGCGTCAACAACATCGCCGACATGGGCCAGTTCTACGTGCCCACCGACGTGCCGGCGATGTCGCCGACGGCGCTGGACGTGCCGGGCGGCCTGCTCGGATTGATGGAGCCCGACACCACCTGGCCGGGACCGCTGGCGCAGGCGTTCTGGAACATCGTCAATACGGCGAATGACGTCACCGCCACCGCGGAGCTGGTCGGCACCCCGCAAGCCAAGCTGATCAATGCCTCGTTTCCGCCGGATACGGGCGACGCCACCGTTATCCAGTTGCCGATCCGCATCCATCTGCAGAATCCGTTTCTCGGCAATACCTGCTACATCGGCTCGGCCAGCCAGCCGATCGTGCTGAAGCTCGTCGCCAACACCACCAGCCCGCCGCCGCCGAACTCGCCGATCTCCGGCGTGCCGGCGCCGCTGACGATCATGGATACGACCAACCCGGTCGGGCAGATCCTGCTGGCGGAGAACGGCACGCTGGTCGACAACGCCTTCGCGGTGCCCGCCGCCAAGGGCTGCGGCAATACCTTGCTGCCGATACCGATCATCACGCCGATCCTGCAGGGCATCGTGTCGGCGGCGGTCAACCTCAAGGAGGGTTTGCCAGCCGCGGCAGGAAAGAACACGGCCATCATGAGCGGGGACACCGCCATCGGTCCGTCGGTCTACGTGCAGGCGAGCGAGCAATAGTCACGCCCGGGGCGCATGGAAACCGCCCCTTTCCCTTGCCGCGCGCAAACGGAAAGGGGCATTCCGGCGCCGCCTATTCAATATGGAATATTGACTCGCCGCGTGGCCGGCCATGACCGTTCGGTCCTGGTACGATCGCGCAGCAGAGGCGAATGTGAGAGCTTGCGAGTGAACAGCCAAGTGACCGCGTCTGGAAACACCCGGATCCGCCTGTTGCAGGCGGCGGAAGCACTCTTCATCGAGCACGGTTTCGAATCCATGTCGCTGCGCCAGATCACCCAGCGCGCCGATGCCAACCTGGCTGCCGTGAATTATCACTTCGGCAGCAAAGAGCTGCTGGTGCAGGAGCTGCTGTCCAAGCGGCTCGACCGGCTCAACCAGGAACGCCTGCAACTGCTGTCCGCCTGCGAGCAGCAGGCCAAGGGCAGCCCGCTGGATGCCTCGGCCGTATTGAGCGTGCTGTTCGTGCCGGCATTGCGGCTCAGCCGCGATCCCGCCGGCGGTCCCGCGTTCATGCGTCTGCTCGGTCGCGTCTACAGCGACCCGTCGCCCTTCATCCGCGACCATCTGCAGGAGCACTACCGCCCGATCTTCGGGCGCTTCTTCGAAGCGTTCTCGCTGGCCTTGCCGGAGCTGCCGCGCAACGAGCTGGGCATGCGCCTGCATTTCATCCTCAAGAGCCTGTCCGGCCTGCTGGCCGGCGAAGACATGGACGATTTGATCGCATCGCTGAGCATGGGCGAGCCGATGAGCGATGCCGTCGTGCTCGCGCGCCTGATTTCGCTGGTCTCGCCGATGCTGACCAGCCCGTTCGGCAGTCCGGAGCAGATCGAGATCATCGAGCAGGTGATGGGCCAGGCCGATGCCGCTGCGAAGGCAACCGACGCGGTACAGGCGGCCAGCGACCAGGCCGCCAGCCACAAGACCTTCGGCGTGCTGACGATGTTGAACGAATCGGGCGACGGTGCCTGAGCGACCGGCGGCATTCGTGCGGCTGTCGCTCGCGCGGCATCCGGGTGGACTGCCTGACGCGTTCGCGCTGTCGTTCGATGCTGGCGAAAGTGAAGACGCGCATTTCGTCCGCCACGGCATCGTGTGCCCACCATCGGTGGCGCGCAGTGTGGCCAAGCGGAGAGCGGAGTATCTGGCCGGCCGACGCGTTGCGGTTGCGGCACTGGCCGAGGTGGGTGGCGATGTCGGCGATCTGGCGATCGGGCCGTCGCGTGCGCCTGTATGGCCGGACGGGTTCACCGGCAGCATCACGCATGCCGTCGGGATCGCGGCAGCGGTGGTCGTGCGCGCAGAAGCCGCGCGTGGTGTGGGTATCGATATCGAGCACGTCGTCGCGGCAGGTGCGTTCGACGCGATCGTGAAGTCGGTGGTCGATGCGTCGGAGCGGAATGTACTGGGCGAGCTCGCGCGCCAGTTCGGCGAACCGATGGCGCTGACCATCGCGTTCTCCGCCAAGGAAAGTTTCTACAAGGCGACTGCGGCCACGGTCGGCCGGATCTTCGATTTCAGCGCGCTTAAGATTTTCAATTTGAATGAAGCGATGCTTGAAGCTGAGATCGCCGAGACATTAGACCCATCGCTGCCGGCTGGCATGTGCTTCCGCCTTGGCTACTCGCTGCTCGACGACAGCACGGCCATCACCAGCTGCGCGTGGAGCCGTTGAGCCGCGCTCAATGCATCCAGTGCGCCAGCGGCAGCAGCCACAGCGACAACGAGCCCAGCGCGCCGCCGATCGCAGTGGCGGCGATCACGTCGCTCGGATAGTGCAGGCCGAGGATCACCCGCGAGGCGCCGATTAGGGCGGTGAAGGTCAGCAGCAGCGGCGCCAGCAGCGGATACCAGGCCAGCGCCACGATGGTGAAGCTCACCGCCTGCAAGGTGTGGCCGGAGGGGAAGCTGAACTCGTCCAGCGGCGGCACGTGGGCGATCACGCCGGGGCAGGCGCGGAACGGGCGCGGGCGGCGCGTCCAGCGCTTGAGCAGGCGGTACAGCAGCAGGGCGGTGAGGCCGGTGATGGCCATCTGCGCGGCGGCGGCGAGACCGCGGCGGCCGTCGAACACGGCCAGGGCCAGCATCAGCGAATACCAGAACACGCCGTCGCCGAGGCGGCTGACGATGCCGAAGAACACCCCGACCGCGCGGCGCGCCCCCCAGTGGTTGGCGGCGACGCAGATGCGCCTGTCTATGGCAAAGCGCGGCCCGGTAGTGAGCTCAGGCGTGTGCAGCGGCGGCAGGGTGTTCATCGCGATGCTCCTTGGCCAGTTCACGCAGCAGGGATTCGAATTCGCGGATCACCGCATCGGGCGAGAGATTGGCGATGCTGGCCTGCGCAGCGCGTCCCATGTGGCGGATCAGGCTGGCGTTGGCGGTCAGCGTGCAGGCTGCCTCGATGAAGGCGCGCTCGTTGCCGGCCTCGATGCGGAAGCCGTTGACGCCGGACGCCAGGTGCTCGCGCGCGGCGCCTTCCTCGTAGGCGACCACCGGCAGGCCGGCGGCCAGCGCTTCGAGAATCACGTTGCCGAAGGTTTCGCTGAGGCTGGGGAAGGGGAATACGTCGGCGCTGGCGTAGTGGCGCGCCAGCGCCGCGCCGCGCTGCACGCCGGCGAAGATAAAGTCGGGATTGGCCGCCTGCAGCGCCGCGCGGGAGGGGCCGTCGCCGACCCACACATAGCGCGCCTTGGGCACTTCGCGCTGGATCGCGCGGAAGCTGCGCACGGCCAGGTCCAGGTTCTTTTCCGCCGCGATGCGGCCGACGTAGAGCACCACCGGCGTGTTGCCGTCCACGCCCCATTCGGTACGCAGCGCGGTATCGCGATGGCTGGGATGGAACAGCTGGGTGTCCACCGCGCGGCGCAGCAGGCGCACCGAATCCACCCCCAGGTCCGCCAGCTCGCGCGCGAGTGCGTCGGTGGGCACCAGGGTGGCGGCGGCGCGGCAATGGAAGCGGCGCAGGTAGCCGCGCACGACCGGGGTGAGGAAGCCCACGCCGTAGTGGTTGGCGTAGGTGTCGAAGCGGGTGTGGAAGCCGGTGGCGGCAGGGATGCCCAGCGCCTTCGCGGCGCGTACCGCGGACCAGCCCAGCGGGCCTTCGGTGGCGACATAGATCGCGTCGGGGCGCAGCCGCGTCCAGCGCTGCTTCAGCGCGCGGCCGGCGGGGAGGCCGAAGCGCAGGCCGGGATAGCGCGGCAGCGAGGCGCCGCGCATTTCGACGGGAAAGATGCCGGGTTCGTCGTGGAACGGTTCGGCCTGGCGCGGCCGGGTCAGTTCGACGGTGTGGCCGCGGGCGGCGAGGCCGGCGGCGAGGCTGTGCACGGTCAGTGCGACCCCGTTGATTTCCGGCGGATACGTCTCAGTGACAATGCCGATGCGCATGGCGATACCTGTGCTGGCCCGGCATAGATTCGTCTTGAGGCGTTGCGGGGGCGTGGCGTGTTCATGACGCCTGCGTTACGAGCAGTCCTAAGTAGGAATCCGCAAGGCGATTTCCGCATGACGATGCGCTTACACTGGCGCTCCCCTTCACGCCAAGGAGATCCCACGATGAAGCGCATCCTGTTCGCTCTGGCCCTGGCCTCGACGGCCGCCGCGGCGTTCGCCGCCGACGCCCCTGGCCTGCCGGTCACCAAGTCCCCCGCCGGTGCCGAGGTCTACATCATCAGCCCGAAGGACGGTGCCACCGTCGGCCAGGAGTTCACCGTCAGCTTCGGCCTGAAGGGCATGGGCGTGGCCCCCGCCGGCGTGAAGAAGGAAGGCACCGGGCATCATCACCTGCTGATCGATGTGAAGGACCTGCCGGCTGCCGGTCAGGTGATTCCGAAGGACGAGACCCATGTCCATTTCGGCAACGGCCAGACCGAGACCACGGTAAAGCTCAAGCCCGGCACGCATACGCTGCAGCTGGAACTGGGCGACGAGAACCACATTCCGTTCGATCCGGCGGTGGTATCGAAGAAGATCACCGTGCATGTGAAGTGACAAAGCGGCGGCCATGACCGGCGTAGGTTGGGGTGAGCGCCAGCGAACCCCAACATCACCGCTCAAGGTCACGCGCACGTTGGGGTTCGCCTTCGGCTCACCCCAACCTACGCCGGCTTCAATGTCCGAAATACATCGCCACGCCGACGCCGGCTTCCCAGATCGGCGCGTGGCCGCCCAGGCGATGACGCAGCCAGCCGTCGAACTGCAGATTGGCCAACGGCTGCCAGGCCAGGCCGGTGCCGGCTTCGCTGCCGAAGCCTTGGTTCCCATCGTGCTGGGCCGAGGCTTCGACATAGGTGCCGAACTGCGGAGTGAACTGGTAGCCGACACTGGGCGCGAACTGCACGCTGTCCTTGCCGCCGCTGTGCTGCCACTGCGCGTAGTAGCCGAAGTTGAACTTGCCGCCGGTCTGCTGGGTGACATCCAGCCCCAGGGTGTAGGCGGGATGGTCGTTGCGGAAGGCGCGTGCGCCGTCGGTAAATTCCGCCGTGCCGAGCAGGCCCCATGACCATAGTTCCCCGCTGACGGGTATCCATTTCAGTCCCAGCGTGGTGTCGCCGCGGCCGTGCACCGAGGGCTGGCCGGACTGGTGCAGGCGGTTGTACGGCGTGCCGCCCAGCTGCAGTTCGGTGCCGCCGCCCAGGCCCAGGCGCAGCAGGCTGTCGTAGGTGGACAGGTCGCTGGTGACGCCGGCGTCGCGCTGGCGGCTCCAGTCGGGCAGGCCCTGTTCGTAGGCGAACTGGCCGGCATGCAGCGGATTGGTGGCGAAGCCCCAGCCGGGGCGGTCGAAGCCCGGGGCGTCGTCGGCCAGCGCCGCCACGGTGCCGCAGGCCAGGGAGGCCGCCAGCAGGGCGCGGTGCCACCGGCCGAATCGGCTAAAATCCATCGTTTCGCTCCATACCCAAGAAGATCCAATGACCGTCCGCACCCGCTTCGCCCCCAGTCCCACCGGCTTCCTGCATATCGGCGGCGCCCGCACCGCGCTGTACTGCTGGCTGGAAGCGCGCCGCCGCGGCGGCCAGTTCGTGCTGCGCATCGAGGATACCGACCGCGAGCGTTCCACGCAGGAGGCGGTGCAGGCGATCCTGGACGGCATGAGCTGGCTGGGCCTGGTTCACGACGAGGGGCCGGTCTACCAGACCCATCGCCTGGACCGCTACAAGCAGGTGGCCGACGAGTTGCTCAAGGCCGGCAAGGCCTACTACGCCTACGAGAGCAAGGAAGAGATCGAGGCCATGCGCGAGGCCGCCATGGCCCGCGGCGAGAAGCCGCGCTACAACGGCTACTACCGCGATCGCAACGAATCATTCCGGGAGGATCCCAACCGTGTGATCCGCTTCAAGAACCCGCTGGAAGGCTCGGTGGTGTTCGACGACAAGGTGAAGGGCCGCGTGGAGTGGGCCAATGCCGAGCTCGACGACCTGGTGATCTTCCGCTCCGACGGCTGGCCGACCTACAACTTCGCCGTGGTGGTCGACGATATCGACATGGGCATCACCGAGGTGATCCGCGGCGACGACCACGTCAACAACACGCCGCGCCAGATCAACATCTACAAGGCGCTGGACAAGCCGGTGCCGGAGTTCGCGCACCTGCCGATGATCCTGGGCCCGGACGGCCAGAAGCTGAGCAAGCGCCATGGCGCGGTGAGCGTGATGCAGTACCGCGACGACGGTTTCCTGCCGCATGCGCTGCTCAATTATCTGGTGCGGCTGGGCTGGTCGCATGGCGACCAGGAGATCTTCTCGCCGCAGGAGATGATCGAGCTGTTCGACATCGGCGACGTCAACAAGGCGGCGTCGCGCTTCGACGTGACCAAGCTGTCCTGGCTCAACCAACATTACCTGAAGACCGACGAGCCGCAGGCGATCGCGCCGGAATTCGAGTACCAGCTGCAGCTGGCCGGCATCGACTACAGCAAGGGTCCTTTGCCTGCCGATGTGATCGTCGCGCTACGCGACCGCGTGCAGACGCTGAAGGAAATGGCCGAGCGCGCGAAGATCTGGTACGGCCCGATCGTCGAGTGGGACGACAAGGCGGTGGCCAAGCATCTGCAGAACGACGGTGCCGTGGCGGTGCTCGAGGAGGCGAAGGCGCTGTTCGCGGCGTGCGAATGGACGCCGGAGGCCATCCACCAGGCGGTGGAGCAGATCGCCGCCAGGCTCGAGCTGGGCATGGGCAAGATCGCCCAGCCGCTGCGCGTGGCGATGACCGGCACGCAGGTGTCGCCGTCGATCGACCACACCGTGTACCTGGCCGGCCGCGAGGAAGCGCTCAAGCGCATCGACGACGCCATCGCGCGCGCGCGCGGCTGAGGCACGGCGCGCAGCATGGACGAACTGCTCGCCAGGGCCACCCAGGGCGTGGACATGGACGCGCCCGATGCGAGCTGGCACATCTTCTGGAACATCATGGCGATGGTGCCGTGGGCGGCGCTGTTCTGGTGGTCGCTGGTCTTCGTCGCGGTAGGCGCGCTGCTGGGCTGGTGGCGCGGGCGCGTATGGGAAGGCGTGGTGTGGGCGGCGGTGCTGGGGCCGCTGGGCTGGGTGGCGATTCTGCTGCGGCCCAGGCGGCTGTTGCCGCCGCCGTTGCCGCGCCGCCGGCCCTGAACGGGCTCTTACCCGAGCCGGTGTATCATCGCGCCCCGAGGTGAATCCATGAGCCACTCCGCTACCGACAAGCCGCATGACCATCATCATCACGACGATGCCAAGGGCTTCGTGCGTGCGGTGGAACATGCCAGCGAGGAGCGCGGGCTGCGCCTGACGCCGCTGCGCAAGGAAGTGCTGGAACTGGTGGCCGCCGCCGGCAAGCCGGTGAAGGCCTACGACCTGCTCGACCACCTGCGCGAGCGCCACGGCAACGCCGCGCCGCCGACGGTGTACCGCGCGCTCGACTTCCTGCTCGAGCACGGCTTCATCCACAAGCTGGAATCGATCAACGCCTTTGTGTCCTGCCACCATCCGGCCGAGGCTCACCAGGTGCCGTTCCTGATCTGCGACGTCTGCTCCAGCGCGCAGGAAGTGTGCGACGAGCGCGTGGCCGAGCTGATCGAGGCGCAGGCCAAGGCCTTCGGTTTCCGCCCGCAGGCGCAGACGCTGGAAGTGCACGGCATCTGCAAGCACTGCCGCAAGGGCTGAGCACACTCTCCTGAAAGGCGGGGCGCGATGCGTTGCGCATCGCGCCCCTTGGTTTCGGCCGCATCGGGGGGGAGGGAGCGGCGCGGCCGAGAACGCGGTGGTGCTTAGAAGAACGCGCGCACGCCGGCCGATACGCTGCGGCCGGGCAGCAGGACTTCGTCCTTGAACAGCGACGTGGCCAGGCGGCCCTTGCGATTGGTGAGGTTGCTGCCGTCGAGGAAGGCTTCCCACTGGCTGCGTTCGCCGTTGTGGAAGGTCCACGCGGCATGCGCGTTCACCAGGGTGTAGCCGGCGGTGCGTGTTTCGAAGGCGGCGGTGCGGTTTTGCGCGAAGTAGCGCACGGCGCCGACGCTGGCGCGCAGGTCGTCGCGGCTCCAGCTCAGCTGGCCGCCGAGGCGTCCGGCCGGAATGCGCGGCAGGTTGCCGCCGCCGTGTTCGAGCTCGGCGCGCACGGTGTCGCCGTAGGCGCGGAAATCCCAGGCGCCGCTGGCATTGCGCGCAAGATGGAAGGTGGCTTCGGCTTCGGCGCCGCGGAACTTGGCGTCGCGCTGCGACCAGGTGCGCACCGGCATGCCGTCTTCCACTGCGCCGGTATCGGCCAGGTAGATGAAGTCGTGGTAGCGGTTGGCGTAGACCGCGACTTTGCCTTCGACGAAATCGCCGTGGTAGTGCAGTGCCAGCTCGGCCTGGTTGGCGGTTTCCTTTTTCAGGTTGGCGTCGCCGATCTCGAAGGTGTTGGACGCGGCATGCGGACCGTGGGAGAACAGTTCTTCCTCGGCCGGCGCGCGCTGGGCGCGGTCGAGGTTGAGGCTCAGGTGCCATTGCTGCGCGAAGCGCCACGAGGCGCCGGCGGAGAAGCTGGACGGTGAGAACTTCCGTCGCGGCTGATCGTCCGGCGTGACGGTGTGGCGGTCGGTGCGCGCGCCCAGTTCCAGCTTCACCGGGCCGAACTGGCGCTGCTCGGTGAGGAACAGGCCCCAGGCCTTGGTCGAGGTCGGCGGCACGAAGGTCTCTTCGCCGACGGCGGAGAAGTCGCGATGGATGTACTGCAGACCGAAGGCGCCTTCCCAGCCGGCCAGCGGCTCGTGGGTGAACAGCACACGGCCTTCGTTGGCCTTGGTCTTGAAGGTGGTGCCGGCTTCCTCGCCTTCGTATTCCACGTGCTGATAGTCGTTGTGGCCGAAGCTCACTTCCGCCTTCGCAATGCCGGGCAGTGGTTTGTTGAAACCGCCCTTCATGTCGTAGCGGGTCTGTTCGAGCTTGATGTGCACGGGCGGCTCGCCTTCCTCGGCGTTGCCCGGTTCGGCGGGGCTGCCGTACTTGTCGAGATAGCGCGACACCGACAGGCCGAAGTAACCCCAGTCGCCCAGCAGCGAAGCGCCGGCCGCGCCGGAGGTGGTCTTCACCTGGCTGTTGGCCTGGGTGCCGCCGGGGATGTCGTAGCTGCCGTCGTCGCGGCGCATGCCGTCGACGTGCAGCGCGAACTGCCGGTTGCCGGCATCGGCGCGGAACAGGCCGGTCTTGCCTTCGGTGCCGCTGTCGTAGCGGCCCTCGGCGCGACCGCTGAAGCCGTTCTGCGGCGCCGCCATCGGGATGCGGCCGTCGACCACGTTGACCACGCCGCCGATGGCGCCGGAGCCGTAAAGCAGGGTCGACGGGCCTTTCAGCACTTCGATCTGGTCGGCCAGGAAGGGCTCGACCGAAGTGGCGTGATCCTGGCTGATGTTGGAGACATCCTGCGAACCCAGGCCGTTTTCCAGCACCGCGACGCGCGGGCCATCCATGCCGCGGATCACCGGGCGGCCGACCGCCTTGCCCAGGCCGGTGGTCTGCACGCCGGGGATGGCGGAGACTGTCTCGCCCAGCGTGCCGGCCTTGACCTCGTCCAGCGCCGAGCCGGCCAGCACGGCGACCGGGGCGACGATCTGGTCGGCCTGCTGGCCCAGCGGCACGGCATTGACGGTGATCGCGTCCAGATCCTTGGCTTTGGCCTTGTGGTTGTCCTTGTCCGGCGCAACATCGGACGCGGCATCGGCGGCCTGCAGCGGCAGGGCGGCGGCGCCCAGGCTGGCGGCCAGGGCGAGGGTGAGCATGGTCTTGCGCATGTGGGGTGCTGCTCCTGGTGTATTCGGATGCGGGGAGTGGATTCCTGCAGTGTTATAAAGTAACATCACTTCCTGTCGCCCAGGCAAGAAGTCACGTTTGGCGCATTTTTTTACGAGTCGACCGATGGACCAGGAGAGCAAAACCCGTTGGTGGCGCATCGCCGATCGCATCGGTGCGACGGCTTCGTTCCTGTGCGCGATCCACTGCGCCGCGCTGCCGTTCGTGCTGGCGCTGCTGCCGCTGCTCGGCCTGGGCTTCCTCGCCGATCATCGCTTCGAGCGCGCCTTCGTGCTGTTCGCCTGCGTGCTGGCGCTGGTCAGCCTGCTCAGCGGCTATCGCCGCCATCGCCGCATGCTGCCGCTGCGCCTGGCTCTGCCGGGACTGGCGTTGCTGCTGTTGGGCGTGACGGTGGCCGAGGGTTATTCGATCGGCGTGCACAGCGCGCTGGTCACCTGCGGCGGCCTGCTCGTCGCGGCCGCGCATTTCATCAACCTGCGTGCGGATCGCGAGCAGGGCCACGTGCACAGCGTGGATTGCGCGCACTGATGCGGCCTCGTGATTGTGTAACGGCGAGCGCGCTTCCTAGCATTCGCGCATGAGTCATTCGCACGCCCATTCCCACCACGACGGTGATCGCCACGGTCATGCGCACGAGCATGGCGCGCACGATCACGCGCATGCCGGCGCCGGCATGAGCGGGCGCGAGCGCAAGCTCCTGGTCGCCTTCGTGCTCACCGCCTTGATGATGGTCGCCGAGGCGGTCGGCGGCCTGTGGTCCGGTTCGCTGGCGTTGCTGGCCGATGCCGGCCACATGTTGGTGGACGCGCTGGCGCTGCTGCTGGCGGTGCTCGGCGCATGGATGGCGCGCCGTCCCGCGGACGCGCGGCGCAGCTATGGCTATGGGCGCGTGGAAGTGCTCGCGGGTTTTCTCAATGCGCTGACCCAGTTCGCGCTGGTGGCGTTCATCGCGTACGAGGCGATCGAACGCCTGTTCACGCCGACGCCGATCCTGTCCGGCGTGATGTTCATCGTGGCGCTGGCCGGCCTGCTGGTGAACGTGGCCGTGCTGCGCACCCTGCACGGGCACGACCACGATGACGTCAACGTGGCCGGCGCGGCATTGCATGTACTGGGCGACCTGCTCGGCTCCGTGGCGGCCGTGCTGGCGGCGCTGGCGGTGCGCTGGCTCGGCTGGCTGTGGGCCGATCCGGTGCTGTCGCTGCTGGTGTCGCTGCTGATCCTCAACAGTGCCTGGCGCCTGCTGCGCCGCTCCGCGCACATCCTGCTGGAGGGCGTGCCGGAAGGATTGGATACGGGCGAGATCGAGCTCGCCCTGCGCGAGGCGGATGCGTCGATCAGCGATGTGCATCATCTGCATGTCTGGCAGCTGGCCTCCGGCTCGCGCATGGCCACGGTGCATGCGCAACTGCGCGACGACAGCCATGGCGCCACCGCCATCGCCGCGATCAATCGCGTGCTCGGCGAACGCTTCGGCATCCGGCACGTGACGGTGCAGATCGACTCCGGCCATTGCCCGGACCATGCCCAGGGTTGCGCTTCCGGTCGGCGCAGCGATTGAACACAAGGGCAGGCGCTTGCCGCCTATTGCGCTTTGGGCCGCCACTGATACGATGATCGGCCGTTCAACCTACGAATCACTCGTAAACCTTAAGGAGTTCCCCATGGGCAAGGGCGATCGCAAGACCCGTCGCGGCAAGACTTACCGTGGCAGCTATGGCAACACCCGCGTGCATGGCGCGCAGCCGGCCGTGGTGGGCGCCAAGGAAACCGTGACCAAGCCGGCCGCCGCCAAGAAGGCCGCGCCTGCCAAGAAGAAGTCGGCCTGAACAAGTGAGTTGCGCGAACCGGCTCGAACGAAGCCGGTTTGAACAGCCAGCTTGAACGACACGCTTCGGTCAGAACAAACCCCGCTTAGGCGGGGTTTTTCTTTTGAGGCGCGCCGCGCATGCCCGATCATTGCCAGCGGGCGGCAAGGCGTCGCTGAGCGTCGTTCTCCTGCCAATCGGCTTGGTCCTGCGCGGAGGCCAGGCAGTTGCGCCATGTCGCGCCGGCTTGCTGCCACAGCGCTGACAGCGTGCGGAACCTGGTGCCGGCCAGCCACGCCCTGGCGCACAGGCGGCAGGCTCGTGCGTATTCCCCGTGGCGAACGAAGGCCTGCGTCATGCCTTCGATGGTCGCGACCGGCGGCAGCGGCTGGCGTTCGAGCTTGCGCGCCAGATCGAGGGCGACGCTGCCTTGCGGCCCCATGTCCGGCAGCGCCTCGTAAGCCAGCTGGATGGCCAGGCGGCAATGCAGGCTCGCCGCCTGCCGGCGTGGATCGCAGCCGGCGATGAAGGCGTGGGTGAGAGCATGGGAGAAGGCTTGCTTCGCGGCCTCTGCGGGACCGGCGCGTCCATGTTCCAGGGCGACTTCGGCCACGGCCATGGCGAAACGCGCGCTCGGCGAGCGGGCGAACAAGGCGTCCAGCAGGCGTTGCGCTTCGGCGAGCGCCCGCAGGCGGGTATTGCCACGCTCAGTGTGTGCGCGCCGATGCAGCACACGGGCCAAGAGGTATTCGCCCTCGTCGGCCATGCCCGCGACGCTACGCAAGCGCCCAGCCGCTGCCGCCGCGTCGGCGAGCGGGGCCGCCGCATCGCCGGTTTGCTGCTGCGCTTCGTACAGCAGAACCTCGATCCACACCCTGAGCACCGCACCGTCGCCGCGCTCGATCACCGATGCATGGCGCGCGGCCATGTCGCGCAGCGCGAACAGCCGCGAGGCGCCGCCCAGGCGCGCGGCCAGCGCCAGATCGAGTTCGATCAGCCGCGCCTGCCATCGAGGCTTGGTTTCCTCTGTTGCGCACGCTTCGCCGCATCGGGCATATCCGCAAGCAGTGCGATGCAGGGCATGCACCGCCGGCATGCCGACGTACGCCAGCCGTAACGCAAGCACCTGGGTCAGCAGCCAGCGGGCCGCATCGTCGTCGGACGCGCAGGCGTCGAGCAGGACCGATTCCCATGCCTCCAGCAGCGTGGCCGGGAAGATGGCGGTGTCCGCATGTTCGATGACGGGAAAGAGCTGCCTGGCTTCGATCAGCAGCGGCAGGTCCGGCGCAAGCCGGGCAGCCAGTGCCTCGAGGTGCGAGAGCAGCGAAGAACGATGATCCGAGGGCTGCGCCTGCTGTTCTGCGCTCCGCCCGACGATACGCGTGGCGTCATGACACGCATCGAGCGTCGCATCGGCACACTGCCTGTCCGGGTAACCGTTGGAATTCACGATCGTGCCTCCTGCACGCATCCGCACGCCCCGGTGCGGATTGCATGGGCAGGCTATCGAGAGGCCCGATCGGAATGTTCAGAAAGCACCGCCATGCCGCGGCGAACGCTTCAGGCGGTTTCGATCCGGCGACCGCCGCAGTACACCGCACGCACCAGCCCGCCGCCGATCCAGTAGCACAGCTCCGCCGGCCGCTGCACCTGCCATACCACCAGATCCGCACGCTGCCCCACGGCGAGCGTGCCGCGATCGTCCAGGCCCAATGCACGCGCCGCATGCACCGTTACACCACGCAGCGCCTCTTCCGGCGTGAGGCGGAACAAGGTGCACGCCATGCCGGCGGCCAGGCGCAGCGAAAGCAGGGGCGAGGTGCCCGGGTTGCAGTCGGTCGCCACGGCCATCGCCACGCCGTGTTCGCGCAAGGCGGCGATCGGCGGCAGTTTCGTCTCCCGCAACGCATAGAACGCGCCCGGCAACAGCACCGCCACGGTGCCCTTCGCCGCCATCGCGCGCACGCCGTCCTCGCTCAGGTACTCCAGGTGATCGGCGGAAAGCCCATCGTATTCGGCCACCAGCGCCGCGCCTTCCAGATTGGACAGCTGTTCGGCATGCAGCTTGACGGGCAGGCCGAGCGAACGGGCGCGCTCGAACACGCGGCGCGTCTCTTCGCGGGTGAAGCCGATGCCTTCGCAGAACGCATCCACCGCATCGACCAGTCCCTCCGCCGCCAGCGCGGGCAAGATCCGGTCGCACACCAGCGCGACGTAGCCGTCGCGATCCTCCCGGTATTCGGCCGGCAGCGCATGCAGGCCGAGGAAGCTGGTGCGCACGCCGATGCCCAGCGCCTCGCCCAGCCGCCGCGCTACGCGCAGCATGCGCCGCTCGCTCTCCAGTTCCAGTCCGTAGCCGGACTTGATCTCGAGCGTGGTGACGCCGTCGGCGAGCAGCGCGCGGGCGCGCGGCAGCGCCTGCGTGAACAGCTCGTCTTCGTCCGCCTCGCGCGTGGCCTTCACGGTGGAGGCGATACCGCCGCCGGCACGCGCGATTTCCTCGTAGCTGGCGCCGTTGAGGCGCAGGTCGAACTCGTGCGCGCGGTCGCCGCCGAAGACCAGGTGCGTGTGGCAATCGACCAGGCCAGGCGTCACCAGCGCGCCGTCGAGGTGTTCGACCGAGGCGGCACGCGCTTGCGCGTCGGCAGGAAGCTGCGCACGCGGCCCGATCCACGCGATGCGCCCGCCGGCCATGGCGAGCGCACCGTCCTCGATCAACCCGTACGGCTGCCCGCCATCGAAAGTGGCCAGCGTCGCGCCGGTCAGCAGCAGATCCCAGGATGCGGTGTTCATGTCGGTTCGCGCTTGTCGGAGGGCAGATCAGTGGGCATGGGCGTGGCGGGATCTTCCACCAGCGGCGATTCGCTTTCGGCTATGCCGGAAGAGGGCGCTGGCACCTCGCGCCGCGCCAGTTCCAGCTCATAGCCTTCGATCAGCCGGTCGGCCAGCGCGCGGTACACCGGCTTGCGGCACAGCAGCGACGAGGCGGCGCGCGCCAGCAGGCAGGTGGCCATGATCGGCAGCGCCATCTGCTGGTTGGCGGTCAGTTCCATGGAGATCACCGTGGCGGTGAGCGGCGCCTGCGTCACGCCGGACAGATACGCCGCCATCGCCAGCAGCACCACGGCCGATGCATCCGCACCGGGCACCAGCGCCGCGATGTTGTCGCCCAGGCCGGCGCCCACCGCCAGCGCGGGCGAGAAGATGCCGCCGGGGATGCCGGCCCAGTACGAGGCGATATTGCCCAGGAATTTCAGCGCACCGAACGAGCTCACCGTCTCGTGCTGTCCTTCCAGGATCGCCTTGGCCTGCGCATAGCCGGTGCCATAGAGCCCGGTGTGCGTGAGCTGGCTGAGCAGCACCAGGGCGAGTCCGCAGCCCGCCGCGAACAGCACCGGATAGCGCGCGCGTATGCGGCCCATGGCGCCGCGCAGACCGCGGTCGTGCGGCAGGATCAGCCGCGCGAACAGGCCGCCGGCCAGGCCGCAGCCGATGCCGGTGGCGAGCACCGCCCACCACGCGCGGCCCAGCGGCAGGCCGATGTCCAGGCGGCCGAAATACGCGTAGTTGCCCAGGATGCCCAGCGACACCACGCCCGCGATGATCACCGCGGTCAGCAGGATGCCGCTCATGCGGTGCTCGAACGCGCCGCTCATTTCCTCGATGGCGAATACGACACCGGCCAGCGGCGTGTTGAACGCGGCGGCGAGGCCAGCGGCAGCGCCGGCGAGAATGAAACGCCCCGCCGCGGCGGCGTCGGCGAAGCCGAAGCGCCGGCCCAGCGAATACAGCAGCCCCGCGCCGACATGCACGGTCGGTCCTTCGCGGCCTACCGAGGCGCCGCCGAGCAGCGCGGCCAGGGTCAGCGCCATCTTGCCCAGCGCCACGCGCAGCGACAGCAGGCTCGTGCGGAAGCCTTCGTCTTCGACCTTCAGCGCCGCGATCGCCTGCGGGATGCCCGAGCCGCGCGTGGGCTTGAGCGCGCCGGCGGTGAGCCAGGCGAGCAGGGCGAACATCGCCGGCGTCACCAGGAAGGCCGACCAGCGGCTGTGTTCCGCCATGCGATGGAACAGCCCGTAGGCGTAGTCGGCGGCCTGGGCGAAACCGACCGCGGCCAGGCCGACGACCACCGCGCCGGTCCAGAACAGCACGCGCCGGCGCCATTGCACCGGCGAAAACAGACCCGAATCGGCCAGCCGCTGGAAGCGGCCGGAGGGCGTTTCCGTATCGCGTTCGCTCACGGCTTGGAATCGCGCTTGGTGGTCCAGCGCGTTTCGTACAGGTCGAAGCGGCGGTCCTTGAGGTTCTGCACCGCGCCGGCATTGCGCGCGCGGGCCAGGCTTTCCAGGCGCAGGTCGGCGAACAGCACGGTCTCGATGTTCGGGGTCGAGTCGGCGGCGATGCCGTCGCGTGCGAACGGGAAGTCGCTGGGCGTGAGGATGCAGCTCTGCCCGTACTGGATGTCGAAGTTGTTCACGCCGGGCAGGTTGCCTACGTTGCCCGACAGCACCACGTAGCACTGATTCTCGATCGCGCGTGCCTGCGAGCAATAGCGCACGCGCAGGTAGCCCTCGCGCACGTCGGTGCAGAACGGCACGAACAGGATCAGCGCGCCCTGGTCGGTGAGATGGCGCGCGACTTCCGGGAATTCGGAGTCGTAGCAGATCATCACGCCGATCGGGCCGCAGTCGGTCTGGATCGTGGCGGCGGTGTCGCCGCCGGTGATGTTCCACACCGTGCGTTCGCTGGGCGTGGGGTGCAGCTTCTCGCGCTCGTGGATCGAGCCGTCGCGCAGGCACACGTAGCAGACGTTGTGGATGTCGCCGTTGGGCTGCTCGGTGGGATGCGAGCCGGCGATGATGTTGATGTTGTAGTGCACGGCCAGCCGGCTGAAGAGCTCCTTCACCTGCGGCGTGTAATGGCTGAGCTTGCGGATCGATTCGACCGGCGACAGCTCGGCGTTCTCGATCGACAGCAGCTGCAGGGTGATCAGCTCGGGGAAGGTGACGAAGTCCGCGCTGTAGTCCGCCGCGATGTCGGTGAAGTACTCCACCTGGGTGGCGAATTCCTCGAACGACTTGATGCGGCGCTGCAGGTATTGCACCGAGGCCACGCGCACCGAATCGGGCAGGCGCTGCGGCGAGGGAATCGAGGGCACGTCCGGCTGGTTGAGCAGCTGCGGGTTGCGCCACACCAGGTGCGCGGCATAGCCCAGCGAGTCGTAGTCCGACGGCACATAACCGCGCAGCACGCCGATCACCTGGAAATCGTTGGACAGCTGGAAGCTCAGGGTGGGGTCGCGCCGCCTGCCTTCCACCACTGCCTGCACATAGGCCTCGGCACTGCCGTAGCGCTGGATCGCGCGGGCCAGGCCGGGAACGCGCCCGCCGAACACGATGCCACGCAGCTTCAGGTCCGTGCACAGCCGCTTGCGCGCCTGGTACAGGCGCTGGCCGATGCGCATGCCGCGGTAGTCCGCATGCACCACCACTTCCATGCCGTACAGCCAGTTGCCGTCCGGCTTGTGGCGCGAGCCCATGCCGCCGCCGGTGATCTGCATCCAGGTATGCGGCGCCAGCGCGCTGGCTTCGTCGATGCGGAAGGTGGCGCAGTAGCCGACGACGCGCCCTTCGTATTCGACGACGAACTGGCCTTCGGGGAAATGCGTCTGCTGCGAGCGCAGCATCTCGGCCGAGTGCCCCCACTCGGGCGTGTAGACGCGGCCGGTGAGTTCGACCAGGGCGGGGACGTCGGCCGGTCGCGCCTGGCGTACCAGCAGCTTCGGAGAGTTCTCATTCTTCTTGGCCATGCCGCGCATTATGCCGTAGCGCTGTGTGCAGGGCCGGTTACACTTCGCGCATCCCCACGGAGCCTGAGCCGATGAGCGACGCCACCCGCACTTACAGCGCCGACCAGCTCTGGCTGGCCGACGGGTGGAGCGCCGACGGCGCCTTCGCGGTCGACGCCAGCGGCCACGTCGCGCCGCCCGAGGGCGAGGCTGAACGACTCGGCGCCTGGGTGCTGCCGGGCATGCCCAATCTGCATTCGCATGCGTTCCAGCGCGCCATGGCGGGATTGGCCGAGCGCAAGGGGAGGAGCGACGACAGCTTCTGGACCTGGCGCGAAACCATGTATGCGTTTGCCGCGGCGATCGGCCCGGAGGAACTGAAGGCCATCGCCGCGCAGCTCTATGTGGAAATGCTCAAGGCCGGCTACACGCAAGTCTGCGAGTTCCACTATCTGCATCACCAGCCGGACGGCACGCCTTACGCGCAGCCGGAGGCGATGTCGCTGGCCTTGATCGAAGCGGCGCGCGAGACCGGCATCGCCTTGACCCTGCTGCCGGTGCTGTACATGACCGGCGGCTTCGACGGACGGCCGCTGAGCGCACGGCAGCGCCGCTTCGGCAACGACCTGTCCTCCTACGTGCGCATGCTCGAAGCGCTGCGCCGCCACGAAGGCGACGGCCTGCGCATCGGCATCGCGCTGCATTCGCTGCGCGCGGTGCCGGAAGAGGCGATGCGCGGCCTGCGCGCCACCCGCATCGCGCAGGACCTGCCGGTCCATATCCATATCGCCGAGCAGATCGGCGAAGTGCAGGATTGCCTGGCCACGCGCGGCGCGCGTCCAGTCGAATGGCTGCTCGATCACGCACCGGTGGATGCGCGCTGGACCCTGGTGCACGCCACCCATCTCACCGGCCACGAAACCTCGCGCCTGGCGCGCAGTGGAGCGGTGGCCGGCCTGTGCCCGACCACCGAGGCGAATCTCGGCGACGGCCTGTTCCCGCTGAGCGATTACCTCGACGCGAAGGGCGTGCTCGGCATCGGTTCGGATTCGCACATCTCCATCTCTCCGGTCGAAGAACTGCGCTGGCTGGAATACGGCCAGCGCCTGTCCACGCGCCACCGCAACATCGCCGCACGGCGCGAGGGCGACAGCGTCGGCGAAACCCTGTGGCGCGCCGCGTTGCGGGGCGGTGCGCGCGCCGCCGGCCTGCCGGTGGGCGAGCTGCGCGCCGCCGCGCGCGCCGACCTGCTGGTGCTGGACGACGAATCGCCGTTGCTGGCCGCGCGCGATGCGCGCTCGCTGCTGGACAGCTTCCTGTTCGCCGGCAATACCCCGCTGGTGCGCCACGTGATGTGCGGCGGCCGCTGGGTGGTGCGCGATTTCCGCCACCATGACGAGGCCGGCATCGCGGCCCGCTACCGCGCGGTGGTCGAGCGCCTGGCGCAGGCCTGAACTGGCGCCGCCGCGGCGTGCTGAATTAGTGTGGCGAGGCGCGGCCGCGCGGGGCGGCCGCTTCTTCGGGCGGGGAGCCTTCACATGCAGTCATCATCCAACGAACTGGGCAAGCTGGTCCTGCGCGTGGTGCTGGGCGCGCTGATCCTGTTCCACGGCGTGTCCAAGCTGATCCACGGTCCCGGCTTCGTGGTGCAGGCGCTGGCGCAGCAGGGCTTGCCGTCGTTTCTCGCCTACGGCGTCTACGTCGGCGAAGTGGTGGCGCCGGTGTTGTTGATCCTGGGCCCGTGGACGCGCATCGGCGCGCTGATCATCGCGGTCAACATGGTGGTGGCCTTGCTGCTGGTGCATAGCAGCCAGTTCATGTCGCTGGCCGATACCGGCGGCTGGGCGCTGGAACTGCAGGGCATGTACCTGGGCGGCGCCATCGCGGTGATGTTGCTGGGGGCGGGGCGGATAGCATTCGGCAGTACCTACAGCCGCTGGACCTGACGTCGCGCTGCATCATCGACGGGGATGGCGTTGCAGGCTGAACGCCATCCCCTCGCGGCCTGAACGCGCGGCATCGATCCGCACGCCGCTTCGTCATCGCCGTTTCACATCTTTCGTTTTCCTGCCCACCTCTCCACTCGGAGCACGTCATGGGCCGGACCAAGATCTTCCTCTGCACCGCCTTGCTTGCCGCCACCGCCGCGCTGAGCGGCTGCATCGTCGTCCCCGCGCGCGGTCGCGTCTGGGTGCCTGGCTACTGGTCGGGTCCGCACGTGTGGGTCGAAGGCCATTACCGTTATCGCTGAGCCGCCATCCGCTCGCGCAGGAAGTCGATGAACGCGCGCAGCTTGGGCGGCACCTGGAAGCGGCTGGGGTAATACAGATAGAAGCCGTCGTACGGCGGCAGCCAGGTATCCAGCACGGTTTCCAGGCGGCCGGCGGTGAGATGTTCGCGCACCGCCGGCTCCACCGTGTGGGTCAGGCCCAATCCGTCCAGCGCGGCGCGAATGGCCAGCGACGGATCGTTGACGATCAACGGCCCGCCCACCTCGATATCAAACCAGCGCCCGCGCTGCGCGAACTCCCAGCGATAGATCGCGCCGCTGCTGACGTAGCGGTTGCGGATGCAGGCATGGTTCTGCAGGTCGCGCGGATGCTGCGGCCGCCCGTGCCGGTCCAGATAGGCCGGCGTGGCCGCCACGATCGAACGCAGCTTGCCGCCCAGCGGCACCGCCACCATGTCGCGCGCCACGCGCTCGCCCAGGCGGATGCCGCAGTCGTAGCCGTCGGCCACCAGATCCACCAGGCCGCCGGTGACGTCGATGTCCAGCGTCACGTCCGGCCAGCGCCGCAGAAAGTCCGCCTGCATCGGCGCCACCAGCCAGTCCAGCACGATCTCAGGCACCGTCACGCGCAAGGTGCCGGCGGGGCGGTCGCCGTGCTGGCGCAGTTCGTCCAGCGCGTCGTCGATGGCGGCAAGCGCCGGCGTGATGCGTTGCAGGAACTGCCGGCCGGCCTCGGTCAGGCCGACCTTGCGCGTGGTCCGCTGCAGCAGGCGCACGCCGAGGCGCTGCTCGAGCTGGCGCATGGTCTGGCTCAGCGCGGAGGCGGTGACCTCCATGTCGGCGGCGGCACGGGTGAAGCTGCCGTAGCGGGCGATCAGGTGGAAAGCGCGCAGGGCGGGGGAGTGGTCGTCGCGCATTGATTAGGAATCCTAAATAACGCATCAAAAGAATCCGTATTTTTCTACGCAATGGCAAGAGCCAGACTTCCTCCATCCCAACCGGAGGATCACCCCATGTCGCTCGATCGCTACTACACCCTCGGCCGCTCCGGCCTGCGCGTCAGCCGCCTCTCGCTCGGCACCATGACCTTCGGCGAGGACTGGGGCTGGGGCGCCGCGGAGGACACCGCGCGCGCCATGTTCGATCGCTATCTGGAAGCCGGCGGCAATTTCATCGACACCGCCGACATGTATACCGAAGGCAGCAGCGAGAGCCTGCTCGGCAAGTTCGTGGAGCAGGCCGGCGTGCGCGATCGCGTGGTGATCTCGACCAAGTTCAGCTACAACGCGCAGCCCGGCAATCCCAACGCCGGCGGCAACGGACGCAAGAACATCATGCGTGCGGTGGAGGGTTCGCTGCGCCGCCTGCGCACCGACTACATCGATCTCTACCTGCTGCATACCTGGGACCGTCTCACGCCCGCCGAGGAAGTGGTGCGCACGCTGGACGACCTGGTGCGCGCCGGCAAGATCCGCTATGCCGGCCTGTCCGATACGCCGGCCTGGTATGCCGCGCGGGCGCAGACCTTCGCCGAGGCGCATGCCTTGACGCCGCTGGTGAACCTGCAGCTGGAGTACTCCATGGTCGAGCGGCATATCGAGCACGAGTTCGTGCCGCTGGCGACCGGGCTGGGCATGGGCATCACCGCGTGGAGCCCTCTGGGCATGGGCTTGCTGTCGGGCAAGTACCGGCCGAGCCAGGCCGGCGGGGAAGGCGAGGGCCGCCTGGCCAAGGTCACCGCGGCGCCGGGCTTCGAGCGCTTCACCGAGCGCAACTGGCGCATCGTCGCCGCGCTGGAGGAGGTGGCGCGCGAGAGCGGGCGCAGCATGGCGCAGGTGGCGCTGAACTGGGCGGCGAACCGGCCGGGCATCGCGTCGCTGATCGTCGGCGCGACCAGGCTGGCGCAGCTGGACGACAATCTGGGGGCACTCGATTTCAGCTTGCCGGACGCGCTGCGCGCGCGCCTGGACGAAGCCAGCGCACCGGACGCGCCGTTCCCGTACTACATGTTCGTCGACCGCCAGCAGACGCGCATCCACGGTGGCGTGGCGGTGGGCGACAAGCCGGCCGGCTACGCGCCGCCGGTATGGGTGGATGCGGTGGAAGCGCGCGACGTGCGCGCCAGCCGCTGAGGAGATGCCTTCATGTCGATGACTCTCTCGCACGGGAAATCCGGCGCGCCGCAGGCGCGCTGGATCGAGGCCGGCGGCGTGCATTTCCACGCCGAGCTGGCGGGGCGCGGCGATGCCGTGGCGATGCTGCATGGTTTCCTGGTGGACAGCGGCCAGTGGGACGAAGAGTTCGGCGCGCTCGCCGACGACCATCGCGTGCTGCGCTACGACCTGCGCGGCTTCGGCCGTTCGTCGATGCCGGACGCCCCGTTCTCGCATCATGACGATCTGGCAAACGTGCTCGACGCCAGCGGCATCCAGTGCACCGCCTTGATCGGCTGCTCCGGCGGCGCCGGCACGGCCTTCGATTTCGCGCTGGCGCAGCCGGAACGCGTGAGCGCGCTGGCGCTGATCGGCGCCGGCTACTGGGGCTACTACGCCACGCGTACGCCAGAGGCGCTGGCGTTCTGGGCGGCAGTGCAGAGCGGCGATCCAGCGGCCCTGCTGGAGACATCGCTGCGCGCCTTCCTCGATGGTCCGCGTCGTGCGCCGGAGCAAACCCGTGGGGACGCACGCAGGCGCATCGCCGCGATGAGCGAATGGAATTTCGGCCGCGCGGATGGCTATTGGAAGCACGCTTCCCTGCAGCGCAATCCGCAAGTACCGGCACCGGAGCGGCTGGCGGAACTGCGCATGCCCGTGCTGCTGATCGTCGGCGAGGAAGACCAGCCGGAGGTGATCGAACTGTCCGAATGCCTGGCCGCGGGCTTGCCGGATGCGCGCCTGGTCCGGGTGCCGGATGCCGGCCATCACGTGAACATCGAGCGGCCGGACCTCGTGCTGCCGCTGCTGCGCGATTTCCTCGCCGCGGTGCGCGCATGAGCCGCCCGCCTTCGTACGGCGCGCCGATCACCCTGGACGAGGCCGCGCGCGTGATGGCCGCGGCGCAGGCCGAGGCGCAGCGCAACGACTGGCCGATGGCGATCGCCATCGTCGGCAGCGGCGGGCATCTGGTGATGCTGCATGCGCTGGACGACGTGCAGCACGCCAGCATCGCGGTGGCGCAGGCGAAAGCCGCGACGGCGGTGAATTTCCGCCGCCCGTCGAAGCTGTTCGAGGATGCGGTGCGCGATGGCGGCCTGGGTCTGCGCCTGCTCGGCATGGACAACCTGTTGCCGCTGGACGGTGGCCTGCCGCTGTACCGGGACGGCAAGGTGGCCGGTGCGATCGGCGTCTCCGGCATGCAGTCCACGCAGGATGCGCAGGTAGCTGCCACGGGTGCGACGCTGATGCCGGTCTAGAAAAAGAAAGGCCGCGTCCGCACGAGGCGGACGCGGCTTTCACCGGGGCACTACCCTTCCTGCAGAGGAAGTCTTTACTGGGCCGTCGACGAACTCGACGCGGCGGCCTTCTGCTGCGCCTTGAACTGCATCCACTGCTGGCGGCGCTGCTCGCGCTCCTGCTTCATGGTGGCCCACTGGGCCTTCTGCTGCGTGGTCAGCAGGGCGTAGATCTGCGCCTTCAGCTGGGCCTGCTGCTGCACGCGGGTCTGCGTCGCGGCGGCTTCGGCCTGGGCCAGGCTGGCGGCGGCGGCCTGGTAGCCGACCTGGTCCGGCGTCATCGACTCGAAAGCCTGGCGCTGCGAGCGCAGGGCGTCGCGCTGGGACTTGTTCTGGCTGAAGCTGTTCTTGACCAGATTGTGGATGCTGGTCTTCTGCGCGTCGGTGAGGTTGAGCTTCTGCATGGCCATGCCGAAGCCGTGGTGACCGTGCTGGCCGCCGAAACGCGGGCCACCGTCCTGACCGGCCGCGAACGCCGCGGTGCCGAGGGTCATGGCGGAGGCGAGGGCCAGGCCGAGGAAGAGGGACTTGCGCATGTGTTTCACCTTTCGGTTTGGGGGGACTTGCGGAGTATTTGACGACAACCCCGTGTGTATGTTTTTTGCCGGTGGGTAAAGAAGCGTAAAGCCCGTAGTTACCGGGCCTCCGCGCCGGTTGAATGGCGCAAGAACCCACGGCCGCTCCCCTGCATGCAACGCATTCTCCTAGCCGACGACGACCGCGCCCTCACCGACCTGCTGGCCGAATACCTGCGCCGGGAAGGCTTCGCCGTCGACGTGGCCCACGACGGCGAGGAAGCCCTGGCGCGCCTCAGCAACGCATCCCAGCGGCCGGACCTGCTGATCCTCGATGTGATGATGCCCGGCCGCGACGGCCTGGAAACCCTGCGCGAGCTGCGCCTGCAGCATCGGCTGCCGGTGATCATGCTGTCCGCGCGCGGCGAGCCGGTGGACCGGGTGATCGGGCTGGAGCTGGGCGCGGACGATTACCTCTCCAAGCCGTGCCTGCCGCGCGAACTGCTGGCCCGCGTGCGCGCACAGCTGCGCCGCCATGCGCCGGCCATGGCCGGCACGCTGGAAGTGGGCGTGCTGCGCCTGCTGCCGGGCGAGCGGCGCGCCTATGCGGGCGAGGTGGAGCTGGCACTGACCGGCGCGGAGTTCGGCCTGTTGCTGGCGCTGGCGCAGCGCGCCGGCCAGCTGGTGGACAAGGCCACGCTGACGCGCATGGCGCTGGGGCGCGAACTGGAACGCTTCGACCGCAGCATCGACGTGCACGTCAGCCGGCTGCGCCATAAGCTGGCCGAAGCCTCCGAGCAGGCCCCGCGCATCGAATCGGTGCGCGGCGCCGGCTACGTGCTGGTCACGGGGGCGGCATGAATCCGCTCAAGACCTCGCTGTTCTGGCGGCTGCTGGTGTGGTTCGTCCTGGCCAACCTGGCGGTGCTGTTGCTGGGCGGCTATGTCACGCGCAGCTTCATCGAATACACCACCGCGGTGGAGATCAACTGGACGGCGCTGGCCGAAAGCGCGAACGAGGCCTACGAAAACGGCGGTGCCGACGGACTCGACGCATGGATCCGCGACCAGCGCCGCGACGGCGTCGATGCCACGCTGTACGAGAACGGCACGGCGCTGGTGCCGATCCGCCTGCCGGGCAGCGTGCGCGACCAGCTGCCGCAATGGCTGGCGGCGCGGCACGATCTGCTGATGCAGCCGTATCCGCGCATCTATCTGGCCGTGCAGCAGGTCACCGGTGCCGACGGCCACGCGCGCCAGCTGGTTGCGCTCAGTCGCACGCATTCGCGCATTCCCTTGCAGACGCGCAGCCAGATCCTGCTGGCCGTGCAATTTGCGCTGTCGCTGCTGTTCATCGCGCTGATCGGCTGGTGGTTCGCGCGCGGCGTGGCGCGTCCGGTGGAGGCCATGCAGCGCGCGGCGCGGCACATGGCCGCCGGCGAGCTGTCGACGCGGGTCGGCCCGGAAGGTCGGCGCGGTCCTGGCGAGCTGTCGCAGCTGGCGCAGGACTTCGATGCGATGGCCGTACGCATCGAGGCGCTGGTCGCGCATGACCGCGCGGTGCTGCAGGACCTCTCGCACGAACTGCGCTCGCCGCTGGCGCGCCTGCAGCTGATCCTGGACCTGGCCCGGCGCAGCGAGGCCGAGCAGGCCGCCGCGTATTTCGCCCAGGCCGAGCGCGAGATCGGTCGCCTGGACCGCATGACCGGCGAGATGCTGGCGCTGTCGCGCCTGGAAGGCGGACTGCCGGGCATGGAGCGCGAGCCGGTGGACCTGGCCGCGCTGGCGCGTGAATGCGTTGCCAAGGCAGGGATCGAGACCTCGGCGCGCCAGCTGCGGCTCAACGCGGCGATCGAGGCGCCGGCGTGGGTGCTCGGCAGCGGCCAGCTGCTCGAACGCGCGCTGGACAACCTGCTCGGCAACGCCCTCAAGTACAGCCCCGAGGGCGGCAGCGTGGAGCTGGCCGTGCGGGCCGAACACGGACGCGCCGAGGTGATCGTGCGCGATCACGGCCCCGGCGTGCCCGATGCGGAGCTGCCCCAGCTGTTCCGCCCGTTCTTCCGCGGCAGCAATGCGCCGAAGGCGGAAGGACATGGCCTGGGCCTGGCCATCGTCAACCGCGTGGCGCAGGTGCATGGCGGCGAGGCAAGCGCACGCAATGCGGAAGGCGGCGGGCTGGAAGTGCGGCTGAGTCTGCCGTTGCAGGCCTGACGCCGGGACTGATGTACTGACATTGTCAGTACATCCTGGTAGGCTGTTGCCCTGGCCTGGAGTCCCATTCTCATGACCGACCGCAGCCCTTCGTCCGCCAAGCGGGATACGCTGAACCTTCGCATCAAGCCGGAGGATCGCAGCATGATCGAGCGTGCCGCCCAGGTGCGGGGCAAGACCCGCACCGACTTTGTCCTCGACGCCGCCCGCGCGGCCGCCGAGGAAGCCCTGCTGGAGCAGGCGGTGATCAGGGTCGCGCCGGAGGCCTACGCGGCCTTTCTCACGCGCCTGGATGAGCCGGCGCAGTCCAACGAGCGCCTGCGCAAGACGCTGCGCAGCAAGGCCCCCTGGGACAAGGCGTGACGCTGGCCGCACCGGAGCCGTTGTCCGCGCGGCACGACCTCGAACACTTCGCCTGCGGCCTCCACAGCCTGGACCGGTGGCTGCAACGCCGTGCAGCGAGCAACCAGGCATCGGGCGCCTCGCGCACCTACGTCGCGTGCGCAGGTCGCCGCGCCGTCGCCTATTACGCCCTGGCTTCCAGCGCGGTGACGGTGGACGTCGCCACCGGACGCTTCCGCCGCAACATGCCCGATCCCGTGCCGGTGGTGGTGCTGGGACGGCTGGCGGTGGATCGCGCATGGCGGGGCCAGGGACTGGGCCGCGCGCTGGTGCGCGATGCCTGCCTGCGCACCTGCCAGGCCGCCGATGCGATCGGTATCCGCGGCATGCTCGTGCACGCGCTCAGCGATGAAGCGCGCGATTTCTACCGGCACGTGGGTTTCGATCCTTCGCCGCTCGATCCGCTGCTGCTGATGGTCACGCTCGCCGATCTGAAAGCGAATCTATAGGCGCCGGCACGATCGCCGCATCGCCTAAGATCGGTATCCGTTCCGCCCGCATCCGAGTTCCCCATGCGCTCCAACGCTCTCGCCGCCGTCGGGCTCGCCCTGTGCTCGGCGCTATTCTTCACGCTGACCTATGTGCTCAACCGCAGCTTCGTCGCCGGCGGCGGGCATTGGGCCTGGGCGGGCATCCTGCGTTACCTGATCACCTTGCCGCTGCTGGCCCTGGTGCTGCCGTGGCAGGGCGGCCTCGGCGAATTGCCACAGGAACTGCGCCGCCATCCGCGCACCTGGCTGACCTGGAGCAGCGTGGGTTTCGTGCTGTTCGGTGTGCCGCTCACCTGGGCCGCCAGCAGCGGGCCGTCGTGGCTGATCGCCGGCAGCTTCCAGACCACGGTGCTGGCCGGTCCGCTGATGGCGCCGCTGATCTATCGCGACGCGCGCGGCCGGCTGGCCTGGCGCACGCTGGGGCTCGGCGCGCTGATCGTGGCCGGCGTGTTCGCGCTGCAATGGGGTCATGCGCAGGGCCGGTTGGGCGCGGGCGACTGGCTGGCGATCGGCGCGGTGGTGGTGTCCGCGTTCGCCTATCCGCTGGGCAACCGCATGCTGCTGCTGCACCTGGAGCATGGCCACGCGCGGCTGGGCGCGGTGCAGCGCGTATTCGGCATGACGCTGTGCAGCTGGCCGCTGTGGCTGCTGTTTGCGGCGATCGCGTGGGCCACGATCGGTCCGCCGTCGTGGCGCGACGTGCTGCTGGCGGGCGGCGTGGCGCTTTCGTCCGGCGTGATCGCCACCGTGCTGTTCTTCCGCGCCACCGACATGGTGCGCAGCGAACCCACTGCGCTGGCCGCGGTGGAGGCGATGCAGGCGGCGGAGCTGTTGTTCGCCACCTTGCTGGGCGGGTTGCTGCTGGGCGAAGCCTGGCCGCACGGCTATGCCGCGCTGGGCGCGGTGCTGATCGTCGCGGGCATCGCGCTGTTCGGCTGGATCAGCGGGCGCGGCGCGGCCGGCCACGATGAGGAACTGCGCACGCTGCGCACCGATCGCGGCGCTTGAAGCGCGGCTTTTCAGGCCTCCGGAACTTGCCCCGGCGGCGCGCCTCGGGTTAAACACCTCGGTTTGCACCATGGGCGAGGTGGGCGATGCGGCAGCTTTGTGCGCGGGCGGTGCTGGGTTGGATGCTGGCTGGAGCGGCGCTGGCGCTGGCGCCCGTCGCACTGGCGGACGAGCATGGCGCGCCGGTGCTGCGCTGGGATCCGGCACGCCTGGGCAATCATCGTTATCTGGTGCAGGTCGACGCACCGGCTGAAGCGGTACGCGCGGTGATTCCCTGGCGCCGGCGCGATGCGCATCCGGAGAAGGTCGCGGTCATCGTCACCGATCCCGACGGCGCGCCGGTGGCCAATGTCCTGCGCGGAAACATCGACCGCGCTTCCGGCGAGCTGGTGTTCCAGGCCGCCAAGGCCGGCACTTATGCCGTGTACTACCAGCCTTACGTCGGCGGCGGACGCAGCAACTATCCGGTGGTCAACTATGCCGCCCCGCGCGACAGCGCCGACCCGGCCTGGGCCGGCAAGCTGGGCAAGCGCTGGGATCGCCTGCCGCAGGCACAGCTGCAGCGCTACGAAGCGGTCGACGATTTCGATGCGTATACCGACATGGAGCGCACCGCCACGCCGGCCGAACTGGACGCGCTGCTGGCCAGGCATGCCGAGCCGCTGCTGCTGTTCCCCGAGACGCGCGCCAACCCCGTGCGCATGTTCGACACGCTGCCGGTGTCCTGGACCCAGCGCGGTCCCGGCGGGGCGCTGAGCGACCACGCGCAGCGCGGCGAATACCTGAGCTTCCAGGTCGGCCTGTGGGCGCCGCGCACGCCGGTGAACGCGGTGCGCGTGGCGTTTGGCGATCTGCACGGCCCCGATGGCGCAACGATTCCCGCCACCGCGCTCACCTGTTTCAACCTGCGCGGCATCGACTACGCCGGCCGGCCGTTCGTCACCCGCGTCGATGTGCCTAAGGGGCGGGTGCAGCCGCTATGGATGGGGCTGGACGTTCCCATCGACGCCAAGCCCGGCGTGTACGAGGGTGAGGTGGTCGTCAGCGCCGACGGCGTGGAAGCGCAGCGCGTGCCGCTGTCCGTGACCGTCGGCGGGACCGCCGCCGTCGCGCACGGCGACGACGACCCGTTCAAGCTCACCCGCCTGCGCTGGCTCGATTCCACGCTGGCGCAGGACAACACGGTGGTGAAGCCGTTCACGCCGGTGGCGGTGAAGGGCGCGAACCTAGACATCCTGGGCCGCGACATCGCGCTCGCCGACAGCGGCCTGCCGGCGCAGATCCACAGCCGCTTCGACGAACGCATGACCGGCTTCGCCAGGCAGCCGCGCGCGCTGCTGCAGGCGCCAATGCAACTGCTGGTGGAAGATGCTTCCGGCGTGCATGCATTGACCGGCAAGGGCGCGCCGAAAGTGGAGACCGACGGTCCCGGCAAGGTGCACTGGACGGTGACCGGCGACGCCGGCCCGCTGCGCGGCGAGCTGAAGGGTTCGCTGGAAGCGGACGGCACGCTGCAGTACGCCATCGAGCTGCAGGCCGACCGGGAAACCCAGGTCGGCGATATCCGCCTGGAGATTCCGCTGCACAACGACCTCGCTCGCTACCAGCTCGGCCTCGGCCAGCAGGGCGGCGAGGCGCCGGCCGGTTTCAGCTGGCACTGGAACGTGCGCAACAACCAGGACGGCGCGTGGATCGGCGCGGTGAACGCCGGCCTTGAATTCCACCTGCGCGACGAGCACTACCTGCGACCGCTCAACACCAACTTCTACCAGCAGCAGCCGCTGCGCATCCCCAGGTCCTGGGACAACGGCGGGCAGGGCGGCATCGAACTGGAGCGCGGCAAGGAGCGCTACCTGGTCAAGGCCTTCAGCGGTTCGCGCACGCTGCAGGCAGGACAGGCGCTGCGCTACGACGTGGTCCTGCGCGTCACGCCGTTCAAGACGATCCAGCCGGAGCAGCAGTTCGCCGAGCGCTTCTTCCACAAGTACGGCGACCTCGATGCGATCAAGGCCGACGGCGCCAACGTGGTGAACATCCACCACGCCACGCCGATCAATCCCTGGATCAACTATCCGTTCCTGGAAGCCGAGGCGATGCGCAAGTACGTCGAGGCGGCACACCAGCGCGGCATGCGGGTGAAGATCTACGACACCATCCGCGAGCTGTCCGATCGCGCGCCCGAGCTGCCCATGCTCGAATCGCTGGGCCACGAGGTGATCAGCGCCGGCAAGGGCGGCGGCTTCTCCTGGCTGCAGGAGCATCTGGACGGCGACTACATCCCCGCCTGGCATGTGCCGGAGAACCGCGACGCGGCGATCATCAATGCCGGACAGAGCCGCTGGCACAACTACTACATCGAAGGCCTGGACTGGCTGGCGCGCAACGAGGGCATCGACGGGCTGTACCTGGACGACGTCGCCTACGACCGCATCACCATACAGCGCGTGCGCAAGGTGCTGCAGGCGCACCGGCAGGATCCGCTGATCGACCTGCATTCGGCCAACCAGTACAACCCGCGCGACGGCTACATCAACAGCGCGCTGCTCTACATGGAACTGTTCCCGTACATCGACCGCCTGTGGTTCGGCGAGCAATTCGACTACGAGAAGAGCACGCCGGCGTACTGGCTGACCGAGATCTCGGGCATCCCCTACGGCCTGATGGGCGAGATGCTGCAGAACGACGGCAATCCGTGGCGCGGCATGCTGTTCGGCATGACCAGCAGGCTCGGCTGGTCGCCCAAGAGCGATCCGCGTCCGCTGTGGAAGCTGTGGGATGCCTTCGGTATCGCCAAGGCGGAAATGATCGGCTGGTGGGTGCACGACGCGCCGGTGAAGACCGGGCGCGACGATGTGCTCGCCACCAGCTACGTGCGCAAGGGGCAGGGCACGCTGGTGGCGCTGGCCTCGTGGGCGCCGGAGCGGGCCGAGGTGAAACTGGCGATCGACTGGAAGGCGCTGGGCCTGAATCCGGCCAAGGTGAAGCTGGTCGCGCCGGAGGTACCGGGCTTCCAGCCGGCGGCGACGTTCAAGCCGGGCGACGCGATTCCGGTGGAACCCGGCAAGGGCTGGTTGCTGCGCGTGGAGTGAAGCGGGTCGATCGGACCGGTTGATGGTTCTATCCTTGGCGGACGCGTCTTGCCCCGGCGCGCCTCCAAGGATCGCCATGCAAGTCCAGGCCGCGACCAGCGCGGGCGACGAGTACATCCGCCACGGCACGCCGCTGTTCCGGCGCACCAACTTCGCTCTGTTCGCCGCCGGCATCGCCACCTTCGGCCTGCTCTATTGCGTGCAGCCGCTGATGCCGGAATTCAGCAAGGACTTCGGCGTCAATGCGGCGGGTGCGGCGCTGTCGCTGTCAGTCACCACCGGCGTGCTGGCGGTGGCGATGCTGGTGGCCGGCGCGGTGTCCGACGCGGTGGGGCGCAAGTCGGTGATGACGGTGTCGCTGCTGGCTTCCTCGCTGCTGGTGCTGGCCACCGCGCTGGTGCGCGACTGGCACACGCTGCTGGTGCTGCGCACCCTGCTCGGGCTCACTCTGAGCGGCCTGCCCGCGGTGGCGATGACCTATCTCAGCGAGGAAATGCATCCGGACTCGATCGGCCTGGGGATGGGCCTGTACATCAGCGGCAATGCGATCGGCGGCATGGGCGGACGCCTGGTGGCCGGCGTGCTGGCCGACTTCGTCGGCTGGCGCGCGGGCGTGGGCGCGGTCGGTGCGATCGGGCTGGTGGCCGGGCTGGTGTTCTGGCGCAGCCTGCCGCCGTCGCAGCATTTCACCTTGCAGCCGTTTCACTGGAAGACGCTGCAGCAGCGCTTTGCCGGCGCCTTCCGCGATGCGGGCCTGCCGTGGCTGTTCGCCGAGGGCTTCCTGCTGCTGGGCGCCTTCGTCACCGTCTACAACTTCATCGGCTACCGCCTGCTGGCGCCGCCGTACGGGCTGAGCCAGGCGGTGGTGGGCCTGATCTTCAGCGTGTACCTGATCGGCACCTTCAGTTCGGCCTGGATGGGCCATCTCGCCGGCAAGCTGGGACGGCGCAAGGTGCTGTGGACGGCGTTCGCCTTGATGCTGGCCGGCGTGCTGCTGACCATGACCGCGCCGCTGGCGCTGATCGTACTGGGCATCGTGGCGATCACCTTCGGCTTCTTCGGCGGGCATTCGATCGCCAGCAGCTGGGTGGGGCGGCGCGCGGGCGTGGCGAAGGCGCAGGCCTCGTCGATGTACCTGTTCGCGTACTACATGGGGTCGAGCCTGGCCGGTGCGGGCGGCGGGTTGTTCTATGCCTCGCACGGGTGGAACGGCGTGGCCGCCTTCGTCGGCGCGCTGGTGCTGGCGGGTTTGCTGATCGCCTGGCGATTGCGGCATCTGCAGCCGCTGCCGGGGCCGCCCTCGAAGGGCGACGAGCCGCCGCTGGCGGAGCTGTAATGCAGTCGGCGCAGGTTGGGGTGAGCCGCAGGCGAACCCCAACCTCGCGATACGCATGGCAGAAAACGACGTTGGGGTTCGCCTGCGGCTCACTCCAACCTACGCCGCACGTCAGGGCATGCGTTACGGCTTCAGCGCGCCCTTCAACGCCGCCGCATCGCCATCGTTCTGCACCGGCGTCAGGTCCAGCAACCGGATCATCAGCGGATACACATCCACGTTGGAGATCGCCGGCAGCACCGTGTCCTGCCGGAACGCCGGACCGCGTGCCACGAACAGCGCCTGCATGGTCGGATCGGCGTTGTCGTAGCCGTGTTCGCCCAGGCTCAGCTTGTCGCCCTTCTTGAGCTTCTTGGCCACGTACTCGTTGGTGGTCACGCGCCAGCCCACGTCGGCCAGGCAGACCAGCTGCGGCACGCGCGGGTTCTTGCCGTAGGCGAGGCGCGCGGGGATGCGCGTCTTGTCCCAGCACTGCATGTGCTGCTGCGGCTTCTCCAGCTTCGCCTCGATCTTGGCGAAGTCATGGCCGGGCTTGGGATTGAAGCCGGCCAGCACGCCCAGGCTCACCACCTGCACCTGGTTCAGCGGCAGCAGCTTGTCCACCATCACGTTGTGCTTGGCCGGCACGTTGGCCATGCCGTGGTCGGACACCAGGATCAGGTTGATGCGGTCGAGCAGGCCGCGCTGTTTCAGGCCGTCGACCAGGTGGGCGAGCGCGGCGTCGACCTTGGCGATGGACTCGTTCACCTGCCTGGAGTCCGGGCCATAGCCGTGGCCGGCATGGTCGACGTCGTCGAAGTACAGGGTCAGGAAGGTCGGGCGCTCGCCGGCGGGCAGGTCCAGCCAGCTCAGCACCGTGTCCACGCGCTGTTCCGGCGACATCGCGCCGTCGTAAGGCAGCCAGTGGTCCGGGCGGTAGTCGTGGATCGGCGCCTCGCTGCCGGGCCAGAACATGGTCGCGGTCTTCAGGCCCTGGCGGCCGGCGGTCTCCCAGATCGGCGTGCCCTGCGCCCACCAGCGGCCATCGGCGCCGGCCGCGCGATTGCTCAGCGCGAACTCGCCCAGCGCCGGGTCGAACATGGTGTTGTTGACCATGCCGTGGTGGTCCGGACGCAGGCCGGTGACGATGGTGTAGTGGTTGGGGAAGGTCAGCGAGGGGAACGAGGGCTGCATGGCCTGGGCGCGCACGCCCTCATGCGCCAGCGCCGCCAGGGTGGGGCTCAGCCCGCGCTGGATGTAGTCGGCGCGGAAGCCGTCGATCGAGATCAGCAGCAGCGGCGCCGGCGCGGGCTTGGCGACCGGCGCGGGTTTGGCCGGCGGTCGGGTAGCGCACCCGGCGCTGAACGCGGCGACGGCACAGAACAGGAGGCGAAACAGGAATTTCATGCGCGAGTCCATACGATTGATCCAGGCAATCCCACCATGATCGCGCACTCGTATGACCATTACATCTCCGTCGATGCAGCGTCTTGCCGGCCTGGCCCTGCTGGTCCTGTGCGTGGCCCCGGCCGCCGCGATGGCGCAGCAGCGCCAGCAGCAGGCGCAGCAGCCGAACTACCAGCCCAACTACAACGCGATCCAGTCGCAGCAGGCCAACCAGCAGGCGATCCTGCAGGACAAGCTGCGCACCAACCAGCTGCTGGAAGAGCAGCGCCAGCGCAATGCCGCGGCGATCCGCCAGCCGCAGTCGGGCAATCCGGCCGCGAGCCAGGCGCTGGACCTGTCCAACCAGGCGCAGCAGCAGCGCTTCGACGCGCGCCAGCGCGACGTGGTGGATCAGTACCGGGCCGCTTCCTCCACCGCGCCGGTGGTGCTGCCGCAGCCGGTGCGGCAGTCGACGCCGAAAAAGCCGCCGCCGTCCGCGCTCGATCAGCTCCATCCGACGCCGCCGCAGCAGCAGCCGACGCAGAGTCCGCCGCAGCGCTGAATCCCGCCGCCAGCGCTACGGCAAGGCGAACAGGTCGCCGTGCGCCACGCGGTCTTCCATCGATAACAGAAAGCGCTTGGTCGGCAGGCCGCCGCCGAAGCCGGTGAGGCTGCCGTTGCTGCCGATCACGCGGTGGCAGGGCAGGATGATCGGAATCGGATTGCGCCCGTTCGCCGCGCCCACCGCGCGCATGGCCGCGGGCTGGCCGATGCGCCGCGCCAGTTCGGCATAGCTGATGGTCACGCCGTAGGGGATCCGCCCCAGCTCTTCCCACACGGCCAGCTGGAACGGCGTGCCGATGGGGTGCAGTTTCAGATCGAAGCGCGTGCGCTCGCCGGCGAAATATTCCTCCAGCTGGCGGCGTGCCTCGGCCAGCGGTTTCGCCGCATGGATCCAGTCCGGTTGCGGCGACTTGCGATGCCTGCCGGTTTCGAACCACACCTCGCGCAGGCCGTGCGCATCGGCCACCAGGCGCAGCCGGCCGATCGGCGTGGGCAGTTCGTCGTACCAGATCGTCTCGCTCATGCGCTCTTTCCCTTGGCCTTGGCGCGCTCGGCCGCGTCGGTGGCGGCGCGCCACAGGTGCATCACCGCATAGGCGCGCCAGGGACGCCAGTCTTCGGCCAGCGCGGTGAGCGCCCTGGTGCTCAGTTCCGCACCGTCGCCGGCGGCGACGCGGCGCAGGATCAGGTCCGCGGCGGGGAACGCGTCCGGGTGGCTGAGCGCGCGCATCGCCATGTAGTGCGCGGTCCATTCGCCGATGCCGGCCAGTTCCACCCAGCTCGCCACGAAAGCGTCCAGCGGCTGTTCGCTGCGGAAATCGATGCGTCCGTCCAGCAACGCGCGCGCCACGCCATGCACGGTGTTCGCGCGCGCCGAAGTCAAACCCACTTCGCGCAGGTCGACGTCGACCAGGATCTCCGGACCCGGAAACAGGCGCTCCAGTCCCGGCGCGGCGATGCCGCTCACCGGCGTGCCCCAGCGGTGCACGATGCGCGTGGCCAGCGTGCGCGCGGCGGCGACGCTGACCTGCTGGCCGAGGATCGCGCGCACCGCGATCTCAAAGCCGTCCCAGCCGCCCGGCAGGCGCAGCCCCGGGCGGCGCTGGTGCAGCGGCTTCAGCACGCCGCCGGCGCGCATCACCGCGCCGATCGCCTGCGGATCCGCGTCCAGGTCGAACATGCGGCGCAGCTTCGACACCACGCCGAGCATCCGCGCCGGCTGCGGACATTGCAGTTCCAGCTTCAAGGCGTGCTCGCCGCCGGGCCATGCGCTCAGGCGCAGCCAGCCCGGCGCGTCGGCGGGGCCGAACACGCGCGCGTAGCTGTGCTCGTCCACCTGTTCCACGCCGGGCAGCGAGCGCGTGCGCAGGAAGCTCAGGATCGCCTCGAAATCGTACGGCGGCCGATATCCCAGCCGCAGCACCAGGCCGCCTTCGGCGGCCTTGGCCGGATGGCGGCGCAGTTCGCGCGGCGGCATCCGGTTCGCCTGCTGGAACGCCGCATTGAAGCGGCGCAGGCTGCGGAAGCCGGAGGCCAGCGCCACGTCGGTCACTGGCAATTCGGTCTCGGTCAACAGCTGCTTAGCGAACAGCAACCGGCGCGTGGTGTGCACGCTGATCGGCGGGGCGCCCAGCCGCTCGACGAACACGCGGCGCAGCTGGCGCGCGCCGACGCCTAGGCGCTGTGCCATGTCTTCCAGCGAGTCGTCTTCCAGCGCGCCCTGTTCCATCAGCTTCAACGCGCGCGCGATCACGTGATCACCGCGTTGCCAGCTGTCGTTGCCGGGCGCCAGCTCCGGCCGGCAGCGCAGGCAGGGGCGGAAGCCCGCGGCCTCGGCCGCGGCGGCGCTGGCGTAATAGCGCACGTTCTCCGGCTTCGGCGACGGTGCGGGGCAGACCGGGCGGCAATAGATGCGCGTGCTGGTGACGGCGGTGAAGAACAGGCCGTCGAAGCGGGCGTCGCGGCTCAGGCGAGCCTGTTCGCAGAGGCGGTCGGGGAGGGGCGCGTGGGGGGCGGGGACGGTGGCCATGGGTGCAGGCTAGCACCGGGCGCGGCGGGCGACTCGCCGTTTTCGGACATCAATAGAAACGCCTCGAGTTGGAGCCCTTCTCCCTTCGGGAGAAGGTGGCGGCAGCCGGATGAGGGTACGGGCGGAGCAGTGCACATCACCCTTGCGCTCCGCCCGGACCCTCACCCCAACCCCTCTCCCGGAGGGAGAGGGGCTAAACCTCGCGACGCTATTTCACCGGCGCCATCAGATGCTGATACGGCGTCCCCGCCCACATCACATACGGTGCCGACGTATCCGGATCCGCTCCCTTCGGATACGCGTCGTAGAACGCCGCATCCGCGCCGACGACCATGATGTGCGGGCCGGTCTTGATCCAGTGATTGCTCGCGTCCGGTTTCGTCGCGTACGGGTCCGTGTTGCTCGCATCCGTGCCGCCCGACAGCATGTACATCACGCCCATCTTGCCGGCCGGCGGCGGCTTGTGGCTCATCCAGGCCTGCGCCCATTCCATCGCGTTCTTGTCCATGCACATCGGATCCGGCCCGGGCGTTTCCGGGTTGTCCGGCATGCAGGTGTAGTCGTTCGTACCCTTGCGCAGCGTGCGCATGCTGCCGTCCGCGCTCATCGCGATGATGGTCGCGCCCTTGGCGACGCCGGCCGGCGCGGCGCGCATCGCGCTGGCGATCAGTTCGCCGTCGCCCGGCGCTTTCTTCGCCGCGGCCTTGTCCGCGGCGGCGGCGGTTCCGGTCATGAGCAGGGCGGCGGCCAGCGCGATGATCGGCGCCGCGAGGTAAGTCGTGCGTGTCGCGTACATGGGACCCTCCCGTTCGAGCCGCGACGGCGGCCATTGCCCGGTTTCCCCGCGCAAAAGTCTGGTCTCGGCCCGCCGGGGCGGCAATCAGCCAAACGGATGGTGCGACGGCCCGGTTTTGCCGCAGTGCAGTTGGCGGTCGCGAAAACGGGCGCCCATAATCGCCATTTCCCCTCGCAGGTCAGGATTCCCCATGAACGCCCCGACGCGTATCGACACCACCCGCACCATCCGCGCACCGCGTGGCGGCGAGCTGAGCTGCAAGAGCTGGCTCACCGAGGCGCCGTTCCGCATGCTGCAGAACAACCTCGATCCGGAAGTGGCGGAAAACCCGGCCGAGCTGGTGGTGTACGGCGGCATCGGCCGCGCCGCACGCAACTGGGAGTGCTTCGACGCGATCCTGCGCGCGCTGCGCGAACTGAACGACGACGAGACCCTGCTGATCCAGTCCGGCAAGCCGGTCGGCGTATTCCCCACCCATGCGGACGCGCCGCGCGTGCTGCTGGCCAATTCCAACCTGGTGCCGGCGTGGGCGAACTGGGAACACTTCAACGAGCTCGATAAGAAGGGCCTGATGATGTACGGCCAGATGACGGCCGGCTCGTGGATCTACATCGGCTCGCAGGGCATCGTGCAGGGCACCTACGAGACCTTCGTGGAAATGGGCCGCCAGCATTACGCCGGCAGCCTCAAGGGCAAGTGGATCCTCACCGCCGGCCTCGGCGGCATGGGCGGCGCGCAGCCGCTGGCGGCCTCGCTGGCCGGTGCGTGCTCGCTGAATATCGAATGCCAGCAGAGCCGCATCGATTTCCGCCTGAAGACCCGCTACGTCGACGAGCAGGCCACCGACCTGGACGACGCGCTGGCGCGCATCGCCAGGTACACGGCGGCCGGCGAAGCCAAGTCCATCGCGCTGCTGGGCAACGCGGCCGACGTGCTGCCGGAACTGGTGCGCCGCGGCGTCAAGCCGGACGCGGTGACCGACCAGACCAGCGCGCACGATCCGGTCAACGGCTACCTGCCCGGCGGCTGGTCGGTGGAGGAGTGGTTCGAGCGCCGCAAGAGCGACCCCGCCGGCACCGCCAAGGCCGCCAAGCAGTCCATGCGCACCCACGTCGAGGCGATGCTGGCGTTCCAGCGGCAGGGCATTCCCACCTTCGACTACGGCAACAACATCCGCCAGATGGCCAAGGACGAAGGCTGTGCCGATGCGTTCGAATTCCCCGGCTTCGTGCCGGCCTATGTGCGTCCGCTGTTCTGCCGCGGCGTGGGTCCGTTCCGCTGGGTGGCGCTGTCGGGCGATCCGGAAGACATCTACAAGACCGACGCCAAGGTGAAGGAGCTGATCCCCGACGATCCGCACCTGCACCGCTGGCTGGACATGGCGCGCGAGCGCATCAGCTTCCAGGGCCTGCCGGCGCGCATCTGCTGGGTCGGCCTGGGGCTGCGCCACAAGCTCGGCCTGGCCTTCAACGAGATGGTGCGCAAGGGCGAGCTGAAGGCGCCGGTGGTGATCGGCCGCGATCACCTGGATTCCGGCTCGGTGGCCAGCCCCAATCGCGAGACCGAGGCGATGCAGGACGGCAGCGATGCCGTGTCCGACTGGCCGCTGCTCAACGCCATGCTCAACGTGGCCGGTGGCGCCACCTGGGTCTCGCTGCATCATGGCGGCGGCGTGGGCATGGGCTATTCGCAGCATTCCGGCGTGGTGATCGTGTGCGACGGCAGCGAGGCGGCGGACCAGCGCATCGCCCGCGTGCTGTGGAACGACCCGGGCACCGGCGTGATGCGTCATGCCGATGCCGGCTATGACATCGCGGTGCAGTGCGCGAAGGAACAGGGCTTGAAGCTGCCGATGCGGTAAGGCTTCACGGCCTGGCTGGAATGCGCAACGCCCTCTTGCCGGGGGCGTTTTGCTTTCCGGTGGCATCGCGGCATCCGGGCAGGCCCCGGGCGGCCCATGCCTTCCTTTCGGCCTTGCCGGGGCGGCCAATGGCACTACCCCGAAGAGCCGGACGATTTTCCATGTCCTGCCACCTCCAGTACGAAGAATATGTGATCCCCGGCACCTTTCTGGCGCCGGGGCGTCGGCCATTCGGCTGACGTCCAACTAAAACTGGAGATCGCATCATGACTACGCAATTTGAACGCACCGGCGCGCTGACCGAACTGAGCAGCTATCCGAGCTGGGCACAGGACATCGTCCACGCTGCCGAGGAAACCAAGCGCACGGTGGTGGACCACGAGGTATGGGAGCTGATGATGAACAGCCGCCTTCACGCTGCCTCCACGCGGGACTTCATGGTGGGCATCTGGCCCGTCATCGAGCGCTTCCCGGCCTACATGGCGCTGAACCTGCTGAAGACCCAGTACGGCCGCACCGCCGGGGACAACCTGGCCCGGCGCTGGCTGGTCCGTAACATCCGGGTGGAGCAGAACCACGCCGAGTACTGGCTGGACTGGGCCGAAGCCGCGGGCATCAGCCGCGACGAGGTCCTGCACGGGTTGCCGCCCCATGGCACGGGAGCCTTGCCCGACTGGTGCGAACAGGTAAGCACCAAGGCCTCCCTGGCCGCCGGCATGATCGCCACCAATTACGCGGTGGAAGGAGCGACTGGGGAATGGTCCCAGAAGGTGTTCGAGAGTCCTTACAAGGAGGCCTTTGCCACCGAGACTCGGGGCAAGGGTCTGCGTTGGCTTCAGCTTCACGCGGCCTACGATGATACTCATCCTTGGGAGGCGCTCGAAATTGTGTGTACGCTAATGGGGACGGCGCCGACGCCGGCCGAGGTGGCTTATCTGGGGGAATGCGTGCGACGCAGCTACGTCAGCATGCAGATCACCTTGGATCGCTGCCTGGACGTGCGCCAGGATCCGTGGTCAGTCAGTGAAGCCGCAGCCTGAGGCAATGCGTTTGCCGGGCGGGACGCATCGCAGGCAGTGGATGTCGGCTTGAATGAGGACACGGGACGCTATGCGTAACGCTCGTACTGGCTTGCGAAGACCCCTGCTGCAAAGGCTGCTGCCGCTGGCCTACGCACTGGCGGCAATGCTCGGGCTGGTCCTCGCCCTTACGTGGGGGGCCTTGCAGCTCCAGGTGACTCTCGCCGGTTTTCTCAACGGCGAGAGTCTTTGGTCGAAGGCGCAGAAGCAGGCGGTGGTCGACCTGGAGAACTACGCCACCAAGGGCGCTCCGGCCGACCTGCGCGGCTTCCGCAGCAACTACGCCGTGCTGATGACCGACCGCTACGCGCGCGACAAGATCGACAGCGGCGACTTCGACCGTGCCGAAGTGATCGAGGCATTCCGCCGCGGCGGGGTGATCCCCTCGGCGATCCCCGGCATGGTCTTCATCCTGCAGTACTTCTCCGCCGCGCCGCACATGCGCGAGGCGCTGGCCGACTGGCATTCGGTGGACGGCCAGATCTCCGAACTCAATGACATCGCCGGCGAGCTGGAACGCGGCTACGCGGCCGGCGCGCTGGCGCCCGCCGAGATCGCGCGGCAGCGCGAGCGCATCCGCAAGCTCAACGATTTCATCGAGCCGCGCAGCAGCAGCTTCTCGCTGCACATCGCCAACGGCGCCACCTGGATGGGCCGGGTGCTGTTCGCCAGCGTGGCCCTGATCACCCTGGTCGCCGGCCTGTCGTGGCTGCGCATGGCGCGGCGCATCCTGGCCGGCATCCGCGGCACCGAGGAACGCTACCGGCTGCTGTTCGACAGCGCCGCCTCGGCCATCGTGATGGTCGACGAATCCTCCGGGCAGATCCTCGACGCCAACCGTACCGCCGCGCGCTGGACCGGGCGCGATCCCGATCAATTGCTCGGCGAGTCGTTCGCGCGCCTGTTCGCCTCGGCCGAGGCGCCGCAGGACGGCAATGTGTCGCTGCTGCGCGACGCCGGCGGCGAGGCCCGTCCGGTGGAGACGCAGAGCGCGCTGGCGCTGTGGGGCGAGCGCTTCGTGCGGCAGGCGATCATCAGCGACGTGTCCGAGCGGCTGTCGATGGAGCACGAGCGGCGCATCGCCTCCGAGGCGCTGGCCGGCATCGCCGAGGGCGTGGTCATCGCCGACGCCGAGCGGCGCATCACCACGGTCAATACGGCGTTCACCCGCATCACCGGCTACGACGCAGACGCCGTGCGCACGCGTCGCTTCGACGAGACGCGCAGCCTCGCCGACGGCTCGCCGCTGCCGGCCTCGATCTGGGACACCGTGGCCAACGGCGGCAACTGGAAGGGCGAAGTGTCCAGCCGCCGGCAGGACGGCAGCAGCTATCCGGAGCTGCTCAGCATCAGCGCCATCCGCGATACCTACGGCCGGGTGCAGCACTACGTCGCCGTGCTGACCGACATCACCGCGATCAAGGCCGACCGCCTGCGCCTGGAACACCTGGCCACGCACGACCCGCTCACCGGCCTGGTCAACCGCGCCGAGTTCGAGCGCCTGTGCGAGCACGCCATCCTCGGCGCCACCCACGACCGCAATGCGGTGGCCGTCCTGTTCGTGGACCTGGACGCCTTCAAGGTGGTCAACGACAGCTACAGCCACGCCATCGGCGACAGCCTGCTGGTGAAGGTGGCCGAGCGCATCGACCGCGCGCTGGGGCCGCACGACGTGGCCGGGCGCATCGGCGGCGACGAATTCACCGTGCTGCTCGGCCGCCTGCCCACCCGCGAGGATGCGCGCGGCATGGCCACGCGCCTGCTGTCCTCGCTGGCCGAGCCGGTGATGGTGGGCGACTACGAGATCGCGCTCAGCGCCAGCATCGGCATCGCCGGCTTCCCGCTGGACGGCGGCGACCCGATCACCCTGATCACCAATGCCGACGCGGCGATGTACGTGGCCAAGACCGAGGAGCGCAACGCGTTCCGTTTCTATACGCCGCTGATGCACGCCGATGCGCGCCGCCGCCTGATGCTGGGCGTGGACCTGCGCCAGGCGCTGGTGCGCGGCGAGCTGTACCAGGTCTACCAGCCCAACGTGGAGCTGCGCACCGGCCGCATCGTGGCGGTGGAGGCGCTGCTGCGCTGGCGGCATCCGGAACGCGGCGTGCTGCTGCCGGACGAATTCATCCCGATGGCCGAGAGCCTGGGCCTGATCCGCCAGATCGACGAATGGGTGATGCGCGAGGCCTGCGCCCAGGTGCGCCGCTGGGACGACGCGCATCTGCCGCCGCTGCGCATGGCGATCAACGTCTCGGCCAGCACCTTCGGCCACCGCACCTTCATCGAGCGGCTGAGCGCGGCGCTGGATGCCGAGCAGCTGGACGGCAAGCGCCTGCTGGTGGAGATCACCGAGAGTGCGATCCTGCGCCTGGGCGAGCAGACCGACCGCACCATGCACGCCCTGCATGCGCTGGGCGTGGGCGTGGCGATCGACGATTTCGGCACCGGCTATTCCTCGCTGGCCTACCTGAAGTTGTCGGCGATCGCCTTCCTCAAGATCGACCGCTCCTTCATCAATGGCCTGCCGCAGGATTCCAACAACGCCGCGATCACCGAGGCGATGCTGGCGATCGCGCGCAGCCTGGGCCTGCGGCCGATCGCCGAGGGCATCGAGACCAAGGAGCAGCACGAATTCCTGCTCAAGGCAGGCTGCGCGGAAGGCCAGGGCTTCTACTATTCGCGGCCTGAGGCGGCCGACGAAATCGCCCGCCAGCTGGTGCGCAGCCCGAAGCCGGCGAAGCTGCGGCTGGTGCCACCCAAGCGCAGCTGACGTAGGTTGGGGTGAGCCGCAGGCGACCCCCAACAATGCGATGCGCTCGATGTTGGGGTCATCCCAACCTACGCCGGTCGTTTGAATTGCGCCGGCCGCCTCAGTGCAACCGCACGTCGACCACGCTCTCCTCCGGTTTGTACTCGGCCGGGAACAGCTCCTTCAGATGGCGCACCTTCGGCGCATCGTTGATCACGATGTACGGATAGTCCGGGTGCAGCCGCGCGAAATCCTGGTGGTAGGCCTCGGCCATGTAGAACGCCTTGAGCGGAACCAGCTGGGTGACGATCGGGGCGCGGAACACATGGGCCTGGTCGAGCTGGGCGATATAGGCGCCGGCCACGCGCTTCTGCTCGTCGTTGCCGTAGAAGATCACCGAGCGGTACTGCGTGCCCACGTCCGGTCCCTGGCGGTTGAGCTGGGTGGGATCGGCGGCGACCGAGAAGAACACCTGCAGCAGCTTGCCGTAGCTGACCTTGGCCGGGTCGTACACGATCTTGACCGACTCGGCATGGCCGCTGCGGCCGCCGGACACCGTCTCGTAGTCGGCGGTATCGGCATTGCCGCCGGCATAGCCGGACCAGACCTTCTTGACGCCCTTGACGTGTTCGAACACCGACTCGACGCCCCAGAAGCAGCCGCCGGCGAACACGGCGACCTGGTCGCCCTGCGCGGGCGCGGCATCGATGGCCGGCGCCGGCGCGGCGACGGGCGCGCTGTCGGCGGCGACGACGCCACAGGCGGTGGTGCCGGCCGCGAGCATCAGGCCGGCGAGCAGGCGGAGGCGGGGCAGGCGGGTGGTCATGGTGCGGGGCTCCCTGGGTCGATGGGGCGGCATGCGTCGAAGCTACGCCGTTCGACCTGTCTTCGCCCACGCCTGGTACGGGGTTACCTCGGATGGCGGTGCTATGGTGCCGCCTCCCCAGCTTCTCCCCCGAAGGTGTCCTCCATGACCTGCGCCATCGACCTGCCGGCCTATCTGCGACGCATCGGCTTCGAGGGGGAGGCCAGGCCGGATGCCGCCACCTTGCGCGCGCTGGCGGCGGCGCATGTGGCGGCGATTCCGTTCGAGAACCTCGATCCGTTCCTGGGCATCCCGATCGCGCTGGAGCTGCCGCGGCTGGAGCGCAAGCTGGTCGAGTTCGGGCGCGGCGGCTACTGCTTCGAGCAGAACTTCGTGTTCCGCGAGGCGCTGCGGGCGATCGGCTATCCGGTGCAGGGCCTGATCGCGCGCGTGCTGTGGCAGCGCGACGAGCACGACATCACCGCGCAGAGCCACATGCTGCTGCGGGTGGAGATCGGCGGCGAAAGCTGGCTGGCCGACGTGGGTTTCGGCGGCATGGTGTTGCCGGGTGCGCTGCGGCTGGTGCCTGAGCTGGAGCAGGCGACGACGCACGAGCCGTACCGCTTGCTGGAACGCGATGGCGTGTGGCGCATGCAGGCGCTGGTGCGCGGACAGTGGCTGACGCTGTATCGCTTCGATCTGCAGCCGAAGGAAGATGTCGACTATGTGGTGGCGAACCACTATTCGTCGACGTTCCCGGAGTCGCATTTCCTGCACGGCTTGAATATCGCGAGGACGGCGCCGGGGCGGCGCTTGACCCTGCGCAACCGGGATTTTGCGGTGCATACGCTGGGTGGGGAGACGGTGCGGCGCAGCCTGGTCGATACCGACGAGATCCTGGATGTGCTGGAACGGGAGTTCCTGCTGCGGCTGCCGCAGGTGACGCATCTGCGGGCGCGCATCGAGACGATGCCGCTGCCCGCGTAAGCCGGCGTAGGTTGGGGTGAGCCGCAGGCGAACCCCAACAGGCGTACGGGTTCGCCGAGCGCCCGTTGGGGTTCGCCTGCGGCTCACCCCAACCTACGCCGGTGTGATACCGGCGCGTTTTACGCGAATCCGCACATCGTCGATCTCGACGACCTGCCCCGCGTGGATCTTGCAGGTCTTGCGCAGCTCCTGCTGCCCATCCACATACACCGCCCCGCTGGCCACGATCGCCTTGCCGGCGCCGCCGCTGTCGCACAGGCCGGTCAGTTTCAGCAGCTGGTTGAGTTCCACGTGTTCGTGGCGGTCGTCGAGGTCGAAATCGATGGACTGCATCAGAAATCCGGATCGTTGAAGGCGCTTTCGGGCATGGCGAAGAAGGCGAAGAACGGCTTGCCGTCTTCCTGCCAGGTCTCGGCGGCTTCGTCGAGGATGTCCAGCAGGATGTCGAAGTCTTCCTCGCTGGCTTCGCGCAGGTCGTCGGCGTGGTCGAACAGCAGCAGGTAGCCGCTGCCTTCGAGCCAGTCCAGGTCGTTGACGCTGTCGGCCAGGGCGTCCCAGTTGTCGCCGAACTCGGCGGGCAGGCGCCAGGATGCCTTGAGGCGGCGCAGCAGTTCGTCCTTGCCGGTGCAGCCCTTGAGGCTGGTGCGCGCGACGAACAGGCCGTGGCCGGCGCCTTGGGCGGCGAGCGGGTCGAGGTCGTCCTCGACCACGAAGAACACGCCGCCGGCGTCGGGGTCGAGCAGGTCGATGTCGTGGTCCTGGGTGGTCATTGCGGCACCTTGAATGCGCGGAACGAGCGGTAGTGGTCGTCGGTGTAGTAGTAGACCACCGGCGGGTTACCGCCTGTGATGATGCGCCGCGCGCCGCGGTTGTCGAGGCCGGGCGTGTCCACCGTGTACTCGTGGTAATAGCCGCGCGGCTGCGCCGGCAGCAGGCCTTCGCGATTGCCGAACACGGTACCGTCCTGGCGGTTTGGGAAGGGACCGCCGCGGGCGATCAGCGCGAGCGTGTCGCGTGCTTCGGGCGGCAGGAACGACGGCAGGCCGCCGGCCGGCGCGGACTCGTTGCGCGGCGGGTGGGCGGACGGCGCGACGGCCGCCTGGGACGACGGCGCGACAGTCGGCGCTGGCGTCGGCGGATGGCGATTCCAGAAGAAGGCCGCGATCGCCACGACGGCCAGCACGAGCAAGGGTCTGAAGGAGCGCATGGAAGCCGCCGTTCGAAGTGGCGCGCAGCTTAACAGGGCCGCATGACGCGGCACTTGCTTGGTGTTCGCAAGATCTTGCGGCACACTCGGGTCTTTTGGCCGGACCTCCGGAGCACGCATGAGCGCCGCCTCTTCCATCGCCCGCGGCCGCCTGCCGCGCCAGATCCCCTACATCATCGGCAACGAGGGCTGCGAGCGCTTTTCCTTCTACGGGATGCGCAACATCCTCACTCCGTTCCTGATCACTTCGCTGCTGCTGCACCTGCCGGAGGCGCAGCGTCCCGGCGCGGCCAAGGACGTGTTCCACACCTTCGTGATCGGCGTGTACTTCTTCCCGCTGCTGGGCGGCTGGCTGGCCGACCGCTTCTTCGGCAAATACCACACCGTGCTGTGGATGAGCCTCGTGTACTGCCTGGGCCACCTGTGCCTGGCGCTGTTCGAGCACCATCCCACCGGCTTCTATGCCGGCCTGGGCCTGATCGCACTGGGGGCGGGCGGGATCAAGCCGCTGGTGGCCTCCTTCGTCGGCGACCAGTTCGACAGCGGCAACAAGCACCTGGCCAAGCCGGTGTTCGACGCCTTCTACTGGATCATCAACTTCGGCTCGTTCTTCGCCTCGCTGCTGATGCCGATGTTCCTGCGCCACTACGGCGCGGCGGTGGCGTTCGGCATTCCCGGCGCGCTGATGTTCGTGGCCACCTTCGTGCTGTGGCTGGGGCGCCATCGCTACGTGATGGTGCCGCCGTCGCCGCCGGATCCGGATGCGTTCTCCCGCGTGGTGCGCAGCGCTCTGCTCACCCGTGCGCCGGGGCAGGCGCGGCCGGGCCTGTGGCTGGCCGGCGCGGGCGTGCTTGCCGCGCTGGCGGCGCTGGCCATGACGCCGGCGCTGGGCTTCGTGATCGCGCTGTGCCTGGCCATCGTCGCGCTGATCGGCGGCGTCGGCGGCGGCGCCTGGCTGCAGCTGGAGCGGGCGCGCGGGCGGCATCCGCAGGTGTCGGTGGACGGCGCGCGCAATGTGCTGCGCGTGCTGGTGATCTTCGCGCTGACCACGCCGTTCTTCTCGCTGTTCGACCAGAAGGCCTCGACCTGGGTGCTGCAGGGCACTGCGATGGCCGCGCCGGGCTGGTTCCACCCGGCGCAGATGCAGGCGCTCAACCCGCTGCTGGTGATGCTGCTGATCCCGTTCAACAACCTGGTGCTGTTCCCGCTGCTGCGCCGGCGCGGCGTCGAGCCCACCGCGCTGCGCAAGATGACCGCCGGCATCGCCTTCGCCGGCCTGGCCTGGATCGTGGTCGGCGGCTATCAGCTGCTGCTCGACGACGGCCAGGCGCTGTCGATCGTGTGGCAGGTGCTGCCCTACCTGCTGCTGACCTTCGGCGAGGTGCTGGTCGCGGCCACCGGGCCGGAGTTCGCCTACAGCCAGGCGCCGGCCTCGATGAAGGGCGTGATGATGAGCTTCTGGTACCTGGCCACCACCATCGGCAACCTGTGGGTGCTGATCGCCAACGCTGCCGTGCGGCACGAGGCGGTGACCGGGCATATCGCGACCACCGGGCTCAGCATCGATGCGTTCCAGATGTTCTTCTTCGCCGCCTTCGCGCTGCTGGCTGCGCTGGCTTTCGGCGCCTATGCGCGCCGTTACCGTGAGGTGGACAACTACCGCATGGCCTGAGCCGCCGCGGCGATTGGACGGCTAGACGGATGCGCCGGAGTGGGCAATTCCTGCGAACCGCGCCGCATTGAGGCGCATCCGACGTTGCCCGATTGCCGCAGTGCAAGGTACATTCCGAACAATTCGCTGGGGGGAAAACCATGAACAAGACGACGATGGCCCGCGGGGCGGGCCTGGCGGTGCTGGCTTTGGCGCTGGCCGCCTGCGGGGGACACAAGGCGCGCGAGACCGCACCGGTGGATGCGCTGGTGGTGCCGGCCTTCGCGCCGTGGATCAGCGTGGAGCCCACCGCGGGCGACCTGCAGGTGCGCGGCCTGGACGAGAAGGTGGTGCTGAGCCCGTCGCGTCCCGTGTCCGAAGTGCTGCAGGCGCAGCTGCGCCAGGCCTTGCAGCCGGCCTATATCTCCAACCTCACGGTGGCCTGCGAGCGGGTCAAGACCGATATCCGCGTGCGCCACGAGGACGACAAGCCCTCGATCGCCACGCTGGACATCAGCATGCGCTGCACCACCAATGCGCGCGGCTTCGTCACGCGCAGCGAGCCGCACCTGGAGCCGACGGCCGCGGTCAACGCGCAGACCAACTATCCGACGCTGTTCGTCAGCCTGCTGGACAACGCGTCGAAGGAGCTGGCGACGAAGTTGCAGGCGGATATCGATGCCAGCAAGGCGAATCTGAAGTAAGCGCGCTGCGGCGCGAAGCTTTGGGGCGTAGCGCGAGGTTCAGCGCTGCGCTCCGCCCGTACCCTCACCCCATCCCCTCTCTCCCACGGGGACTACCTTCGGGTCGCCGGAGGGAGAGGGGATCACCTCACCTTTTCAGATGGCGGCAGCCGGATGAGGGTGCGGGCGGAGCGGTGCACGTCACGCTCGCGTTTCGCCAGTACCCTCACCTCTGCCCGTAGCGAAGCTGAAGCTGTCATGGCGCCGCGCCAGCGTCCATGCCGCGGCGGCGCAGCCCGCGCGCAGCCCACTGGCGAAGCAGGCGGTGAGCAGGTAGCCGCCGGTCGGGGCTTCCCAGTCGAGCATCTCGCCCGCGCAGAAGACGCCGGGCAGGGCGGTCAGCATCAGGCCGTCGTCCAGCGCTTCCAGGCGCACGCCGCCGGCGCTGCTGATCGCTTCGGCGATGGGGCGGGGCTGTTTCAGGATCAGCTCGAGCCGCTTGATCGCACGTGCCAGCTTCGCGCTGTCGTGCAGGCTGTCCTTGTCCACCAGCTCGTGCAGCAGGGCCGCCTTGACGCCGGCGATGCCGGCCTGGCGGCGCAGATGCTCGCTGAGCGAGCGGCTGCCGCGCGGCTTGGCCAGGTCCCGTTCCAGCCGTTCGAGCGGGCGGTCCGGCGCGAGGTCCAGCGTGAGCGTGGCCTGGCCCTCGCGTGCGATGGTTTCGCGCAGCCGCGCCGACAGCGCATAGACCAGGCTGCCTTCGATGCCGGTGGCGGTGATCACGCATTCGCCCTGGCGCTGCTGCTCGCCGCCGTCGTTATCGCGCCAGTGCGCCACCACCGGTTTCAGCGGCGCGCCGGCGTGGCGCCCGGCCAGGTGCGCGCTCCAGCCGATATCGAAGCCGCAGTTGGCCGGCTGCAGTGGCGCCACGTCCACGCCGCGCGCGGCCAGCCACGGCTGCCAGGCGCCGTCCGAACCGAGCTGCGGCCAGCTGCCGCCGCCGAGGGCGAGCACGCTGGCGTCGGCGCGCACCGCCAGTTCCCCGCCGGGCGCGGCGAAACGCAGCGCGCCGTCGTCGGTCCAGCCCAGCCAGCGATGCTGCACATGGAAGCGCACGCCGCTCTCGCGCAGGCGATGCACCCAGGCGCGCAGCAGCGGCGCGGCCTTGAGGTCGGCCGGGAACACGCGGCCGGAGCTGCCGATGAAGGTTTCCACGCCGAGCCCGCGCGCCCATTCGCGCAGCGCATCGGCGTCGAAGTCGTCCAGCCAGCGGCCGACCGCCGCGGCGCGCTCGCCGTAGCGCCGGTCGAAGGCGGGACGCGGCTCGCCATGCGTGAGGTTCATGCCGCCCACGCCGGCGAGCAGGAATTTCCGGCCGACTGAGCCCTTGGCCTCGTAGACATCGACCTCGAGTCCGGCGGCGCGGGCGGTTTCGGCGGCCATCAGGCCGGCGGGGCCGGCGCCGACGACGGCGAGGGTGGGTGTGGGCTTGGACATGAGGCGCGCATTGTAGGTTGGGGTGAGCCGGAGGCGAACCCCAACCAGGCACCGCAGCATGCCGCCACGTTGGGGTTCGCTATGCTCACCCCAATCTACTTGTCATTCCCCTCACCCCCCTCTCAGGCACCATGCCTCGCCTGGCATGGCAGGACCTCCCCATGATCTTCCGCTGGTTCGAATCCCTGATCGATGCCTTCAAGGAACCCGAGGACGGCATGCCACCGGACTCGGTATGGCGTTTCTACGTGTTCTATCTGCGCCAGGTGTGGCCGGTGTTCGCCGCCGCGATCGTGGTCGGCTTTGGCGTGGCCATCGTCGAGGTGGCCATGTTCGGCTTCATCGGCCGCATCGTCGACCTGGCCAAGGGCGCGCCGGCGGCGGACTTCTTCGCCAGGCACGGCCGCGAACTGCTGTGGATGGTGCTGGTCACGCTGGTCGCACGCCCGGTGCTGATCCTGCTGCACGACCTGCTGGTCAACCAGGCGATCGTGCCCAACCTCACCAGCCGCATCCGCTGGCAGAACCATCGCTATGTGATCCGCCAGAGCCTGGGTTTCTTCCAGAACGACTACGCCGGCCGCATCGCCAACCGCATCATGCAGACCGCCGGCTCGCTGCGCGAATCGGCGGTGCAGATCGTCGATGCGATCTGGTACGTCACCATTTACACCGGCAGCGCGCTGGTGATGTTCGCGCAGGCGGACGTGTGGCTGGCGGCGCCGCTGCTGCTGTGGCTGGTGCTGTACGTCATCACCCTCGCGTATTTCGTGCCGCGCACCAAGGAGCGTTCCTGGAAGCAGTCCGAAGCGCGCTCGCGCCTGATGGGCCGCATCGTCGACGGCTACAGCAATATCCTCACCCTGAAGCTGTTCGCGCATACCCGCCGCGAGGAGGCCTACGTGGCCGAGGCGATGGGCGAGCAGATCCAGCGCATGCGCTCGATGACCCGCCTGACCACCGCCATGGACGCCACGATCAGCGCGCTCAACGGCCTGCTGATCGTGGGCACCTCGGCGCTGGCGGTGTGGCTGTGGAGCCAGGGCCGCGTGACGGTGGGCGCGATCGCGCTGTCCACCGGCCTGGTCATCCGCATCCACAATATGTCCGGCTGGATCATGTGGGTGGTCAACGGCATCTTCGAGAACGTAGGCACCGTGCAGGACGGCCTGGAGACCATCGCCAGGCCGCGCCTGGTGCAGGACCGCCCCGACGCCGTGCCCTTGCAGGTGAACCGCGGTGGCGTGCGCTTCGAGGACATCCATTTCCACTACGGCAAGAAGGGCGGCGTGATCGCCGGCCTGGACCTGGCCGTGCGTCCCGGCGAGAAGATCGGCCTGGTGGGTCCTTCCGGCGCGGGCAAGTCCACCCTGGTCAACGTGCTGCTGCGCCTGTACGACCTGGAGGACGGGCGCATCCTGATCGATGGCCAGGACATCGCCGGCGTGCAGCAGGAGAGCCTGCGTTCGCAGATCGGCGTGGTCACGCAGGACACGTCGCTGTTGCATCGCTCGATTCGCGACAACCTGCTGTACGGACGCCCCGACGCCACCGAGGAAGAGATCCGCGAGGCGGTGCGCAAGGCGCGCGCCGACGAGTTCATCCCGCAGCTGGTGGACGGGGAGGGGCGCACCGGCTACGACGCCCACGTCGGCGAGCGTGGCGTCAAGCTCAGCGGCGGCCAGCGCCAGCGCATCGCCATCGCGCGCGTGCTGCTGAAGGATGCGCCGATCCTGATCCTGGACGAGGCCACCTCGGCGCTGGATTCGGAGGCGGAAGCGGCGATTCAGGACAGTCTGGAGCTGCTGATGCGCGGCAAGACGGTGATCGCCATCGCGCACCGGCTGTCGACCATCGCGCGGATGGATCGGCTGGTGGTGATGGACAAGGGGCATGTGGTGGAGAGCGGCACGCATGCCGAGCTGATTGCGCGCGACGGTTTGTATGCGCGCTTGTGGAAGCGGCAGACGGGTGGCTTCGTGGCTGCCGAGGATGACGCGGCCCTGGCGTGAGCTTCTGCCTTCTCTGCCCTCCGGGGGACCCGAAGGTAGTCCCTGTGGGAGAGAGGGTTGGGGTGAGGGGGTGGGGCTCGCCCCAACGCTTCTGCTTTAGCGGTGCAGCCGGCGCCTTTTGCTCGTCATCCCGGCGTAGGCCGGGATCCAGTAACGATCACGCCTGGTTGTCGCGTTGTGCGCAGCTTGTCTCGCCGTAGGCGAGTGTTTCGAGCCGCTGCCGCGGCCCGAGTTACTTTCTCTTGCTTGCCCAAAGTCAAGCCTAAATAAACCTTCTTCGTGCGCAAAAAAAGCGGCCGTCAGGCCGCTTTGTAGTGTCTCAGTTTATAGCGCTAGGCGGACCTGAGAACACACGAAGGTGTCCTTGTCCTATAAGGAAATTCTTGTAGCAGGCGAGGGTGACATTCCAGGCCTCCCGGGCAACGGCGGGACCTCTTTCGATGACCTTTCCGTTCTCGTCGATGATAGCGAAGGTTGCTTTCCGTCCCTCCCGGGTTTCAGCAGAAAGGCCTTCGAAGCAGACCGCGGTAAGGACAGCCTGGGTTAGACCGCCGGTTGAGGGAATGCCGATCATGCATGCTCCAGTATGGAGAGGGAGGGTATGAGCATTTCGGAGAGGGCACCTGGCAGGTGCGGTGACATTCACGAGCGCTCATGGGACGACAAGCAGCATTACGCTCGTCCCGAGTCTGAGCAAGAAGCGGGCGTTCTGAATGAGGTCTTTCAGAACAACGTATGTGCTGTCTTGGGGGCGAATGAGGCAACTATCGTCGGCACGGCGAGCCAGCCCGGCAGCCTCGCTTCCGTCAGACAAGTTCCGAAACGGTGGCTAAATGACGGCCGCCTAGCCCTCTTGCCAGCGCCTCGCGGATGATTATCTTTCTGCCCGCTGACCGCTACGGGGTCAGCGGACACCGTGCCCAGCGGCGCGGTAACAGTCCTCACTTCCATGTTGCTTCTAAGAGGATATGGCAATGCGCACTGTGCTTGATTTCTCCCCACTTCATCGTTCCAGCATCGGCTTCGACCGGGTCTTCGACCTGCTCGAGACAGCCGTGCGTACCCCGCAGCCGGACAACTGGCCTCCCTTCGATTCCATCAAGATCGGTGAGGACCAGTACCGCATCACGATGGCTCTCGCCGGCTTCTCGCGGGATGACCTACAGATCGAGGTGCAGAACAACCTGCTTACTGTGAGCGGCGAGCGGAAAACCGACCATGTCGGCGAAGTTCTGCACCGAGGTATCGCGAACCGCCCGTTTACCCGACGGTTCGAGCTTGCCGAACACATGCAGGTCACGCGTGCAGAGCTTCGTGATGGCCTGCTGACCATAGATTTCAAGCGTGAGCTGCCCGAAGCGCTGAAGCCACGAACCATTCCTATTGGCGGCACCGAAAAAGCGGCTTCCGAGACGCGTCTGCTGCAGAGCCGCGCGGCTTAAGTCCCCTTTTCTCTTGATTTCTTCTGCATTTAGTCTTCTTGCGGCGGCGAATTTTCGCCGCCGCTCTTTAAGGCTTCGCCAAGTGCGGTCACTTTTCCTAATCGGAAGCCCGATGCTCAGGCCGTTCTCTACTGGGATTCACGACAGAGACTCCGAAGCGGGCGTCACGGGCCGCATGATGCGGCTTACAGCGAGCAACTCCTTAGGAACCCATGTAGATGCGCCGGACGCATCCGAGGTCCCGTTACCCGTGGCGCGCTGTGATCCACTTTCTGGGGGCCGGCCGTAAGCGCAGCCGGATATCAGGCTGCGATACCGCTTGCAGGCTAAGTCAGGGGCCTCGGCAACACTCCGTGGGACAGGACGCCTTCAGCGCCGCCGATCCGACGTCATATCTTTGCTTCCCGCCTCATCCTGCTGCAGTTTCTGCAGCCGCATCTTGAGCTTGATGATTTCGCGTCTGCGAATGTCCACGACCCAGCGAGCGGTACTGTCATCCAATTGCTGCGCAAGGACTTCGCGCAGATGGCGCTTTTCCAGCAGTAACAGGCGCTCACGGTGTTCAAGGCGCGCAAGGAGTTCATCTATCTGCATAGCGTCCTCCTATCATGGTCGACCATTGAGGACTTTGGTCGATTTTCAATTAAGCAAGCGTTAGCAGGGCGGCCATAGCGCAGTAATTCGGCGCAGGCTTGGCATGGGGTATGCCGATAGAGGCGGCGGCTCTATTTTCTTTTCCGCGCCCCATCTATAGCGGGAAGTGGGGGAGCATGATTCAGGCGTCTATCGCGATGAATCCGTCGTCGCTTCGGGTCTGCAATCGGCGCGGCCATGCAAGGCAACGTACTGTTCTGGAGCCTTAGCGGACACTTCCCCAGTGCAGCGCGTGTTTAGGATCGATCGGTAAGCACGCGAAGGTCACAAGCAACTTGGTAAGGTATTTCTACTTCCCTGCTACGCGCGGAACATGGGGGCCAAACGGCCCTGAACGCTTCGTCCTGTGACTCTTTCCGAGGGCATGCCCGGCCTCCACCCGCCACTCAGTCGATCGGTGCGCATACCGCACCTCCCGCGGTCACCTAAAAGGTAAGCGCGGACTTTACCGAATGAAGCGATTTGACTGCCGGGCCTCCGCGGGCCCTGGCCAATATGGCTGTCCGTCTGCAACCGAGGGCTAGAGTATTGAAATGAACCCACCCGCGCCGACGCAACCTAACGCTTAACCTATTCTCGCCCGGAGTACCTCATGAACGAAATGCCCCAGCGCACTACCGTCGGTATCCCATGGTTTATCCGGGAAGACTACGACACATTTCGTTTGCTTATTCCACACCGCGCTTGGCACACAACATTTGACCAGTGGCTAGCGGCTGCAACCCAAGTTCTGGATCAGCAGCAACGTGCCGGGGTCCTCGTGTTCAAGGTGGAAGTTCAGTCGGATGCCTTCGCCCTTTGGTGCCAGGAAACTGCGCGCAGAACCGACCGCCAGGCGCTTACGGAATATGCCAACATGTTTGCGCGCAGCTTGCTTGCGGCGAATGATGGTCACTAAACACCTTGATGCGTCGCAGCTAGGCACGAAGACCTAAGCATTCTTCTGCGTTAGGGCACGTTCTTCTTCGCCCTGTATGCATCAAGACTGAGATCGCGCACGAAGCCACGCGTAGAGGCTATGAATGGATAAGTTAGGTCGCTCGGCTACCGGCGAAACGTTTGCTCGCCATCAATCCTATGTCCTCATAAAGACACCGCGCAGGCCTTAACGGAATCGGTGGAGTACCTACTAGGAGATAGTTGCTACCTGGTCGCCGGGTAAGGGATGCTCTGACGCGTACAGACCTGATCAATCAAGTTAAACAACCAATCATTGTCTTCGTGGCCGCATTGCGTCAGCACATCTTGAAAGGCCCCATCCGTCGAGCGGAAGAAATCTTGTTCTCCGGCATTCTTGGATCGCAATAGTTCGATCATTGCCTCTATGCGGCATAACATGCTGCGCAAATCTTGTCTTGATTTCAACATGGCGGCGTTCCTTGGTAGAGACGAGAGAAGACTTCCTTCCCCCGGTGCTAGTGAAGGTCGGGTGTCTCGTGGATGCGATGATAGTCGTCGATACTTGCAAAAATTCGACTCCGAATCGCGCTCTCGCGGCTGATCTTTCCCAAGCCGCAAACGAAGTGGCTTGCGATGAAAATCACTTCTCCATCGTCGTCTTCGAGACTCGCCGACCAGCTCACGACGTCTCTCTTTTCCTGGTAGATGACGATATAAATCAATCCACGGTAGGAACCTCTTAGCTCATCACGGTCGCGATCTTCCGCGGCTGAAGTGGCGCTGCTGCCCTGTCGGTGGAGGGATGACCAACGGACCTCATGGTCTTCTTTGTCGCGACAGTCGGACCCAACGCCTACGCGCCTGGTTAGCTTGCTAAACAGCAGTGGAGGACGATGCATGCTGAGGGAAAAAAGGCTGGCCATGATCAACGTCCCAAATGATGTTTTGCTGCGGGTCGCGCTGTGGCCGGAGTTAAATGGCCGCGCGGGCTTCATGCGTGACTTGCGGCGTGCTGACCCCACCGCCCGGTCATGGTTGCGCTGCCGATCCGGAGCGGCCGGCGGAGAAGTACTCAGACGGCGTTAGGGAGAGGACCGCGTGACTGAGGCACTTACCAAGAGAAGGCTATCCTTCTTGGCACCAATGCAGCATGCGCGTTGAGTTGTTAGGCGAGGGTAACGCGGAGCGCAAGGTAGGCAGGAGGGATAACAACTTACGGAGGCATAACGGAAGAAAGCGCATGTTGATCGGGCACCGCAGCTTCGATAGCTATCCTTCCGGCGCCTCGGACTGTCCGTGATTTTATTCCAAGGTCTCTGAGCTTCCTCCGGCCTGGTCCTCCACTCTCGTCGGAGCCGTGGCTACCGCCTTCGCATGCTCCCGCAAGACATAAGGCTGTACTTGAGCCCCTCCATGCACACGCCCAATCCATTGAACCTTCTCTACTTCCATCCTCACAAGATGCGTTTTTCACCCGTTACGGAAGCCAAGGACGATGATCGGCACAATCGCTGGTTTCCGACGCACTCGGCGTCGATGGCCTCACTTCGAGCAAGTCCGCTACCGCGACATTCGGCGCAACAAGACAGCGACATGACTAGGCTCGGCCTGTCGGAACCTGGCGGAACCCTAGAAGACTTGGATTCGCGATCGCATCGATGACCTCTGGGCTGCCCTTGTGGCTACCGGTTCATGGCGATCATTGATCACGTGTTGTAGCCAAGCGGCGCTGGCGTTCCTGCGCCGCTTGGTGCGGCTAGCGTGAATGCATAGATGATCCATCGCAAAGGAAGCTGTCATGACCAATGTATCTGGCACAACCACTAACGGCTTTACCTACGAAGGCGAGTACGAGCGCACCCACTTGGATCGTGTCAGGTGGAGCGCAACGTACCGGCGCGACGGGATTTTCTTTGGGATGCGTCATGGCCGTATCGATGAACTTCTGGGGGTTTCGCGTGGAGAGGTCCAAGAGGCTGTCATGGACGACATTGAGCTAGCCTTGGCCCGGTCCAGCTAGAGGTGCAGCCCCGAATACGGCAAACCTCACGCGTCTATGGGAATCTTGGCCTCGTTTGCCGCATGAGGACAAATGCGAGCTTGCGCCCACCAATCCATAGGACTAGCGTCAACATAACATCTCGCCAAAATGACCATGTCAATCATCTCCATAGACGCCTGGGCAGATGGGCCAGATGCATTTGGCTTGTGGCGAGGCCGTTGGCGCTTGTTGGAGGACGGTTTAGCCATCAAGGGGCGCTTTGGCATCACCGGAGATCGCTTCCTCACTCAAAGTGAAGCGGTCGATGCGGCGGCTAGGTGCGGAGCATTGGATAAGCGCAACGTTCCGGAGAACGTCATGATTCGCGGACTCTAACACGCTCTAGTATTTTGCGGCGGTTTCCAGACTCAAGCGCAGCGCTTTCAGCGAGGTGCAGATCACTAGCCCGAAGGGCTGCCTAGCCGGTCCTGATTTGCCTGCGCGGTCCTCAATGTTGCCAGTAATTGAGAAATATGCGCGGAAAGGCAAAGATTGATGAGCTTATCATCAACTACGGCACATGCCGCGGCGACCGCAAACATATACTCCTCCACAGGGACTAATAGTCCTTGCAAGATGGGCCTCCCTGCTTGCTCTTGGGGCAATACTACAGACGTCATTTTCAGGAGAGCATCGATGTCTTCCTGAATGAGCACTGGAGGAGGCATGATTTAGATCTACGACAAAGCTGCATATGCCGCGGGAGTGCGATACGAGGCTGAGCGCCCAGCGGAGGTGATTCAGTCGTCGCCCAATCAGGAGGCCATGGTGGACCGAAGGCAGGTCCGTTGGCGACTTGCCAAGACGCAGTTATGGCGCTTGCCTATTCGGCGCCTCGATCTGGGCAACCGTGAGTTAGAGATGCGAAAAGGCCATGGCGTTGGTTTGCGAGCTATCTCTAATCGCGCGCTTCCATCTGTTGAAAGATCAGGGACCAGAACGCCATGCGGTCGGAATGAGCGGCCTGCGCTACTTCCGGTGTTTTAGTCGCGATCCCATGGAGCAGGGTGTTCGTGCTGGCCTCTGCGGCCATTTGCCGAAACGCTTCAGAGGCTTTTTCAATATTCGGTTGCGCTAGGAGCAGCGCACCAATGACCATCTGGTCAACCCGCTGCTGAGCATCCAGCCGGAGTATGGCCTCTAGGGCCGTGTTCGTTTGCTGCGTGAAAAAGTTCGCAGCCTCCTCCCAGTTCGTTAGAACCACTTCCTTCTTCATTTCTATCCTCAAGCTATGCTTCTTAGCCACGCTATGACGTCATGCTAACGTTTGCTTAAACGCTACGCGACCAGACTCATGCGACTCCAGGTGACGGGAGCGCGCGATGCAACTGGACGAGCTAAACCGACGCATCCAAGAACAGCAACGCCTGTTACTGCTAGAGAAGCGCCACCTGCGCGAGGTGGCTGCTCACGACCTCGATCAAAGTACCGCACGATGGGTCATTGACATACGTAGGCGAGAGATCGCCGTGCTCAAGCGCAAATTCTCAATGCTGCAAAAAGAGATGATCCCGCCTGTTTCAGCGCGGCATCAGGTCGAACAGGCGTTAGACCGCTTGGGCTGAGCTGCAGCATACCGCGTCGTGGTCTTCCGGCTTGCCCGTTCCATGACGCCCCAGGTGTGTCGTCAGTAACAGGGAGTGTTAAGCCTTCTCCACCGCGCCGGCAGCTTGGGCCAAGGCGCGCTGGGTCGCATCCCCTTTGCGTTCGCTGTAACGGCTGACCAAGTAGTCGCTGCGCCCGCGTACCATCAAGGTGAACTTCATGAGTTCTTCCATGACATCCACCACGCGGTCATAGAACGAAGAGGGCTTCATGCGCCCGTATTCGTCGAACTCTTGCCAGGCCTTGGCCACCGAGGATTGGTTCGGGATGGTCACCATACGCATCCATCGGCCGAGCACCCGCAGGGTGTTCACCACATTGAAGGACTGGGAGCCACCGCAGACCTGCATGACCGCCAGGGTGCGGCCCTGGGTCGGGCGCACGCTGCCGTCTTCCAGGGGCAGCCAATCAATCTGGTTCTTGAAGACGCCGGTGATCGTGCCATGGCGTTCGGGGCTCACCCATACCTGACCCTCCGACCAAATAGACCATTCCCGCAACCGCTGCACCTCGGGATGGCTGGCCGGCACGCTGTCGAGCAGCGGCAACTGGTGAGGATCAAACACGCGAGTTTCGGCGCCTAGGTGCCGCAGAATCCGCTCCGCTTCCAGGGCGAGCTTTCGCGAGAACGATTGGGGGCGCAGGGAGCCGTAGAGGATCAGGATGCGGGGCGGGTGGCCGGCACCTTGTTCGCCAAGGAGCTGGAGGTTATCCGGGCTGGGCAGCAGGTCGGCATGGAGGTGAGGTAGATCGGCATTCATGGGCTTGCTCGGAATTAAATATTTCGATTATTCTAGTTTTATGGAAACAAATGATGCAATCATTGCCCTGACCGCGCTGGGACACGCCAAGCGCTTGGCCATCTTCCGTTTGCTGGTGGTTGCCGGTGCTGCGGGTCGGATGGCCGGTGACATCGCGGATGAGCTGGGCATGCCCGGTGCCACCTTGTCCTTCCATCTAAAAGAGCTAGTGCATGCCGGCCTGATTACGGCGGAGTCTCAAGGGCGGTTCGTTTGCTACCGCGCCGCCTTCGACGCCATGAACGGCTTGATTGCCTATCTAACCCACCACTGTTGCGCGGGCAGTCCGCAGGCCGAATGCGGCCCAGTGGCTACGGCGCGCTCGCCCGGCGACGCCTGTTGCTGATCTCCTGAGGATTGCCCATGCCCCATCGCGTTCTATTCGTTTGCACGGGCAACTCCGCCCGCAGTGTCCTGGCTGAGGCCACCCTGCGTGCCTGGGGTGGCGCAAGATTCGAAGCTTTCAGCGCCGGTAGCCAGCCCACCGGGCGGATCAATCCTTACGCTCTCGCCACGCTTGCTGAGGCGGGCATGTCGACCGCCGGCCTGCGTAGCAAATCCTGGGATGAGTTCTCGGGGGATAAGGCAAAGCCGGTCGGTCTGGTGGTGACGGTGTGCGACAGCGCGGCATCGGAACCATGCCCCGTGTTCTTCGGTGATTTTGTGCGCACCCACTGGGGGTTACCGGACCCGGCCGCGGTGGAAGGGAGTGACGCCGAAAAGCGGGCAGCCTTCGCGCAGACCCACGCGACCATCAAAGCTCGCCTCATGGCCTTCCTCACCTTGACACCGGACATCTGGGCAGGCCGCGACGCGTTGAAGATCGCCCTGGATCGCATCGGATTCATCCAGTCTGACGGCATCCCTCACGTCTGAGGCCGACGGGGCAGGGCGCCTTGCGACCTCCACCTGTTCCCATGGCATCGCCGGGTTCTACCGTGTCGCTGCGTCAAATCGCGTCGCACGAACTAGGTAATGGTGACCACAGGCACGTTGCGGCTAGCGGTGTGCGGCTTGTGGACAAGTTCGTCGAAATCGGTCTCCAAAGGGTGCGCGGGTGCGGCGGGGGTAACTGCGTGGCCGGGGACATGCTGGCGCTGTTATCGGGGGCGCCCGCCTTTAACCCTTCGCACGCCGCCACGCGAACTCTTCGGCTCGGCTATGGATCTGTCTGGGGAGACTGCCGCCATGAACACAAGCTCCATGGTAGCGAGGGTGGGCGAGAGCGGATGATCGCTTACTCGTCCATTAGGCCGAGCAGCCGCGCCCGATCGACCGCGTGTCGCCGTGTGCCCGCCGATAATTTCTGAAACAGATTCTTCAGATGCCATTTAACGGTCTCGCCGCTGATATCCAGTGTGCGGGCGATCAGCTTGTTCGGCATGCCCTTTTCGAGCAGCCGGAGGATCTCGGCCTCTTTCGCCGTCAGCAGGCCCTGCTTCACCGGAACGGTGGATAAGGTGTCGGCTAGCCCTGGATCCGCGGTGGCTTGCTCGTCGGCCAACGCGGGCAGGAACTCCCTGGCCATACGTACCGCATCCGGATGCGCGTCGACGAGCAGGCGCACATTGCCGCCAAGCTGAGCGAGGCCGATCGCTTCCGACATCAATGCAGCCGCCTCGACGGCGCCGCGCTGCCGGGCGAGTACCGCGCGCAGTACCTTGAGCGCATGCATATCCTGGCTGCGATGGAGTTGATGGGCGAGCGCGTCCGCGGTCTTCAGCTGCCGCTCCACCTCGTCGAAATGGTGGCCCACGAAGGCGGCGTACGCCTTCGCGATCGCGCAGGCCAGCGAGAACTGCAGCAGGAACGGCTGGTAGGCCTTGCGCCGGAACACGGGGGCGAGCTGTTCCAGCGCCGCCACCAGCTTCGCCACCGTCTCGGCGCGCCCGCTCAGCGCGTGGATGCGCACCCGCTCGGCCAGGCTGTGCAGCTGCAGGCGCGGCGACTTGCGTTGCTGCGCCAGCTCATCGAGGCGGTCGAGCAGGGTCAGGGCGCGCCGCTCGTCGCCTTTGTCGAGCGCGATGCGGACCAGCGTGTAATAGGCGCTGAGGATGACATCGGGGTAGCAGCCGTCAATCACGTCGAGCCGGTTGGCCAGCAGCGCCTGCGCCGTTTCCGACTGTCCCCGCTGCAAGGTGGCGGCGGCGAGCACGGAGGCATAGGTGCAGGCGATCGTGCTGCGCCGGCCTTCCTCCGTTTCCGCCGCGGCCAGCAGGGGGCGCAGCGCAAGCTCGGCCAGATACGCGTTGCCGTCCCACAGATGGCTGAGGCCGACCATGGCCTTGGACATGGCGGCAGTGAGCCGCAGGGATCCACCCTCGCCATGCTTCGCCACCTGGGCGGCCAGTTCGCGCACTTTACCGGTGAGGCCCGCATGCAGTGCGACGATGGAGGTGCCATTCACCGGTGCGGCGAAATAGACCGGCTCCGCCACTTCGGCCGCCGACCGCGGCCACCGCGCGACCAGTTCGGGCACCAGCCCGAGACGATCGGAAAAGATCGCCGCCGCGCCGGCCACCCATAGCGCGACCATTAGCCGCTGCGGCGTGTTCGCCGGGTCGGCTGCCGCCTTGAGGCCGATCCGCAGCGCTTCCTCGTGGCGGTCGCCGAGCGCCCACACCCAGGCTGCGACCAGCTTGAACGAGATGTCCCCGGCCAGGATCCGCGGCGGGATGTGCGTCAGCCATTCGCGCGCCTCGGCCAGCCGTCCGCATGTACCGAGCATCCACATCGCACGCATGGCATAGGCATAGGCCTGCTCTTCATCGCCGGCGGCCAGCGCATGGCGCGCTGCTTCGTGGAAGCGTTCGCGCCCGGCGAACCAGCGCGACGCGCGCGCGTGCAGCTGGATCTGCTCAGTGCGCGGCAAGGCCTCGAAGCGCTCCAGCAGGAACTCCCGGGCCAGCGGATGCAGGCGGATCCAGCCTTCGCCTCCGCCCATCATCATGAGCGGGGTTTCCCGGGCCAGCGCATCGAGCCGGGCTTCCGCGCGCGAATGACCGGTCACGGCTTCGCACAGGTCGGCGTGGAGGTAGTCGAGGATAGCGATGCGGATCAGGAAATCCGCATCCGGCGCGGACAGGCCGGAGAGCAGGGCGTCGACGAAGTAACTCTGCAGATCGCCCTGGCGGGCGGAAAAGGTGTCGGCCGCGAGGACCGCGTCGTCGGCGTATTCGATCCTGGAAATGGCGAACTGCAGGCCGATCGGCCAACCCTGCACGGTGTCGTGCAGCTTGGCGGACTGATGCACGCTCAGCCGCTGTCCCAGGCGACGGTCGAGGATGTCGATGGATTCCTCGAGCCGGAAGCGCAGGTCTTCCGTCTTCAGCACGGCGAGATTGCCCTTCGCCACCAGCTCCGCGATCGGCAGCGGCAGTAGCACGCGCGATCCCATCACCACATGCAGGTTCGCCGGCGCGTTGAGCAGCAGGTATTGCAGTGCGGTGAGCACGGTCGCCTCGGGCAGGCGTTCGGCGTCGTCGATCATCAGCACGGTGTCGGTGCCGAGCAGCGCGATCTCGCCCAGCAGCGCGGTGAGGGTGGCCACTTCCTGGTCGATGCTGTTCTCGCACTGGATCGCGAGCGCGCCGAACACCGCCTTCCCGCTGACGTTGCCGACGGCGTGCAGCAGGCCGAGCGTGAAACGCATCGGTTCGTCCTGGCGGTCCGTGCTCAGCCAGGCGACCAGTGCGCCCTGTTCCATCCACTGGCGCCGCCACTGCAGCAGCACGGTGGTCTTGCCGAACCCGGCAGGAGCGACGACCAAGATGGCCGCGCGCTCGCGGGCTGACATCCAGAAAGGTTGAAGCCGATCACGTTTTGCTGCGCTGCGCAGCAGGCGCGGCGGTGTCGTCTTGAGAATAAGTTCGGGCTCGGTCATGGGCTGGCGGACATGCGCAACGCACGAACCGAAGGGCCGGCTGCATTGAGATACAGCCTGGCTGTGCCCGTCGCCTGGCCAGGAAACGCCATGACCTACCCCCTGTAAGACGCCAGGCCATCGCTCCGCTGCGCGGCCGCCCGGCAATCGCGATGAGTGCATCTTGCCAACTATTGGCCGGATGATAATCTCCGCCGGCAAGAATTTACGAGGCGGCGTTTGCGGCGTCCGGAACTGGCGGGCTCATCGTGGCATTCACGCCACTGCCGTCACCCTTGGGGAGGGTACCCCACCCATCGTGGGTGGGGGGGCGCGGACACATCTTCGGCGAGGCCACAGGCAGAATGGAGCCCGACATCCGAAGCGCAAGATCACAGCTTCAACGGACGCCGGCGATCCCGGCTCGGGCCGGAGTGCCCGGGCGGGAAGGGTAAGCGTTCGCGGATCGGCAAGGGTAACGCCGCTCCACAACCTTGCATGCGCGCCTTTCGGGGGGAGAGGGACAATGAAGTTCCTGATTGCCGACGTTCATCCCATCATTCTTGTGGCGCTGTCCGATATGTTGCGGACAGCCTTTCGCGACAGAATCACGCGTATCGACACGGCCACCGGCGTGCCCGGACTGCTGCGCCGCCTGCGGGGTGGCTGTTACGACTACCTCATCCTGGAGCCGGACATGGCGGCGGCGAAAAGCATCCCGCTGCTCAAGGCGGTGCGGGATGCAGGCTCGCCGTCGAAGCTGATCATTTACACCGGCAATACCAGTCCCTGCACGGCACTGGCGGCACTGGACCACGGCGCCGCGGGCTACATCTCCAAGTGCAGCGGGCCGCAGCTGGCCATCAACGCGATCCATGCGGTGGTGGCGGGCCAGACCTTCGTCGATCCCTCGATCGACGTGGAGGCGGCACGCAACCACCCCTGGTATAGCCTCAGCCATGCCGAACGCCATGTCATGCTCGCGCTGGCCAAGGGCGAAAACATGCAGGCGCTCGCCATTGACAGCCACCGCAGCTACAAGACTGTCTCCACACACAAGTACAACGCCTTCAAGAAGCTCGGCCTGCGTTCCAAGGCCGAGATCGGGGTGTTCCTCAATCATCATGGGCTGGGCTTTCTGGTCGAGTGACGGCGCGGCCATCACGTCCGGCTTGCGCCACGAAGGCGCCGGCGCTGCTCGAGTTCCTGGGCGGGCGTCCGCATGGCACAGTGGCGTCACCGCCAGCGGACGTCCCGGCGAACTGACCGCACCATGCGAAGGGAAAGCATGCGACCTGTCCATTTCATATCCGGCCTGCCCAGGTCCGGTTCCACCCTGCTGGCGGCGCTGCTGCGCCAGAACCCGCGCTTCCATGCGCACATGAGCAGCCCGCTCGCCGGCATGGTCGACGCCATGCTGGGCGAGATGAGCGACCGCAACCAATATTCGGCCTTCATCACCGACGAGCAGCGCCGGCGTGTGCTGCGCGGCCTGTTCGCGGACTACTACGGCGTGGAATACGCCGCGGAGGCGATCTTCGATACCAGCCGTACGTGGTGCGCGAAGATGTCCGTGCTGAGCCAGCTGCTCCCGGACTTCAAGCTCATCGCCTGCGTGCGCCAGGTACCATGGATCATTGACAGCCTGGAACGGGCGGTGCGGAAGAATCCCTTGCGCCCGTCCTTCATGGTCAATTTCCAGACCAGCGGCACTATCTACCACCGGGTAGAAGGTTTCGCCAGCGGCGAGGGCATCCTGGGCTACTCCTACAACGCCTTGAAGGATGCCTTCTTCGGCGAACACACGCAGCACCTGATGCTGCTGCAGTACGAGACGCTGGTGCGCGATCCGGCCCTGGCCATGGCGGCGGTCTACGATTTCATCGGCGCGCCGCATTTCCAGCACGACTTCGACCACGTGCAGTTCGACGCCAGCGAGTTCGACGAGCGCACCGGCATGCCGGGCCTGCACGCGGTCGGCAGCAAGGTGGCCGCGCGCGAACGCGCCACGGTGCTGCCGCCGGATCTGTTCCGGCGCTTCGAGAACGATGCGTTCTGGCGCCACGCGTCGTCGAACCTGCGCGGCGTGCGCGTGGTGTAACTCGCGCGCTCGGCCATAGGCAGGGCAGGAGCAAGCGGTCACCCTAAGAGTTTTCCCACTAGCTTGGCACGGATGCCGAATCTAGGCTGTGCACGACACCCGCAGCGCTTCGTGCCTGCGCGGGCGACAGGCCATTTCTCCAGCGCAAGGAACGAGCGATGGGCGCGGCGCATCACGAAGAGTATCCGGCGTACCCGGCGCTGGCCGCGTTGCTCGGCAATGACGCCTGCCGGGTCGGTGTGGTGCTGTGCGTGTTCCATCACACGGTCGGTGGCGATCTGCGGCGGATGGAGCATGCCGCCGTCGCCGGCGAATGGATGCAAGTGCGCGAGCTCGCTCACCGGACCGCGTGGGGCTGTCGCTTCATCGGCGAGGACCATGCCGCGGATGCCCTGGATGCCGTCGAGCGCTCGGCACCCGACGCCTTCGTCAAAACATTCTGGAGCGCCCACGGGGCGCTCGTCGACGTACTCGGTCGCGCTGCAGCGTATGCGGATGTTCGCGCCAGGGGGCGTCCTGATTGATCAGGGCATCCGCTGGAGCCATCAGGGGAGGAGTGGCTCATGAATCGTGTTTTCCGCATCATCTGGTCGCGGGCGTTGCACACCTGGGTCGTGGCATCCGAGCTGGCGACACGCCGCGGCAAGAGCGGCGGCCATGTCGACCGGCGCGCTGGCGCCTACGTCAGCGCGCCCGATCACCTCAACGTTGCACGCGCGGCTTCACCTTGGCCGTCGCGGCTGAGCATCCTCACGGCCCTGCTGGCGCTGCATGCGCCGGCGCATGCGGTCGATCGCTACTGGGACGTCAACGGTACCAGCCTCGGCAGCGGCGGCACCGGCACCTGGAATACCACCAGCCCGTTCTGGAGCCCGAACAATGACGGCGTCAGCGGTCCCTATAGCGCGTGGAACAATGCGGCCCTCTATGACGCCTATTTCGGCGGTACCGCCGGCACGGTGACGCTGGGCGGGGCGATGACGGCGCACAACCTCACGTTCCAGACCGACGGCTATACGCTCACCGGCGGCAGCCTGACGCTCGGCGGTACAACGCCGACGCTTTCGGTGACCGCCGGCAACACCACCATCGGATCGTCGATCAGCAGCACCAGCGGCTTGATCAAGGTGGGTGGCGGCGGGTTGACGCTTAACGGGAGCGGCAGCTTCGGCGGCGGCATCAATGTCAACGGCGGCGCGCTATGGCTGAATGCGGCCAACAGCTTCACCGGAAACATCAACGTCGCCAGCGGCGGCCTGGCCATCGGCGCGATCGGCAATGCGGCGCTGGGCAATGCGGCCAACCAGATCTATCTCGCGAATGGCGTGGGGTTCTCCTCGACGGGCACGATCTCGAACCGCACCGTCAATCTCACCGGTGGCATCGCTTCCATCGGCGGTGCTGTCGGGGGTCTGTTCTATACCGGTGCCGGCGGTCTGAACGTTGCCAGTGGCGTGGCGCTGACCAACAACGCGAACAATTACACCGGGCAGACTCAATTCACCCAGACCAATGGCAGCTTCAGCTTCAGCTCGGTCGCGGACCTGGGCGTCGCGAGCGCCCTCGGCGCCCCTACGACCGTGGCGAACGGGACCATCGTGTTCGGGCCGAGTTGTTGCCAGACCTATGGGCACTACCTCAGCTACACCGGCACGGGTAACAGCTCCAATCGCAACTGGCTGTTCCAGCCGGGCAACTACGCGGGTGCCGCCTACCTGTACAACTCCGGCAGCGGTACGCTGCGGCTCACCGGCAACATTTCCGCCAATGCCGGTACCGGCAATGGCATCGGGTTCATTGCTAATACCGCCGACCTCGAACTGCTGGGCGTGATCAGCAGCAACAACGGCCGCACCATCTCTTTCAGCGCCAACAGCGGGCATACGATCCGGCTGGGTTCCGCCAACACGTTCACGGGCGCGGCCGCGATCGGCGGCGCCGGCACGGTCGAAGCGTCATTGATCGCTAACGCCGGCGTCGCCGGTTCCCTGGGAGCGGGCTCCGTCTCCATTTCGGGCGGCAACCTTTCCTATGTCGGCGCGGGTGAATCGACCAACAAACCCTGGACCATCTCCAATGGTTCACTTAACAGCAACGGCACCGGCGCGCTGTCGCTGGGCGGCACGGTCGCCATCGGCGGCACCGCCACGCTCGGCGGTAACTTCACCGGCGCGGACAACCTCATTTCCGGCGTCATCTCCGGCACCGGCAGTCTGCGCAGCGCGGGCAACGCCACCTGGACCTTGACCGGCGCCAATACCTATACCGGCAATACCATCGTCGACGCCGGCATCCTGCGTGCCGGCACGGCCACGGCCTTCGGCGCATCCGCCACCGCACAGGTTAATGGCGGCACGCTGGACCTCAACGATTTCGACAAGACCTTCACCACGCTTACGGGCACAGGCGGCACCGTGGACCTGGGCACGGCCACGATGACCTTGCAGGCAGCCGCGGGCACCACCGCGACCTACGCCGGCAACATCACTGGCACCGGCGGCCTGACCAAGCTGGGCGCAAGTACGCAGACACTGACCGGCGCCAACACCTACACCGGCGCCACCACCATCGGCGGCGGCGTCCTTGCCCTGGACTTCAGTCCTGCCGGCGGGCCGGCCAGCAACATCATCAGCGCGAGCTCGACGCTCAACATGGCCGGTGGCCGGGTCAATGTCGTCGGCGCGGCCGGCGAGAGCAATACTCAGACTTTCAACGGCCTCAATGTCAGCGCCAGCAACAACACCATCGACGCCAAGTCTGGCACCGGCGGCAGCCTGACGGTGAACCTGGGGGCGATCAACCGCAGCGGCGGCCTGATCAATTTCAACTTGCCGACGAACGGCCACATCACCACCAGCAACACCGCGCTGGGCGGCTGGGCGACCGTCAACGGCACCGACTACGCCAAGGTGGTGGGCGGCAATATCGTCGCCTTCACTCCGCTGGACTACACCAACAAGGACAACGCGGCCAACTGGCTCAACGGCGAGTACATCACCGATTCCACCGGCTTCTTCAACACGGTGTCCGGCACCAAGCAGCTGGGCGGCCTGCGCTATACGGTGGCCAAGTCCACCACGGTGACGGTGAGCCCCGGCCAGACCCTGGGCGTGGACGGCACCGTCATCGTGGCACCGTCGGTGCTCAACACCAACCAGGTGATCACCGGCGGCATGATGACCGGCGCCAGCGGTGGCGACCTGGCCGTGCAGCAGAACAGCACCGGCAACTTCACCATCGCCTCGCAGATCGTCGACAACGGCACTGGCACGGGCTTCGTCAAGGCGGGCACCGGCCTGGTGACGCTGAGCAACGGCAGCAACACCTACACCGGCGCCACGCGCGTCGCACAGGGCACGCTGGCGGTGAGCAGCATCAAGAACGGCGGCGTGGCCAGCGGCATCGGCGCGTCCGCCGCCACGCCGTCGAATCTGTCGCTGGAAGGCGCCACGCTGAGCTACACCGGCACCGGCGATACCAGCGACCGCGGCTTCACTTTCGCCAAGTCCGGTGCCATCGTGGAAAGCGGCGTGCAGGTGACCGATGCCAACGCCAACCTGACCTTCAGCGGACTGGTAAGCAGCCCGGACGGCGCCAACTTCGCCAAGAGCGGCCCTGGCACGCTGACCCTGGCCAATGCCGCCAATACCTTCACCGGCATCGTCACCGTCAACGGCGGCCTGCTGGGCGCGACGACGCTGGCCAATGGCGGCCAGGCCAGCAGCATCGGCGCGGGGACGAGCGCCTCGACCAGTCTCGTCCTCAACGGTGGCGGCCTGCAGTACACGGGCACCACGACCAGCACTGACCGCGGCTTCACCCTGGGTGCCGGCGGCGGCATCGTCGATGTCGCCGCGGCGGCCACGACCTTGACGGACAGCGGCATCATCGCCGGCGGCGGGCGGCTGACCAAGAACGGCGCCGGCACGCTGGTGTTGAGCGGGGCCAATACCTATTCCGGGGGCAATACCGTCAACAACGGCATCTTGCGCGCGGGGGCGACGAACGCCCTCGGCGCGTTGACCAGCGCTCCGACCAATCTGGCGAATGCCGCCGGCGTCTCGCTGGACCTCAATAACTTCGACAACATGATCGGCCCGCTCAACGGCGGCGGTGCCAATGGCGGCAATGTGACGCTCGGCTCGGGCACGCTGCGTATCGCCTCCGGCAATGGCAACTACTCGGGTGTGATCAGCGGCACGGGCGGTGTCTGGCGCACCGACGGTGGCAACCAGACCTTCAACGGCTGCAACAACACTTACACCGGCGCCACCACCCTGCAAGGCGCCACCATCACGACCGACTGCCTGGCCAACGGCGGGCAGGCCAGCGGCATCGGCGCTTCCGGCAGCGCGTCGGCCAACCTGGTGTTCATCAACGGCAATTTGAACTACACCGGCGGAACGATCGGCATCGATCGCGGGTTCAATCTTTCGGGCTACGGCGTCATCAATGTAACCAACGCCGCCACCACGCTCGGTTTCAGCGGCCAGGTCGTTGGCGGAGGCGAGCTGTACAAGGACGGCCCCGGCACGATGGTGTTGTCCGGCAACAACACTTACACCAACAACACCCACGTAAGAGGTGGCGTCCTGCGCGCCGGATCGGCCACGGCCTTCGGCACCACCAACTCCTTCTGGATGGACAATACCGCCGGAGTATCGCTGGATCTGAACAACTTCAACGCCAACGCGGGGGCGCTGATCGGCGGGGGAAGCCTGGGCGGCAACATCGCGTTGGGCACCGGCACGCTGACCATCAGGGATGGCCTGAACCAGACCTACGCCGGCGCGATCACCGGCACCGGCAGCCTGATCAAGAACGGAGCGGGGACGCAAACGTTGTCCGGCTGCAACAACGGCTACACCGGCACGACGACGATCAACGCGGGCGTGCTGGCGGTCAACTGCCTCAGCAACGGCGGCGTGGCCAGTTCGATCGGCGCATCCGGCGCCGCGCCGGCCAATCTGGTGATCAATGGCACGCTGCGCTATGTCGGTGCGGGCAGCAGCACCGACCGCCAGTTCACCATGGGTACCAGCGGTGCCACGCTGGATGCGTCCGGCACGGGCATCGTGGAGTTCACCAGCGCCGCGCCGGTCACGCTGGCCGGTGCCAACACCGCCCGCACGCTGACCCTGACCGGCACCAACACCGGCTACAACCTGCTGGCCGCGCAGCTGGACAACAACGGTGCGGGCGTGACCTCGCTGACCAAGACCGGCACCGGCACCTGGCGCCTGACCAACGCCAACAGCACCTATACCGGCGTCACCCGCATCAACGGCGGCGTGCTCAGCGTCGACCAGATGGCCAACGGCGGCCAGGCCAGCAGCATCGGCGCGGCCTCCACGGCGGCAGCCAACCTGGTGATCGGCAACGGCTCCACGCTGCGCTACACCGGCGTGGGCGATACCACCGACCGCCAGTTCACCCTGGACACCGGCGTCACCTATATCGAGTCCTCCGGCACCGGCGCGCTGCAATTCACCAACACCGGCGCGGTGGCGCTGCTCGGCACCAATGCCACGCGCACCATCGCGCTGGGCGGCACCAACACCGGCGCCAACACCATGGGCGGCGCCATCGGCGACAACGGCACCGGCAAAACCACGCTGGCCAAGAACGACAGCGGCACCTGGGTCCTCACCGGCAACAACACCTATACTGGCAATACCGTCATCAACAACGGCAATCTGATGATCGGCAACGGCGGCACCACGGGTAACGCCGGCGCCGGCAACGTGATCGTGGATTCGCCCACTTCCACGCTGTCGCTCAACCGCAGCGACACCTTTACCTTCAACGGCACGCTGAGCGGACCGGGGACGCTGGCGCAGGTCGGCTCCGGCACCAGCGTACTGACCTCGGCGAACAACCAGATCGGCGCTACCACGGTCAGCGCCGGTACCTTGCAGGTCAACGGCGGCCTGGCAACGCCGACCATCGGCATGACCGGCACGTCGGCGCTGACCGTCAACGGCACCGTGCAGGCCAGCGGCGCCACGCCGACCGCGATCACCGGCGACGCCGGCAGCCAGAGCATCACCGTCAACGGCGGCGGCACATTGCTGGCCAGCGGAGACCTGGGCGACGGCAGCGATGCGCTCAATGTCACCGGGCAGATCAACACCAGCACAGGCACGCTGAGCCTCGGCAACGGCAACGACGTGATGACGCTGCACGATGGCGCCTCGATCGCGGGCACGGGTGTCGATGCCGGCGCCGGCGCCGACCAGCTGGTGATCGACAACGCCAATCCCTATGTCTTCAGCGGCGTGGGCGTTGGCGGTTTCGAACAGCTCACCAAGCAGAACGCCGGCGTGCTCACCTTGACTGGCGCACAGGCCTACAGCGCCGGCACCGCGGTCGCTGGCGGCACCCTGGACGTCGACGGCACCCTGACCACGCCGACCCTGGCGATGGCGGACAACACGTTGCTCAATGTCGACGGCACGATCCAGGCGGCCGGCGCCGCACCGGCCCTACTGACCGGCAGCAACGGCGTCAACGCGATCCAGGTCAACAGCGGCGGCACTTTGCGGGCCAATGGCAGCCTGGGCCTGGGCAACGATACGGTGACCCTGGCAGGCACGCTGGATACCGGCGGCAGCGCGCTCAGCCTGGGCGACGGCAACGACGTGCTGACCCTGCGCGATGGCGCGACCATCGCCGGCGCCGGTGTCGATGGCGGCACCGGCCTGAACCAGCTGGTGTTGGACAACGCGGGCGCGCTGACTTTCAACGGCAGCCAGACCGCCGGCTTCACCAGCCTGCTCAAGCAGAACACCGGCACGGCCACCATGACCGGCACGCAGGGCTTCGCCCTCGGCACCACGATCGCCAACGGCACCCTGGACGTCGACGGCAGCCTGACCACGCCGACCATCGCGCTTGCCGACGGCACCGCCTTGAACGTCGACGGCAGCGTGCAGGCGGCGGGCGACACGACGGCGACGATCAACGGCAGCACCGGCAGCAACACGGTCAGCGTCGGCGCGGGCGGCGCGCTGCTGGCCAGCGGCGACCTGGGTGCCGGTAGCGACCTGCTCGACGTGGCCGGCACGCTCAACACCAGCGGCGGCGTGCTCGCGCTCGGCGACGGCGACGACACGCTGACCATCCACGAGGGCACCAACATCGTCGGCACAGTATCCGCGGGCACCGGCAACGACACCTTTGACACGCACATCGACACGGTCGCCAACCTCGGCGCGGTGCAAGGTTTCGAGACACTGGCCAAAACCGGCACCGGCACCCTCAACATCAACGGACCGCTGAGCTCGGACTTCAGCACGGTGAGCGTGCAGACGGGCACGTTGAACGTGACCGCCGCCGGCAGCGTGGTGGGCAGCCCGGGCATCCCGCTGACCACGGCGGTCGCCGCCGGCGCCACCTTGAACGTGGACGGCAGCTACGGCTGCAGCGCGAGCAACGACAGCATGACCGTCGCCGGCACCGTGTCGGGCAGCGGCACCATCGACCTGTGCGGCGGCGACGACACGCTGACGCTGCGGGACGGCGCGGCGCTCAACAACACCATCAGCGGCGGCACCGGCACCGGCGATACGCTGGTGCTGGATACCGCCACCGCCCTGGCCTTCAACGCCAACCGCACGACCAACTTCGAACTGCTGCAGAAGACCGGCAGCGGTACCGCCACGCTGGCCGGCTTCCAGGGTTTTGTCGGCGGCACCACCATCAGCGGCGGCACGCTGGATGTGGACGGCACCTTGCAGACGCCCACCGTGAGCATCGCCGGCGGCACCACCTTCCATGTCGATGGCACCGCCAATGCCGGCACCGGCAATCCCATCGCGATCAGCGGCGACAGCGGCAGCAATACGGTCTCCGTCGGCCTCGGCGGCGACCTGCTGGCGAACGGCGACCTGGGCGCCGGCGTCGACACGCTCGACGTGGCCGGCACGCTCGACACCGGCGGCGGCGTGTTCGCGCTGGGCGATGGCGACGACAACTTCGTCGTGCACGACGGCACCACGGTCATCGGCACCGTCGACGGCGGCACCGGCCTGGACACGCGCACCTACGACATCAACGGCACGGCGGCCCTGGGTGCGCTGCTCAACTTCGAGGGCGTGACCAAGACCGGCACCGGCGTGCTCAACGTCAACGGGCCGGGCGCCACCGCCCTGCAGGACGTCCAGGTGCTCGACGGCACGCTGAACGTGGCCGCGGGCGCGAGCATCGAGGCGACCGCGGGCGGCTCGCTGACGACTACCGTGGCCAGCGGCGCCACCTTGAACGTGGACGGCAGCTACGGCTGCGGTAGCGGCAACGACAGCATGAGCGTGTCGGGCACGGTCTCCGGCAGCGGCAACATCAACCTGTGCGGCGGCGACGACACCCTGACCCTCAATGACGGCGCGAACCTGGCCGGCCTGTCCCATCCGATCGATGGCGATGCGGGCACCGGCGACAAGGTGGTGCTCAACAATGCCGGCGCGCTGACCCTGGACGCGGGCCGCGTCGCCAACTTCGAGATCCTGCAGAAGGACAACGCGGGCGAGGCGACCCTGACCGGCACGCAAGCCTTCACCGGCGGCACGCTGCTCAACAACGGCACGCTGACGGTGGCAGGGCAGCTCTCGACGCCGACGGTCGCCATGGCCGACGGCACCGTACTCAATGTCGACGACCGGCTGGACGGCGGCGCGGGCAATGCCGCGGCGATCACCGGCAGCAGCGGCATCAACACGGTCAACGTGGCAGCCGGTGCACTGCTGGTCGCCACCGGCGACCTGGGCGACGGCAACGACGTGCTCAGCGTCGCCGGCACGCTGCAGACCAACGGCGGCGTGTTCTCGCTGGGCGCGGGGGACGACACCTTCAAGGTATTCGACACCACCAATACCGCCGGTGCGACGATCGACGGCGGCGCGGGCAACGACCTGCTGGACGTCAATGTCAGCGACGGCCATACCGTGCCGCTGGGCAGCCTGCTGGGCTTCGAATCGCTGGGCAAGTCCGGGCTGGGCGCGCTGGAGATCCAGGGGCCTTCGAGTTTCATCGACGTCAACGTCAACCAGGGCACGCTGCGCGTGACCGGCACGGGCAGCGTCAGCGCCGCCAACACCAGCATCCTGGCCGGCGCGACGCTCGAGCTGGCCGACGGCGGCAGCTACACCGGCACCAGCGGCGCGGATAGTTTCACCGTGGCCGGCACCGTGCTCAGCAGCGGCAATGGCAGCGGCACGATCAACCTGGGCGATGGCGACGACATCTTCACCATCAAGGACGGCGCCGATCTGTCGGGCCTGGCCACGCCGGTCAGCGGCGGGGCAGGAAACGACACCTTCGTCGCCGACCTGGCTGGCCATGCGGTGCTCGGCGGTGCCATCGATTTCGAGACGCTGACCAAGACCAATACCGGCACGCTGACCGTCGCCGGCCCGGCGCCTTCGTCCTTCGCCACGGTCAACGTCGATGGGGGCACGCTGGAGGTCGGCGCAGCCGGCAGCCTCAGCGGCGTGGTCGCCACCACGGTCGCCAGCGGCGCGACACTGCATGTCGACGGCAGCTTCAGCGGTTCGGCCGGCAACGACAGCATGACTGTCGCCGGCGCGCTCAGCGGCACCGGCACCATCGCTTTGGGCGATGGCGACGATGTGCTGACCTTGCGCGATGGCGCCGACCTGAGCAGCTTTAGCGGCGTTCTGGACGGCGGTGCGCAAGGCACCGGCGACAGAGTGGTGCTGGACAATACGCAGGCGCTGACCTTCGGCAATGGCACGGTCACCAACTTCGAGTTCCTCGACAAGACCAACAGCGGCACCGCCACCCTGGTCGGCAACCAGACCTTCAGTGGCGGCACCACGGTGGCCGGCGGCGAACTGGCGGTCGGCGGCACCCTGCACACGCCCGGCGTGACAATGAGCGATGACACCACGCTCACCGTCGCCGGCACCCTGGACGCCGGCAGCGGCACGGCCGCCATCACCGGCAGTGCGGGCGTGAACACGGTGAACATCACCGGCACCGCGCTGGCTACCGGCGACCTGGGCGCGGGCGCCGACGTGCTCGATGTGCGCGGCACCCTGAACACCATGGGCGGCATCTTTGCGCTGGGCGACGGCGACGACAGCTTCGTGGTGCACGACGGCACGACGGTGCAGGGCACGGTGGATGGCGGCGCGGGCGTCGACACCCGCGTGTACGACATCAGCCTGGCGGCTGACCTCGGCGCCCTGGTCAACTTCGAGGGCGTGACCAAGACCGGCACCGGCGTGCTCAACATCAACGGGCCGGCCACCACCAACCTGCAGCAGGTCAGCGTGCTCGGCGGTACCTTGAATATCGCTCCGACCGCCAGCGTGGCGGCCATCGCCGGCGGTCCGCTCGACACGGTGGTGGCGGCGGGCGCCACCCTGAAGGTCGACGGCCACTTCGGCTGCGGCGACAGCGCGGACACGATGACCGTCGCCGGCACCGTGTCCGGCACCGGCACGATCGACCTGTGCGGCGGCGACGACACGTTGACGCTGAAGGACGGCGCCGTGCTCGACAACACCATCAGCGGCGGCGGCCACAACCTCGGCGACACGGTGGTGCTCGATAGCGCCAACGCGTTGAGTTTCGATGCATCGCGCACGATCAACTTCGAGTTCCTGCGCAAGGTAAACGCCGGCGAGGCCACGCTCACCGGCAGCCAGAGCTTCACCGGCGGCACCGCCATCGACGGCGGCACGCTGACCGTCGCCGGCCAGCTGGAAACACCGACCGTAGCGCTGGCCGACGGCACCACGCTCAACGTCAAGGGCACCGTGCAGAACGCCGGCGCGACGGCGTCCGTGCTGAGCGGCAGCGCCGGCATCAATACGGTCACGGTGGGCGAGGGCGCCACCCTGCGCGCGACCGGCGACCTCGGCGGCGGCAACGACCTGCTCGACGTGGCCGGCACACTCGATACGGCCGGCGGCACGCTGGCGCTGGGCGACGGCGACGACACGCTGACCATCCACGACAACACGCGCATCCTCGGCACGGTGGAGGCCGGCGCCGGCAACGACACCTTCAACGCCGACATCGCCACCGTCGCCGACCTGGGCGCGGTGCAGGGCTTCGAGACGCTCAGCAAGACCGGCGCCGGCGTGCTGAACGTCAACGGCCCGGCCAGCTCGGACCTCACCGCGGTGAACGTGCGCGAAGGCATGCTCGACGTGACCGCCGGCGGCAGCATCTCGGCACAGATCACCACGGTGGCTGCCGGCGCCACGCTGCAAGTCGAAGGCCATTACGGCGGCACCAGCGGCGACGACAGCTTCACTTCGATGGGTACCGTGCGTGGCGCCTTCGATTTCGGCGCCGGCAATGACACTGCATCCTTCGTCGGCGGCGATATCAGCGGCATCACCGCATTGAATGGCGGCGCCGGCACGGACCGTCTCAGCTTCAGCGGCCTCGCGCTGGAGAGCGGCAAATTGCCCCTGCTGAGCGGCTGGGAGCGCATGGAGCTGTTGAACGCCAGCAGCCTGAGCCTCAACACGCCATTGAACCTCGATGGCGGCACGCTGGCGATCGACGGCACGTCGAAGTTGCTCGCTCAGGCCGGCGCTTCCCTCGGCGGCAATATCGAGAACGCCGGCCTGGTCGATGTCGGCAGCAACCGCCTGCCGATCAGCGGCAACTACACCGGCAATAACGGCACGCTGCAGCTGGACGTGTCGCCGGAGAGCCTCAAATCGGGGGGCCTGGACGTCGGCGGGGATGTGAGCGGCACCACCCGCGTGGCGTTCAACAGCGACGGCGGCAAGCTCTCCGGCGCCGGCAAGGTCTCGATCCTGGTGATCTCCAGCCCGCACGACGATCCGGCCACGCCAGGCCGCTTCGTGCCGGCGAGCACCGTCGACGGCGCGGTGCGCCTGAGCGGCAGCGCTTTCCCGTGGAGCTTCGACCAGGAGGCGGATCACAACTGGTACCTGGAAGCCCAGGCTGGCCTGCTGCCGGAACTGCCCGCCTATGCCGTGCTGCCGACCCTGGGTGCGCTTATGGCGCGACAGAACGACGACCTGGTGCACCAGCGCCTGGCCGGCATGCGCAGCACCGAGCACCCGCAGTGCGGCGACAAGCCGGAGCAGCGCGAGGCGATGCAGGCCGACACGCGCTTCGTCGACGATTGCCACGGCTTTTGGGTAGCGGCGACCGCGAGCAGCACGGACCTAGGTGCCGACCCCGGCATCGCCGCGTCCGGCAGCGACGTGGGCATGTACGTCGGTTACGACTATGTGGGCTCGGACAGCAGCGGCAGCGGACGCATCGGCGCCTTCGTGGGTTATCTGCACGGCAACTACTGGACCAACGGCAGCAACTCGGTCGGCCTGCCAGGCATCGGCAAGGCCGGTATCCGCCTCGATACGCCGGTGGCTGGCTGGTACGGCAGCCTATACTGGAACGACGGCAGCTATCTCGACACAGTGGTGAGCGGCCAGCGCGCCCGCGCCCACATCCGCACTTCGGACGGCTTCACGCAGTCGCTCAGCGGCGGCAGCGTGACGGTCAGCGCAAAGCTCGGGCACCGTTACCAGCTGGACAGCGGCTGGACGTTCGAGCCGCACGTGAAGCTGGCGGCTACACAGGTCCATTGGAACAGCATGGTCGACGCCAATCAGCGCGCGCTGACCTTCAACAACCACTGGATGGGCACGGCCACCGTGGGTCTGCGCATGGAGCGGGTGTTCACCACCGATCGCGGCGCGATGATCAAACCCTGGGCGACGCTCGCCGTGCAGCGGACCCTCAATCAGGCGACGGATGCCCTGCAGGTGGTCGAGCCCGGAGTGGGCGGGAACAGCTTGATGCTGCCCAATCAGGACCTGGGCACTACCGTTCGGCTGGATGCGGGCGTAGAAGCTTGGCTCAACCCGAGCGTGAGCCTGTTCGGCGTGCTCTCGGCCAGCCGTGAGCTGAGCGGGAGCAAATATCGGGAAGAGTCGGCCAATGCAGGCGTGCGTGTGCGCTGGTAGCAAAAAATTGGTAGGCCCGCTTAAGGGCTCCACATAAAGAAGAAGGCGACCATATGGTCGCCTTCTTCTTTATCTCGGTCATCTAGCTGAGGCTTTTGTACTTCGCCAAGGCAAGGTCACGCGTCAGCGATTCCAGGCATGGAGGACCTGCGCCGTGCTGATCGCTATCTGGATAATTCAACTCCCAGTAACGACCGTCCCGTTTGTCTAAGTAAAGAACTGACCATCCATCCTCTGAGCGACCAATCTCTACGAGATCATTCTCGACTAGATGATAGATTCGCTTCGTGGTGACATCAGCCACCAACCGCCCATCCTCTAGAGCCCATCTTCCACATATCTTTGACTCGTTCGATTGAATCGTCAATTTGGAATCCATTGTGTTGCTCCCGCGGGGATTGGGCCATTTGGAACTACGAACTCAGCAGCGCCTCCAGCCGTTCGCCCTCCCTGAAGAAAGCCAGCATTTGTCCGAAACACCGGAGAAGCTATCCCGTCAACGGCGGAGCTTGGAAATTCAATCACTTTAAATCCGCCAGGCACTTCTGGAATCGTCAATTTAGTCGCAATTTCTGCGTTGGACAATCCTCTTAACTCGCTAGCGTTGGTGACAAACGCATCCAGGTCTCCTGCTTTTGCTAGGGTTGATGGATTGATGTCACGAGGCACGACACGAGCCAAAGTATCGGATATTGGATTTGCCACCTCTCCTAGTTCACTGGCGGCTCTGGATGCTTGGCACATCGCGCGCAAAGCACGCGCCTCTCTCGCTATGCCTGACACGATCCCAACGCCAGGTATTACCCCGGCAGCAGAGAATCCCCAACCCCAGCCAGTACAGCCATTCCTGGCGCATCCGACCAACGCATAGCCGGGAATCATGTTCGCCCAAAAAGTTCGGGCCGCCGCCCGGGCATCAGGTCTTGTCCAGTCAGTAAAGTAGGCGTCGCGGGGGATGGTCTGCAGACCTTGGGGATCAACCCCCATGACGGGACTATTCTGGACATACGCGTAGCTACTTATGCCACCGTTGAGTCCAATCGGATCGCTCTGAATATAGCGTCCGGTTACCGGATCGTAATTCCTGAAACCGTTATAGACGATGTTTGATTCTGCATCGTAGTACTGGCCTGGGAAGCGAAGATTGAAGACGTAGGCGACAGAAGTCGTCGGTGATTGCTCGCCAAATGGATTGCCTTGCGGATTCCATCGCCAGAGCGCGGCGCCAGTGGGGTCGGTAACAACGCGAGGCGTATTGAGGCCATCGGCATGAACGTAGCCTACGGTGCTAGTTGTCCCTGTGGTATTCACCACGGACACCAGCATGTCGCCCAGCCAAATGTAGTCTCTGTTCGTGGTTCCGTATTCACCGATGAGCTGGCTGCCTTCATCGTAGGCAAAGCGCTGGCTAATCGCCGTCGGTAATGAGGCGACCTTAGCAATACGCTGACCTCGCGCGTTGTAGGTGTAGGTGGCTACGGTTTGGCCGTTCCGCTGTACGACGGTCATTCGGTTCCGATCGTTATATCCAAAGCCAAACGCTTCGCCGCCAGTGGCGCTGCCAGTGGTATTGCCGTTGGCATCGTAGGTGCGGACGCTGCTGCCAACGCTAGTGAGCCAGTGGGTGTTGGCCTGATAGCCGTAGGCGCCCGTCGCCAGGCCGGCACCTGTCTTGCTGAGGCGATCGCCGGTCTTGCTGTAGGTATAGGCCTCAATGGCGGTACCTACGGGGCCAGAGACGCTTGTCAGTCGATACAGCGGATCGTAGTTGTAGGTTTCGGTGGCGGGATTCGCGCCGGCGCTGTCGCCTAAGGCGGTGATGTTGCCCATGGCGTCGCGCGCAAAATGCAGGTTCAGCACTGGGCTGACCACATCGGTTAACGCGTAGTTGGTGTCGTAGGTACGGGTTACCGTCTGCCCATTGCCCAGGGTATAGCCCGTGATGGGGCCAAAAGGCAGGTAGGTGATATTGGTAACGACGTTTCCGGCACCCGCACCCGCGACGCTGGGAGGCAGGACCGTCACATCGCTAATACGGCCGACGACATCACGAGCGTATTGGACGGACGTGCCGCTGGGCGTCAACGTGCTGATCAGGCGACCGGCGAGAGAGTAGCTGTAACTGATCGTGTCGACCTGAGAGCCTTGCGTCTGGCGCTTCTGCAAAACGTTTCCGCGGGAGTCATAGCAGTAGGTCGTCGTGACGGCGCTCTCTACGATCCGGGTCAACCTGCCGATCGGATAGGAGTTGGCGCAGCCCGTGATGCTGCTGGGCTCGTCGTAGAGGTAGGCAACATTGAGCGACGTGTCGCTGTAGGTCGTGGCCGTTCGGCGATTCAACGCGTCATAGGTGCTCGTGCTCGTCACACCCTTCGCGTCGGTACGCTGGGTGACATTGCCTGCAGCGTCGTAGACATAGCTGGTCGTACCCGTGTCCGGGCTCTGCACCGACTTGAGGTCATCGAGGCCGTTGTAGCTATAGATCGTATTCAGGCCATCGGGATCGCCCACACCTTCCAGGTGATCGCTGGCGTCGTAAGACGAGACACTCTGCGTGTCCTTCGTCGCCGTATCGGTACCGTTGTAGTTGTCGATGGTGCTGACCAGGCGATGCAACGCGTCGTAGCCGCGCTTTCGCTGGATTCCTGCCGCATCCGAGCTGTGGACTGGATTGCCCGCTGCGTCGTAACCATCCGAGTAGTTGTAGCTCAGGATGGTCCGATTGAAGGCATCGACCACCGTCAGCAATTGGCTGAGAGTGTTGTAGGTACGCGAGACCGTTCGCTTCAACGTGTTGGCGCTGTCGAAGGTCTCTTCCTTGAGCCGATTGCCGGCGACATCCAAGGTGTAATGGATGCGGTTGCCAACGGCATCGGTAATGTCGGTGACTCGGCCGGCGTCGTCGTAGGTGTAGATAGTGGTGACACCGTCAGCATCCTTCGACTGCGTGACGTTACCGATCGCATCGTAGGTCAGCGTCGTCGTGGACGGCGTCCCCGTGCTGTCGCGCGTGATTGTCAGCGGCCAACCTTCCGGCGTATAGGTCATGGCCAACGCAACACCATTCGGATCGGTCGAACGCCCTGGGTTGCCGTACATGTCGTACGTGTCGTAGCTCGTCACGTGGCCCAGCGGATCGGTCACGGTAGCGATGCGGCCCTGTGCGTCATAGGTATAACTGGTGACGTCGTTGACGTCCGTACGAGGGCCATCCACGGTGGCCAACCAGCCCTGCGTGTTGTAAGTCCTGGTCGTAGCGCGGTCCGGTGTCGTGGCGTGCGCCACGGCCATCAGCAGGCCAAGGCTGACCAGGCTCCAGCGAAATCCCTTTTTCATGGTCGTCATTCCTTGGTGGCGTGCACGCTGGTGCCCAGCGGGCGGCCCTGGTCGTCATAGGTGTAGGTGATGACGCGGTCGGAAGTAGTCACCGTCAACGGAAGGAAGCGCGTCGCATCCCAAGTCGTCGTCGTCGTGCGTTCCTGCGGCGTGCCCTGCGCTTCGACACGAGTGAGTTCGCGACCAAGCGTGTCGTAGGTGAAGGCGGTGATGGTGCCCAAGGCGTCCGTCTTGGTCTGCACTTGGCCGTTGGCCGTGTAGGTGTAGCTGGAATTGCTGGCGGGACAGCCGACGGCCGGCTCGCCCTCGACCGCTGTTACGCGCTTGACGCCCTGGATGATCTGATAGCGATAAGTCGTGCTGTTACCCAAAGCGTTGGTGACCTTGGTCGATCCATCGCTGTTGTACGCAATGGTTACCGCATCAGCGCCAATGGCGCGCTGATTGGAAATGGCGCGACCCTGCGTGTCATAGGCCCAGGTCGCCGATCGAATGCCGCGCTCGTCGATGATGCCCGTCAACAGGCGCGGATTCGTGGGGTCATCGTAGACATAGGTCCGCGAGGTTGAATGACCGGTCCAGTTGCGGGTGACCTTCGTCAGGCGGAAGGTGGAATCGATCGTGTATGTCATGGTGAGCCCACCTACGGTGAGGCTCTGCAGGAAACCCTGCTTCTTCGCGAACTGGAGGGTATGACCCCGCGAATCGGTCACCTTGGTGGTGACCGTGAGGTAGTCGGAGGACGTGACATAGGTCAGCGACTGGCTCAGGCCATTGCCAAGCTTCCAGAGAATCAGCCTGCCTTGCGCGTCGAAGCCGAACTGCTCGTTGTAAGGCGAGGTATAGACCCAAAGCCCGTTGACTTGCTTCATGGTGCCGAGCTCAGTCGGCTCAGGCGTGGCGACGCCATTGCTCAGCGTGAAAAGCGACGAGCGTCCGTCGCTGAAGTTGATGACCAGGGCTTTGGCGTTGATATAGAGCGATGTTTCGTACGTAGACGTCCAGCGTCCTGCGGCGCTGTTGTAGCTACGCTCAAATCGCAGCTCGCCGTCGGAATCGGCATAGTCGGTCTCGGATTCATAGACGTTTCCGATGCCCACGTTCACCGGGTCACCGCACGAGACAATGCCCGCCACCAGCGGGCTGGTGGGATCACCCATCTCCTTTCGCGCCTGATCCTGATCCGCCGATTCGCACTGTCCCGTCTGCGGGTTGTAGGTCTGATCGGCCGTGCAGCCATCGCCGCCCCGTACGATGGAATGGGCAAAGGTGGACGACGCATTGAGGGTGGGGCTATAGGCGATGGTCTTGCAGTCGTACGCCACATACCTGGGAGGGTTCGAGTAGGGCGATAGCGTAGGCGCCTGATAGGGCTGCGGCTGGGTATAAGTCATTGCCGCCAGTTTCGGCACGTCGGCGGTGTACGCCACATGGCACGCTTGATCAGGCGTGGTGTAGTGCGTGGCTGAAGCATTGGCCGGATCGTCATCCAGCACGTAGTAGAAGTCTTCGGCCAGCACCGTAGTACTGGCAAAAGCAAAGAAAATAAGTAAGACGATGCGCATCGATTGATCCTTCCTTAGACGAGGCGAAGCTTTTGATTGGGGAATTGCGGGTGCGCACGCGTATAACAGCGTCCGGGTCGCTGCGTGGTTGCGGTGCGGTATCAGAGGTAAAGGGGGCTGGGGGTTCGGCCCCGGCGATCTCGGCTAGATGCGTAGAGAGCGCTGTGTACAGGTCGTGGCGGGGGGGGGGAGTGTCGTTCTATTGCGATCATCCTGATCTCCTTGGTCGGCGCCTTGCCTCGGGTATCGGCGGCGGCTCCGCATCATGGGTGACGTCCGTATCAGCACAAGAGACGCAGCTATCAAGTCTGCGCCGGAAAGAGGATGGCGCCAGATATCGTCAACGAATCGTGAAAATTCGGGATTGAGCGGCACAATTGGCCCTCGATGACAACGAGCGTGTCAAGGGTGTGACGTGATGTAGTTTATTGCTGCGGCATGCGTGCACCGGACGGGACGCATCACGGGACGGATGGAGCATGATCAGAGGGTTGATCCGCGCTGATCACGCAGTCGATGGTGAACGCGCGCGCTGGTGTATCGGGAGCCTGAGGCTTCGTTACCTTGGTCAACGGCTGATCAAGCCGAGGGCCGGTAGGTCCTGGTGCGCGCGGTCGTCCCCCCTCCTCGCCTGCGCACTACTTTCCTCACTTTTGATGCAATGGACGCAATGACGCCGAGCCGCGCCATGCTTGGTGCGGAGAGGGATTTCTATGACGTGGCGCGTGATGCAGATTGATGCACGTCTGGACTGAGCCCCGGGTCAGTTCGATCGAAGGCCAGGCAGGGAATTTCGCGACCGTGGTGGGTGACGTACGTCCGCCCGCGGTACTGCGGAGTTCTGGACAAGGTGAGGAAGCGATTCATTCTTGCCTTGCTTGGCAAGGGAAGGCCGTGACGGAGCGCGGCAAGCATCGCGTCTGTGAGGTTGATAGCCAACATCTCCGTATCGCGGCCGTAGTCCCTCATTTCACCGATGTCGATAAGCTGGTCAATCACGTGCCACAGCTCGCGCACGTCGGAGGCATTTCCATTGGGCGTCTGCTCGTACATGGCGTGGCGGACTTTCGGCGCCACCTCCAGAAGAAGCCAGCGTGCCAGATCGTCGGTGACGTGATAACCAGCGAGGCTCACGATCGACCATAGCCCGTCATCGTCTATCCATGGGGCGCTACCGCCACCCTCGACCAGCTGGCGCAAGCGCTGGGGATGACTGGCGGTCACGAAGGCGATCGCCTCATCGGGCGACGGTCGGCCCAGCAAGGCACATAGATCGGTCAAGTTGTACCAAGCGACCGTATCTATCAGCCGAGCCCGCAAGGGTTGGTGCTTGTAGGCAAACGCCAGGTCAGTCACGTCCACGCAAACCTCTCTACATAAGGAATGACCATCGACAAAGCACCTGTCACGCATCTGACCATGGGTTGCCCATCGCGGCCCTCAACTCTTCCAGTTGTCCTCGTAGTTGTGTGGCCATCATCATGATGAGCGTTTGGACGTGATCATGGGTGACTACGCCGACATGAAGGCCGGCCGCTAGGCTCGAGCCCAATGTATCGATAGCGTCCACATGTTCCAGTAGACGCTCTAGGACGTTGGGGATGCGATGGTCTTTCATGGTGCTACTCCAGCCAACAGTGTTCCCCAGTCCTTATGCTGACGGGGAGTGATATGCAGATCGGGCCCGGGCAGAAAGCCCACGAAGAGTGTCGGGTCGAGAGAAACCAAACTGCTCGGTCAGTGGATATCGCTATGTTTAGTTACGGAGTTTCTTCTACCGACGATCGGGGGCGTGCAGATGGAAATGATCCGCACCATTCTCGTGTTGGCCATTGCCTTTGCCGCACGGTTGGCTCACGCCGAAGGCCCTGAGCCAATCACCATCTTGGACATGCCGGATCTGTGTGTGGGGGGCTCCCCCTGCTCAAGGGTACCTCGCACCAAAACGTGCTGCAGGACTTCGTGCCAGACCCGGGCACCATCCGCCCCTATGCGCGATGCCGTGAGGGCGTCGGGCAAACCGAGTGACACCGTGAAGGGGCGTTGCATTCGATCCAGTGCGAACCTCTCGAGGGTCTCGCGCCATCCGGGCCGAATCCAGTTCCAACATCGCCTTGATCGCCGCCCGCGGATCGGAAGCTTTAGCGTAGTGGCGCGCAGATCGCATAGCCGACGTAGTAGCCGAGATCGCGCGTGCCGAACGGACTCTCCATTGAGTTGTACAGCCAGTCGCTGTAGTCGCTGCCGAGCGTGACCTACTCTCAGGGTCGGCGCGCGTGGCTCGATGTGAGTAGCCAGGGGCTTGGGCGCGGGAAAAGGTGATGAAGGTAACCAGGGGCCTCAGTTACACACTAACCGATTGATATTGGAAGATAATTCGGGTTGCCTAAAAAGGTAATCTGAAGGTAATCGAAGTTACCCGTGATCGCTAAGCGATTGAACCTAAACGACTAAGTGCGAGTGAAAAATTACCCTCCCTAAAGGTAATCCAATTACTCAGAAATTACCTTTGGGTTACCTTTGCGCGAATCGCGCAACTACCTGTTATATAGGTCAAAACAGGGTTGATGCGGAGCATGATTACCAAAATTACCCGTTTCCGACGAAGCCACCTATTGGGGCCATCTAAGTGTGGTGATGCTGGCGATCGCCTCCCCGCGACCTAACTCGTTTGCCTCTTGCAGCACCGCTGCAGCTCGGCCAGCTGCCCACGTATAGGTGTGCCCGACGATGCCGTGTGGTTAGGCGATCATCCATCGACGTGAGGTTGGCCGTTGGAGACCTCGGTCATTCACCCGGTTCTTACACCGTGATGCCGATGCTAGCCTGACGCTGCCCACGATTAGGCTGCCCACACCGAAATTGAGACGTGAGAGGGAATCGATAGTCTAGGTTTTATGCGGCTTTTGACATTTCATTCTCTGATGTACCGTCAAAAATACCGTCATTTGCTGCCTGCTTGGCCTCGATCCACGCGTACACCTCAGCGGCGAGCCATGCCACCGTGCTTCCGCTGGGGTAAGGGAGCGCGGGCGCGGAAACAATCCATTGCGGCTCCAGCGGTATACCGTGGTCTTTGAGACGCGAACGATTGCGAGTACGTCAGAGAGGCGAAGCAGGGCAGCCCGATTGTTCGCCCACAGTTCTGCGTCGTACAGCGCAGCGGCTCGGACCGACTCGCACCAACGGCGGCCCTCCTGCTCGAACTGGACGGCGTAGAGGTTGGCGGTGAGGGTTCTGGCGGGGTTCTTACGGGGCATGGCGTAGCTTCTCAGTTGAACTGCGGGTAAGAAAAAGCCGCCTCGTGGGCGGCTGGTTGCGGTAGATTTGTTGTGCTCGGGAGCTCAGGGGGATGTATCAAATGGCGGTTGTGTCGAACGTTCAGTTCTGCCACTGCAATAACTGCGGAGGCGAGCGGAGGCATACGATCATTCACTCGGAGAAAGTAGATCGGCACATCAATGCCGATGACCCGGTTTTTTTCATCACCCACACGATGACTTACACATCTCTCAAATGTGGTGGGTGTGAAGCGGTGCAGTTGAAGACGACGGATTCTGTCTCGGGAGTCGACAAGACGACGGTGCGCTACTACCCAGCTCACATGCCGCGTCAGCTTCCCGAATGGATGCACCAGTTAGACGTGCTCAAGCCTGAGCACGGGTACATCTTCGAAATGCTCGAGGAGATTTACTCCGCGCTCGCGGCCGGTGCGAGCACGGTTAGCGCTATGGGTGTGAGGGCATTACTGGAGTTCATCATGGTTTCTAAGGTGGGCGATCAAGGATCATTCGCCCAAAACCTCGATGAGTTTGAAACTCAAGGTTACGTCGCAAAGCGAGAACGAACGCGCCTTGCACAAATCCTGGACGTAGGCAGTGCCGCCATCCATCGTGCTTTCATGGTTGCGCCAGCTGATGCCCTGATACTTTTGGACATAGCTGAGCACGTGGTTGAATCCATTTACATTCACGATGATGTTGTGGCTAATGTTTCTAAGAAGGTGCCACCACGCGCCGCGCGCGCGCCGACCAAAACGAATCCATGACAAGAACGATTGCAGTGGTGCTTGCTATCGCTGCACTTGGCTATGTGCTCTGGCGAGTTGCACCGTTGGCATCCATGATCGTGATTGCCTTGCTCGCAATTGCCTCGTCCGCGTTCATATCCGACTTTCGCAAGTACGTTCGGCAGCGGAGAGGGAAGTAGCCCGCTATGGGCGCCGACGAAGGCGACGGTTGTTTCAACTGAGGGGGAGCAGATGATTGCTCGATGGCTTGGGCCTCCGGACAAGCGAAGCAAATGGATATTCGCGCTGGCGATTCTGTGCATCACGGTGTGCGTGACCGTCGCAGTGAAGGGGCCGCGCAGTGGACGCTTTGGCCTACTGATCGGCGCAAGCCTCACGGGTTGGCTCGGCTCTCACATGCTGATGCGGTCCTGGCACGGCCTATCCAAGACAATTCCTGAGATATACGAGGAGCCTCTGCGCACCGGGGGGCGAATGTCATTCGCAGCGAAGCTGCTCAGCCTGCTTTGTATCGGACTGGGCATCATGGGGTTCATGGCGAAGTACGCAGCCTAACGCGCATAGCGAATACCCGAATGGTCGCCCTTCGTTCTTCTGTCACCGCTTGCGAGTGGTCTTCCCCGGCGAGCTTCACGTCGACCACCTCGGATGCCCTCGGGACCTCCACAGGGCCTCCCGTGAACTGGTCGAATACCTGCGCCACCCGCACGGCCTCCTCGGCCGTCCTGCCGCGATGAAGAGCTCCCAGGGAGTGCCTGTCAAGCTATGCTGACAGAGCCCTCACCACGGAAACCATGTCTATGAAGGAATCGCCTCTTGTCACAGACGCGGACGTGGATACCGCCCTTCGCGCCGTGCGCGACTACTTCCGTAAGTCAGTCAGCGATTCGCAACTGTACGAAGCTGAGCTGCGCAAGTTCTTCGAAGGGCTTGCAGCAGAGTCGCCTAGAGCGCTGGCAGTTGTAGCCTTCTCCTACATAGATGAGAAGCTCGCAATACTTATGCGGGGACACATGAATCCCAAAGTGTCCGGTGGACTAGATAGTCTGTTTAACAGCTTCGGCCCGCTAAGTACGGCGAGTGCCCGAATAAAGATAGCTGCCGCGCTTCGCTGGCTTAGTCCACTAACTTACCGTCATCTCGAGCTACTGCGTAAAGTCCGGAATGCGTTTGCCCATAGCCCATTTCTCAACAGCTTCGATGAGTCGCCAGTGCGTGATTTTTTGGAGCAGTTTGAACCGCTTGAGAAAATACTTTGGGACATAAAGGGGGCAAGTCTCTTGCCTTATGAAAGTGTTTCACGTCGCCAGCTCTACCATATCAGGGCGACGCTCACGTGCGCGCGAATGATCGAGGAGGTGACTTGTTCGCCGCGCGCAATCAGCATGGGACTCCAGCCGAACGCCCTACATGTGGACGGGTTCAAAGAAGTCCCGAGGCCGTTTGTGGAGCTCCAGCGCTCTGCAATGTATGTTGCGGTAAACCTCGTGGCAAAGTGACAAGTTCGATAGGCGTGGCACCTAGGGGTTTCTGTACTTGATATATATGCGGTTCCAGAGGTGCAGGGGGAAGGGATGCTAGGCGCAGCAGTGAGCGAGACCGCAATCAAGCGCATCGATCAGAAGATCGATGAGTTGAAGACCAAGCAGTACGAGTTAGAGCGGCCGATACTTAAATCTGATGACGATTCGAGTCGCCGCATTGCACCGATAGTTCAAGTGAACATCGCGTCGTTAAAGGAGCTGTCCGGCTTGCTCATCGAGCTGTTGAAGATGGATAGGACGCGCGCACTGTTCACAACGCAAAAGCAGAACCAGTCATGGTGTCTGTACGCTCAATCGCGATTGAGCGCATTCCATGATTGGCAGTGGAATAGGTTGCCGTCGTTGATCGCCGTCTTCTCGAATGCGCCCCAAGACGGAGTGCAGGCACAAAACGAGGTGTTCCAGGCGTTCAAGTTGATCTCAAACGGTCTATCGATTGATCTTATCGATCAACACATCGTAGGGCGGATTGCGATGCGTGACAAAGCGATTCAGTGGGTTAAATACGGCGTTAGCGCCGGGGTGGGGGCTGTCGGCCACTACATCGCAACCCATTGGCTCAAGCTCTGAGTGAGCCGTCCATCGATCAGTAGTTGTCGTAGTAGTTGTCGCGGGGGCGGCTGAGGCCGAACACCGACTCCTCGAACTTCCGCAGCTTCAGCTCGAACAGCTCCTCGGCGCGCTTGTCCTCCTCGCGGGTGACGTCGCGGTCGAGATAGTCCGTCCAGAACTGCACGACCATATAGCCCGGCCTGTCTAGGGCCTGTCGCGAGTCGCGCCAAGCGCTATATCGAACGCCTTTCGCCCGGAAGCGAACTTACTTTCTCCGAAGATCTGGCGCTCGAAGCGGTGGTGCGCGCGAGGGGGCGAAGGTTGCGAGAAATTCTCGCGAGGCACCCATGAGCAACTTGCGATACCGACGCGCATTGCGTTTGCCGACATGCTTCTCGATCAAGGCCAGCCAGTATCGCTAATCTTGGACGACCCACTTGTCTACTCGGACGATGAATACCCTGGACGTGATGATTGAGATATTAGGGGGCGCAGCGGATGCAGGTCATCCTCCTGACCTGTCGGGATCGGGCGTTTCGTCATGTGCTTGGCAATCGGCTGTCGCTTGTCGCGGCTACCTCGTCGATTTAGCTCAAGTCGCTCCAATCAGGTAATCAATGCCTTAAACTGTTTGTAAAGGAGATTCTCGCCATCCCCATAGATCAATGACTGGCGTTGGCGCACCAGCTCTTTGAGATCGGAGTCATCCAACACAAGGATGAATCCACGATGATCTTCAGCTGTATCTTTGCAGCGCTGCAACAGAAGCGCCTTGTCTTCGATTGAGCGAACCACAAGGATGCCGACTTGACCACGCGACGGAGAAAATCGACCCGCAAGCTGATCAATCTCCGGGTTGCCAACTTCTTTGCCATAGTTCTTACATTCAACGCAGATATGCGAAGACGGGTAATGAAGCGATAGCCAGTTAAAAAAGCCGTCCTTAGCGTTATTCACATACGTGATGTCAATCCGCTTGCGTCCGTTGTGAAGAGCGTCCTGCTTAACAGGGAAGGCGAGGGATGGATACAAGAGTGCCGACAAAAGTTTTTCGATGGCGTTCTCGTATGCTGATGCCTCATCGCGCCCCGGCTTGATCGAAGTGACATTTGCCAAGAGTGCAGAAAAATCGGGAGGCGATACGCTTTCCAGTTTTGCCAGTGCGATGTGGTCAATTGGAAACGAAGGTGTCGCCCTCTTTGTTTCTCTGTAGTTCGTGAGCGCCCCGGGATGCTCGCCGGTCAATTTTGCTGAGGCGAGTTTGTCGGCCCCATACTTTTCGTACAAGTCTTTTTTATAGACGCGCCTTTCCCCTTTGTTCTTCTTGCCCTTTAGGACATGAACCAACGCCGAGTTGATGTCCTTGTGGTGCTGCTGGAGAGCCGGCATGAGAAAGTGCCGGTAGTACTCTTTAGCCCCGTATGTTTGCGTTATACGCACAATCACTTTTGGAATGAGAATCACGGCCCCCTTGTTCGTCATGGGAAGCTCAATAAGGCTTTGCTGCCATTCTTCCTTATGAGGATTCCAGACCGGCCCTGAGTTAACCCCTTCGGTGAGAGGAATTCCGTAATACAAGCAGGATTGCTGCGTATACTCGATGAGGGGGCCTCGGATGATGTTGCACACAGCATCTGAGAGCATATCGGGGCCGAGCCCTTCGACGAAAAGAATGGTGTCCTCTAGGTCTTGCAGTATCCCCGTCGTCGCCGCTTTACTTTTGATCAGGGACCTCCAGATTCTCTCTGCCGATACTGGCCCCAGCGCGTGTCCGCGCGACTTACCCTTTGAGTAACCGATATGAAATTCGTTGCGCTCGCTTAAAGACGCCAGCAAGTGCTTCGCGCGATCGTGGTTTCCGCTACGTATTGCCGCTAAAACGGTGTCGAAATAGCTCTGAAGTAGGGAAACACAATGATGCCCCCAGTCGGTGCGCAACGCGCGTAAGGCGGCTGGGTCGACGAAGACAGGTATGTCTTTGTCGATATGCACATCGAGAAAATCTAAGGTCGCCTGATTGCGACCCAACTTGAAATACTTGGAAACGAGCATCCTTGCCTCCCCCTGTGTTTTTCACAGCTTACGGCATTTCGTCTCAGGCTATGGGATGGAGCCGGGCAACGCTATTACTCATCATTCTCCAGGGAGTCGGCCATGCATAGATACCGTTCCATTGTCTGCGACCATTGCGGACACCTACTCCTCAAGCGGGGTACAGAGTGCGAGGTCTGCGGACAAATGACACGCAGAGAGTGAAGGCGCCTCTGGACCACGGTGACCCAGATCGGTGTAATGTTGATTGGTGCTGCATATGTTTACGCGACGATCAAGGGTCTTGCTCCGTAGCCACCCATGCACTGACGCCCCGAGTCAGCGGAACTGCTCTCCCACCCGACAACTAATGCTGTATTTGGGTCATTGCTTCAATCGAGCAGTAACGTAGGGACGCAAGTGGGGGCGGAAGATGTGCCCAATAAAAAAGCCATTTAAATCAGTGGACTGGAGTAATTATTGGCGAAGGGGTGGGGTTCGAGCCCTCGGTACACGTACACGTACGCCTGACTTCCAGCCGACTGCATTTCGCGACGCGCGGACATATTCGGATCAGCCGGCTAACGCTTGGGTACTTACGTCCTCTGCGCCCAGCCATTGCCCCGTCTTGCGGTGAATGCGTAGCGCCCTGGGATGGCCGCCATGCGGGATCAGGACCAGGTCCAGCGCATGGTCGGCCCGCTCGCCGGGCTCAACACCGACGCGGTACACCACAATGCGGGCAAAGGTATCGGCCACCAATTGCCGGGCTTTCAGCCGCGCATCGTAATCCTGGCTCTTTACGCCGATCACCAGTTCACGCCAAGCGTCGGCGGTCGTCGGTGCCTTTCGAGACACAGCCGCCCATTCCGCGTCGGCCTCTGCCACCTCTCGCCGCAGGCGCCCCAGCTCATCTTCTAGCTCGCGGACCTTGCGGAGGATGATCGCCGGTACCGCCCCGTCGTCCTGCATCAGAGCATCGGTCAAGCGTTTGAGTTGTGCTTCCACGTCGACCACGCGTGCTTTGGCGGCGACGAGTTTCTGGCGAGCCGGCGGATCGATGACGCCGCGATTCAGTAGGGCGTCCAAGTTGATCTGGTCTGAACAGAACTCCAGCAGCGCCCGTTCGATCGATGCGATGCTCGTGCTGCCGCCCACCGGGCAACGGCGATAAGCCTGCCCGGAGCCGCAGGACAGGCGACGATAGGTGTCATGGACTCGGCCGTCGTCGTCCTTCTTCCGGCTCATGAGGTTCTGGGCCACCATGGCCGACCCGCAGTACCCACACTGGGTGAGGCGCAGGCCGGTGATGATGCCGGGCAGATCGCCTTTGCCCTTGCGCCGACCCGACTGCGGGAACAGGCTCTGCAGTTCGTCGAACGCCTCCGAACTCAGCACGGCCGGGTAGTAGTCTGACAGCGTGTAGTCGACGCCATCGACCGACAGGGTCTTGGTACCGCGCAGGGCAGGCAGGCGAAACACCTTGTAGAGATGCGTCGCCCGAGTCCCTTTGTCCGAGACAGAGAGTCCCGCGGCATTGAGACGATCGACAATGGCCACCGCTCCATGCCCGGCGCGGAACAAGTCGATGGCCATTCGTATAGCGCCGACCCGTTCCGGAATGAGGTGCCAGCCGCCCGACTGCCACGCTAGCCATTGGGGATCCTTGCCATTGCGGATGCGACCGCGGTAAGCGCCGGTTAGCCACTGCTCGCACTGACGGCGAATGGCGGCTTTGACCCGCTTGCTCTTGGTATCGCTTTCCTCATACGCCCGGATCATCACCAGCAGGCTGTAGACCAGCTCCATGGGATTGGCCTTCAGTCCTTCCCGGTTGTATTCCCGGTCATCGCTGGCGGTCACTACCGTGATGCCGGCATTGATGATCTGAGCGAGCTGTGCCTGCGCTTGGAGCGGCTCGGCGCGACTTAAACGGTCCAGGCCTTCCACGACGAGTACAGAGCCGGCACCAATGCGGCCCTCGTCCACGGCGCTGAGGAAGGTACCCAAGGCGCCTTGCTTTACATGGCGCTGGTGGTAGGCGCTCAATCCTTCGTCGCGGAGGGAGAGCGAATCATCGAGCTGCAGCTGCCGGCGCTTGGCCCAGTTGGCCGCATACTCGGTCTGGCGATCGGCGCTACTGCCGGTGGACTGTCGAGCATCACTGAAGCGTAAATAGCTATAAACCTTGATGTTTGCGTCCACGTGAAGCATCGATCCCTGAGCAAGTTGCGAAGTCTATATGGGATCTCATGTGGCTGCCCAAGAGAAAGTAACCAAAGAGAAGGGCACCCTGCACGGCGCCCTCCGCAGCTTCGCTGCTGCGGGTACGTGAGGGCTGGCCGGGCTTTTTGACGGGACATCCGTGTCCCGTCAAAAAGGCGAGGACTCCTGTCCTCGCCCCCTTCGGGGCC
>Ga0102590_1000226_pt1 | contig 148347 bp, 140 predicted proteins | sample AraplaMF_Col_mMF_FD_76859 | JGI IMG/M metagenome (GOLD analysis project Ga0102590, IMG submission 76859) | Arabidopsis root microbial communities from the University of North Carolina, USA - plate scrape MF_Col_mMF | ecosystem: Host-associated > Plants > Roots > Endosphere | place: USA...
TGCCCATCCTGATCTGTTCGGCGATCGCGCTGGCGATCGTGCTGGAGCGCTGCTGGACCCTGCGCCGCAAGTCGGTCCTGCCGCCCGGCCTGGGCGACGAAGTGCGCGAATGGGCGCGCTCGGGCCAGCTCGATCCGGCCCACCTGGCCACCCTCGCCACCGGCTCGCCGCTGGGCGAACTGCTGGCCGCCGCGCTGGCCGTGCGCAACCGTCCGCGCGAGCTGATCAAGGAGCGCATCGAGGACACCGGCCGCCATGTGGTGCACAACATGGAGCGCTACCTCAACACGCTCGGCACCATCGCCCTGATCGGCCCGCTGCTGGGCCTGCTGGGCACCGTGGTCGGCCTGATCCGCATGTTCATGGACGTGATGAAGGGCGGTGTCGGCGATCCGCTGAAGATGGCCGGCGGCATCGGCGAGGCGCTGATCTGCACCGCCAGCGGCCTGGTGGTGGCGATTCCCGCCTACGTGCTGCACCGCTATTTCCGTTCCAGGGTGGCCGGCTACTGCGTGGAGATGGAGAAGCAGACCACCGTGCTGCTGGACGAGCTCACCGTCGCCGCTCCGGCCGCGGCGCGTCCGCGCCGTCCGGCCGCCGAGTCGACCGCGGGCTGACCCGGCATGCGCATCGGCAACGACCGCCGGCAGGACGACTTCGAGATCAATGTGATCTCGCTGATCGACGTATTGCTCACCCTGCTGATGTTCTTCGTACTCACCACCACCTTCGTCCAGCACACGCGGATGCAGGTGACCCTGCCCAAGGCCAGCGCGGACGAGCGCGACATGCAGGCGCCCGCGCTCACTATCGTGGTGGACCGCGACGGGCACTACTACGTCGGCACCGACGAAGTGCTGGGGCAGGGCATCGAACCGCTCAAGCAGGCCATCGCGAACATCGCCGGCGACGACCGCGAACGCCAGGTGACCATCCGCGCCGACGCCATGACGCCGCACCAGAACGTGGTCACCGCGATGGACGCGCTCGGCCAGCTCGGCTTCACCAAGCTGTCCATCGCCACCACGCCGACCCAGGCGGGCTCGCGCTAAATGAGCGCCGGAACAGTGAGCGCCGAAGTAGTGAGCCCCGAAGTAGTGAGCGCGGCCAGGTGAGCGACAAGAAAGCCTCCGTGTGGGACGCCGCGACCTGGCGCACCTACAAGCGCCTGCTCGGCTATACCAGCCGCTACTGGGCGGTCGGCCTGGTCTCGATACTGGGCATGGCGCTGGAAGCCGGCTGCCTCGCGGCGTTCACCAAGCTGCTGCGGCCGATGATCGACGAGCTGTTCGCGCACAAGGACGCCTACCTGATCTTCTGGATGCCGATCTGGATCATCGGGCTGTTCGTGCTGCGCGGCGTGGCCATCGTGCTGAACGACTACGGCATCGCCTATATCGGCCGCAACGTGGTGCAGAACATCCGCCGCGACGTGTTCGACGCCTATCTGCGCCTGCCGGCGGCCTTCTTCGGCAGCGAGCATTCCGGCCAGCAGGTGTCGCGCATCACCTACACCAGCGAACAGGTCGCGCAGGCCTCCACCGACGCGCTGAAGGTGGCGGTCACCGAGGGCCTGATGATCGTGGGCATGATGTACGTGATGCTCTCGACCAGCGCCTACCTCACCATGGCCTTGCTGATCATGGTGCCGGCAGTGGTGCTGATCGTCACCGTGGTCAGCCGGCGCTACCGCACCATCAGCAAGCGCATCCAGGGCACCATGGGTTCGGTGACCGGCGCGGTCGAGGAATCGGTCGGTGCCAATCGCGAGGTGCGCATCTATGGCGGCCAGAAGCGCGAGGCGGAACGCTTCGAGCAGGTCACCGAGCATTCCAAGCGGCTGAACCTGAAAGTGTCGGTGACCAGCGCGTTCTCCAGCGCCACCATCCAGACCGCGGCCGCGTTCGCGCTGGCCCTGCTGGTGTACCTGGGCACGCGGCCGGACGTGATCGACAGCATCTCGCCCGGCGTGTTCATCACCGTGCTCACCTCGATGGGCGGCATGCTGCCTTCGCTCAAGCGCCTCACCGGCGTGCAGGCCAGCGTGCAGCGCGGCGTGGCCGCCTGCGAGGACCTGTTCGGCATCATCGACATGCCGCCGGAAGTCGACACCGGTACCCGCGTGCTCGAGCGCACCCGCGGCGACATCGTGTTCGAGGACGTGCGCCTGACCTATCCGCGCAACGATTTCGAGGCGCTGCGCGGGGTCGATCTGTATTGCCGCCCGGGCACGGTCACCGCCCTGGTGGGCCGCTCCGGCAGCGGCAAGAGCAGCCTGGTCAGCCTGCTGCCGCGCTTCTACGAACCCACCGCGGGCGCCATCGCGCTGGACGGCCTCGACTACGCCGGCTACACCCTGGCCTCGCTGCGCAGGCAGATCGCCTGGGTGGGGCAGAGCGTGGTGCTGTTCGACGGCACGGTGGCGGAAAACATCGCCTATGGCGAGCTGGAAGGCGCCAGCGAGAAGGACATCGTCGCGGCGGCCGAAGCGGCCAATGCGATGGAATTCATCCAGCGCCTGCCCAAGGGCATCCACAGCCAGATCGGCCAGGGCGGCAACATGCTGTCCGGCGGCCAGCGCCAGCGCATCGCGATCGCGCGCGCCATCCTCAAGAACGCGCCGATCCTGGTGCTGGACGAAGCGACCAGCGCGCTGGATACCGAATCCGAGCGCCTGATCCAGCAGGCGCTGCAGCGCCTGATGCGCGACCGCACCACCCTGGTGATCGCGCATCGCCTGTCCACCATCGAGCATGCCGACCAGATCGCGGTGATGGACCAGGGCCGCATCGTCGAGCGCGGCACGCACGCGGAACTGCTCGCCGAGGGCGGCCACTACGCCGCGCTGCACCGCATGCAGTTCCACGACGCGGCGAGCGACTGAAGCCGCCATGGCGCTGGCCGACACGCTGGCGGAGGCCTGGTACGGCAAGCGCGCGGCGCCCTGGTGGACCGCGCCGCTGGCGGCGCTGTACGGCGGGGTGACGCGGCTACGCCGCCGCCAGTACCGCATGGGTTGGTTGTCCAGCGTGCGCCTGCCGGTGCCCGTGGTGGTGGTCGGCAACGTCAGCGTGGGCGGCACCGGCAAGACGCCGCTGACCATCGCTCTGGTCGAGGCCCTGCGCGCGCGCGGCTTCCGGCCCGGCGTCGTGAGTCGCGGCTATGGCGGCACGGAAACGAGCCCCGCGCTGCTCGGCGAGCGCCCCGATCCCGCGCGTTTCGGCGACGAGCCCTGCCTGATCCATGCCGCCGGCACGCCGGTGGCGGTAGGGCGCGACCGTCCTGCGGCCGCGCGCCTGCTGATCGAGGCCGGCTGCGATGTGATCCTGGCCGACGATGGCCTGCAGCACTACCGCCTGCGCCGCGACGTGGAGATCTGCGTGATCGACGGCGCACGGCGTTTCGGCAACGGCCGGCTGCTCCCGGCTGGCCCATTGCGCGAGCCGCTGGCGCGCCTTGACGAAGTGGATTTCCGTGTCTGCAACGGCGGCGATGCAACAGCGGATGAAGTGCCGATGCGTCTCGAGGGCGGCATGGCGCGCGCACTGCACGGCGCCACCGTGCAGACGCTCGACGCGTTTCGCGGCCAGCCCGTGCACGCGCTGGCCGGCATCGGCCACCCGGAGCGCTTCTTCGACGACCTGCGCGCGCGCGGCATCGAAGTGCTGGCGCATCCATTTCCCGATCACCATGCCTATGCGCCCGGCGAACTGGATTTCGGCGACAGCCTGCCGGTGCTGATGACCGAGAAGGACGCCGTGAAATGCGCCGCCTTCGCGCCGCCACAGGCCTGGGCCGTGCCGGTGCGCGCGGTATTGCCGGAGGCTTTCTTCGACGCCGTGGCCGCAAAGCTGGTGCAGGCACGCCGCGCGTCCTGAGTGACGCGAACGAAACGACGGTTGCTGCGTCCTCGCACCCAGCGTCATCCCGGCGCAGGCCGGGATCCAGTAGCGTCATTGATCGGTTTTTGCGAAAAGGCTCAACAGCAACACCCTTTGAGTTCCACGCCAGAATCGCGGCCGTGTCGCTACTGAATCCCGGCCTGCGCCAGGATGACGGCCGGTGCGCAGGCGGGCCTTCGACACCATGGACACAAAAAAGCGCGGCCGGTGTCGCCACCGGCCGCGCCATTCAAACCATGCTTTCAGGCTTACTGAATGCGCACGACGTTACCGTCCGGATCCACCTGCACGATATCGCCCTCGCGGATCGCGCTGGCATCCGGCACGGTGACGTTGCTGTAGCTGCCGTCGCCCATGCGCAGGCGCAACAGGAAGCTTTCGTTGGTGCCGCCGCGGCCGATGCGGTTGCCGGCGAAGCCGCCGCCCACCGCGCCCAGCACGGTCGCCGCCTTGCGGCCGTTGCCCTTGCCGACCTGGTTGCCCAGCACGCCGCCGGCGACCGCGCCGATGATCGCGCCGGCGGTGCCGTGGTCGGCGCCCTGGGTCACGTTGCGCTCGATCGATTCCACCGTGCCGCACTGGGTGCAGCGCAGGAAGATGCCGTCGCGGCGGATCAGCACGTTGCCGTTGAGCGTGCCGCCGGCATCGACCGCCGGGCGGCGGGGGGCGGAGGACTGCGCGGTGGCGGCCATGGAGGCGAAGGCGAGCGCCGCTGCCAGGGGCAGGACGAGGAACTGCTTGGTGTTCATGGATTCTCCCGGTGTAGTGAGGCGTGCACAGTCTATTCGGATCAGCTGAACCATCGGCGCAATGTCTTTATCATGTGCGCCTGCCGGAGCCGCCCGTCCGCTCCACCCGTTTTCGAAGGGAGTTTCCATGAGCCTGATCCAAGTTCCGGTGTCCTACGGTGAGCTGATCGACAAGATCACCATCCTGGAGATCAAGTCCAAGCAGATGACCGACCCGGCCAAGCTGGCCAATGTGCGCAACGAGCTGGATCAGCTCAACGCTACCTGGGCCGCCCATCCGGCCGCCGCCACCGACATCGCCGACGAGCGCGCCCGCCTGCTGGGGGTGAACGAGACGCTGTGGGACATCGAGGACCGCATCCGCCTGAAGGAGAAGGCCCAGGCCTTCGACCAGGAGTTCATCGAGCTGGCGCGCGCGGTGTATTTCCGCAACGACGAGCGCGCGGCGGTGAAGCGCGAGATCAACCTCAAGCTGGGTTCGCAGCTGGTGGAAGAGAAGTCGTACCAGGACTACAAGGCTGTCTGAAACTGCATGGCATCGGCGTAGGTTGGGGTGAGCCGCAGGCGAACCCCAACGATGCGAGGCGCATGGTGCTGCCGATGTTGGGGTTCGCCTGCGGCTCACCCCAACCTACGTCATAGCGTCGCCGCAAAGGCCTCGAAGCGCTCGACCACATCGTCGACTCCGATCAGATCCATCACACCCTCGCGCTCGATCTTGCTGCCCCACGCAATCTCGCTGGCCGGCTTGCCGAGATACCTGCGCGCCGCCTCGTCGTACTTGTTCACGCACCAGCGGCGGTCGGAGTAGGGGCCCGAGCGGTCCGGATTGCTTGCCGCGTGCAGGCCCAGCACCTTGCAGCCCACCGCGTTGGCCATGTGCATCGGGCCGGAATCCGGCGTGAGCAGCAGCGAGGCGCGCGACAGCATCGCCAGCAGGCGCTTGAGCGTGTCCTTGCCGGTGAGGTCGGTGTGCGGCAGGCGGCAGGCCGCCAGCACCGCATCGGCCATGCTGCGCTCGCCCGGCGAAGGGCCGCCGACCAGCAGCACGCGCCAGCCGCGCTGCGCGGCATGGTCCATCACCGCCGCATAGCGCTCCGGACGCCAGTTGCGCAGGCTGTGGCTGGAGGTAGGGCTGACCAGCAGCACCGGCGCACCCGGCGGCAGCTGTCCGGCGGCCCAGGCCTGCGCCTCGTCGGGCAGCGGGATATCCCAGCGCACCTCGGTCTGCTTGAGGCCCAGCGGCTCGCAGAAGCTGCCGATCGCATCCAGCACGTGCTCGCCGGTGCGGGCGGGAATGCGCTCGCCGATCACCAGGCCATGCAAATCCTTGGAGCGCGCCTGGTCGTAGCCGATGCGCCGCCGTGCCTTGACGCCCAGGCTGAGCAGGTTGGAGCGCAGCGCCACCTGCATCTGCAGCAGCGCATCGAAGCGCCGCCCGCGCAGCGCATCGCGCACCGCGCGCATGCCGGCCCAGCCGGCGCCCTTGTCGAAGGTGACGAACTCGACGCCGGGCAGGTCGCCGACCAGCTTGCGTTCGAGCTTGCCGACGATCCAGGTCAGCTCGGCCTGCGGCCAGGCCGAGCGCAAGGTGTGCACCAGCGGCACCACGTGGGTGACGTCGCCGATGGCGGAGGTGCGCAGGAGGCAGATCGATGAGGGAGCGGGCATGAGGGCTTGGGGTCGGTAGTACGCGCTGGGCTAGAATCCAGTGGATCACTGGATGGGGTGCCGGGTCGGACATGATGGCGCAAGAGCAGGTCCGGACGAATGCGGGCGGGGCGATTCTGTTCGACTCCGCCGCTTCGTCACAAGTCGACGACGACTGGTTCGTGCCCAGCCACTGGCGCGAACTGGGCGCCTTGCGCATGCAGACCGGCGGGCGCGGCGGCGTCGCGCTGGTCGGCACGCCGGCCGGCGAGGGCGTGCTGCGCCACTATCGCCGCGGCGGGATGGTGGCGCGCTTGATGGGCGACCGTTACCTGTGGACCGGCGCCGAGCGCACGCGCAGCTTCGCCGAATTCCGCCTGCTCGCCTCGATGGCGCGCGAAGGCCTGCCGGTGCCGGCGCCGATCGCCGCGCGTTATCGGCGGCAGGGGCCGTTCTATACCGCCGACCTGATCACCCGGCACGTCGCCTCGGCACGCACGCTGGCCGAATGCCTGGCCTGGGGCCGCCTGGACGCCGAACTGGCGCAGCGCACCGGCGAGCTGGTCGCGCGCTTCCACCGCGCCGGCGTGTGGCATGCCGATCTCAACGCGCACAACATCCTGGTGGCGGAGTCGCAGCTGTACCTGATCGATTTCGACCGCGGCGAACGCCGCCCGCCTGCCGAAGCCTGGCGCACCGCCAACCTGCAGCGCCTGCGCCGCTCGCTGGTGAAGCTGGGCGCGATGGCCGAGAGCGAGGCGGTATTCGAGAAGACCTTGTGGCAACCGCTGGAACAGGGCTACACCGCGACCTTCGGCGTCGGCGGCGACGAGCCATGAGCAGGCAGCGCACACGTATGGGAGCGGCCGCATGACCTGGAGCCTGCATTTCCTCGGCGTCGGCGCCGCGCATGCGGTGGAGCTCGGCTCTTCGGCCGCGGTGCTGGAGCGCGACGGCAAGCCGCTGCTGCTGATCGACTGCGGGCCCGACACGCTGGACCGCTACGTCGCCGCCTACGGCGATGTGCCGCCCGCGCTGTTCATCACGCACACCCACATGGACCACGTCGGCGGCATGGAGCGGCTGTTCTTCCGGCTGTGGTTCGACGAGGCGCGGCGCGGGCGCACCAGGCTGTTCGTGCACGCGGCGCTGATGAGCTGGCTGCAGGCGCGGGTGGCGGATTATCCCGGCGTGCTGGCCGAAGGCGGGGTTAACTTCTGGGAGGCATTCCAACTGGTGCCCTGCCACCGCGGCTTCTGGCTGGACGGGCTGTGGTTCGACGTATTTCCCACCCGGCACCATCTGCCGCAGACCTCGTTCGGCCTGGCCCTGGGCGGCAGCTTCGCCTACACCGGCGACACCCGGCCGGTGCCGGAGATGCTGGCGCGCTACGCGGCCGGCACCGAGTTGATCGCGCACGATTGCGGCCTGGTGGGCAATCCCTCGCATACCGGCATCGACGATATCGAGCGCGAATATCCGCACCCGTTGCGCCCGCGCCTGCGCCTGTACCACTACGGCAGCGCGGACGACGGCGCGGCCCTGGCGGCTCGCGGCTACGTCACGGCCTCGACCGGCGAGCGGATCGCACTGCCGTCGCCCACGCCGCCGCGGCCGGATGCCGGCTGAGCCGGCTTGTTTGGGCTCCGGGCTGCCGCTATGATTCCCCCTCTTTGCCGGGCCCGATGGCCCGACAGGGCGATTTCACCATCGCGGAGAGGTGTCCGAGTGGTTGAAGGAGCACGCCTGGAAAGTGTGTATACGGCTTATACCCGTATCGCGGGTTCGAATCCCGCCCTCTCCGCCAGTGAAATCGCATGACGTTCCGCCCGGCGGAACGTCGCCAAGGGCTTGAAGCCCGACGTCTATGGTGACCCCGTCGGTCCCCCCGCGACGATAGTTCGTAAATTCCGCCAGGCCCGGAAGGGAGCAACGGTAGCGAACGATTCGGGTGCCGGGGTGTGGCTGGCGGGGTCGCCGCCTTTTCGGGCCTGCATTTTCAAGCCTCGCCACCGCGCGCTCGCGCCGCCGTTCGTACTGACTTGCCGCAGCCGACTTGGCACAATCGGGCGTCGCCCCAAGTTAGTATCCCGCCACTTCATTCCCGTCCTCGCCGCGTTGCCGGAACGGCATCGGCGGCTCCGGCGTCCAGCAGGCTTTCAACGCATGTCCTATCAGGTACTCGCGCGCAAATGGCGCCCCCGCAAGTTCGCCGAACTGGTCGGGCAGGAGCATGTGGTGCGCGCGCTCACCAATGCGCTCGACACCGGCCGCATGCACCATGCCTACCTGTTCACGGGCACGCGCGGCGTGGGCAAGACCACCATCGCGCGCATCTTCGCCAAGTCGCTCAACTGCGAGCGCGGCGAGTCGGCCGATCCCTGTGGCGAGTGCGCGGTCTGCACGGCGGTGGATGCCGGCCGCTTCGTCGACCTGCTGGAGATCGACGCGGCCAGCAACACCGGCGTGGACGACGTGCGCGAAGTGATCGAGAACGCGCAGTACGCGCCGGCGCGCGGCCGCTTCAAGGTGTACCTGGTCGACGAGGTGCACATGCTGTCCAAGCCGGCCTTCAATGCGCTGCTGAAGACGCTGGAAGAGCCGCCGCCGCACGTGAAATTCCTGCTCGCCACCACCGACCCGCAGAAGCTGCCGGTGACGGTGCTGTCGCGCTGCCTCAAGTTCAATCTCAAGCGCCTGCTGCCGGAACAGATCTCCGGGCAGATGCGCCACATCCTGGGCGCCGAGAGCATCGCCTACGAGGACGGCGCCATCGTCGAGCTGGCGCGCGCCGCCGACGGCTCGCTGCGCGACGGCCTGTCGCTGCTGGACCAGGCGATCGCCTACGGCGGCGGCGCGCTCAAGGTCGACGACGTGCGCGCCATGCTGGGCAGCGTCGCGCGCGGCCAGGTGCTGGGCGTGCTCGATGCGCTGGCCGCCGGCGACGGCGACCAGCTGATGGCTGAGTGCGCGCGGATCGCCTCGTTCTCGCCGGACTTCGGCGGCGTGCTGGACGACCTGGCCGCCGTGCTGCATCGCCTGCAGCTGTTCCAGCTGGTGCCGGGCTATCGCCCCGAAGGCGACGGCGGCGACGAGGCAGCGCTCGCCGCGCTGGCCGAGCGGCTCGGCCCGGAAGACGTGCAGCTGTATTACCAGATCGCCATCGGTGGCCGCCGCGACCTCGCGCTGGCGCCCGATGCGCGCACCGGTTTCGAGATGGCGCTGCTGCGCATGCTGGCGTTCCGCCCGGCGGGCGAGGGCGAGCCGGCGCGTGCCGAGCGCCCTGCGGCCGCGCCGCGCCCGGCGGCTGCGCCCGCGCCGACACCGGCACGCAGCGCGCCGCCGATGCCGGCATCTGCTCCCGCTCCTGCGATGGAACGCCCGGCGCCGCGCCAGGCGGAAACGCCGCCGCCGCGCATGGAACCTGCCCCGGTGCCGGCGCCGCGCGCCGCGCCGGCGCTCGACTCGCGCGGCCTGCCGCACTGGGACAGCCTGATCGAACAGGCCAGCCTGCGCGGACCGATGGGCCAGCTGGCGCAGAACGCCGTGCTGCGCGAGCGCGAGGGTTCGACCCTGGTGCTGGCGTTGCAGCCGATGTACATGCACCTGGCGGTGGAACCGATGGTCGGGCAGATGGAAGAGCGCATCAGCCAGGCGCTGGGCGAGCGCATCCGCCTGCGTTTCGTGGACGACCGCTCCGGCGGCGGCGAGACGCCCGCCGCGCGCGCGGCCAATGCGCGTTCGGTCGCGCAGTCGGCCGCCGAGCAATCGATCGAGGAAGACCCGCTGGTGCAGTCGCTGCGTCGCGAATTCGGCGCGCGCGTGCTGCCGCAGTCGGTCAAGCCGTTTGAACCCTGAAAACCTCAAGCCTTCGGAGTACGCGTCATGAGAGGACAGATCGGCCAGCTGATGCAGCAGGCGCAGCGCATGCAGGAAGAAATGAAGCGCGCGCAGGAAGAGATCGCCAAGCTGGAAGTCACCGGCACGTCCGGCGGCGGCCTGGTCACGGTGGTGATGAGCGGCGCCCACGAAGTGCGCCGCGTGCAGATCGACCGCAAGCTGTTCGCGGACGATCCGGAGATGGCCGAGGACCTGGTCGCCGCGGCGATCAACGACGCGGTCAACAAGGTCGGCGAGGCCAGCAAGAACAAGCTCGGCGGCGTGACCTCCGGCATGAACCTGCCGCCCGGCTTCAAGATGCCGTTCTAAGCGCGTGAGCAAGCTTCTCACCGACCTGATCGAAGCCCTGCGCTGCCTGCCCGGCGTGGGCGGCAAGAGCGCACAGCGCATGGCCTTCCATCTGCTGGAGCGCGAACGCGAGCGCGGCCTGCGCCTGGCCCAAGTGCTGGAGCAGGCCATGCAGCGCATCGGCAACTGCACGCGCTGCCGCAATTTCAGCGAGGAACCGGTGTGCCCGATCTGCGCCAGCAGCAGCCGCGACCGGCAGGTGCTGTGCGTGGTGGAGTCGCCGACCGAGCTGGCGGCGATCGAGCAGGCCACCGGCTATCGCGGGCAGTACTTCGTGCTGCTGGGACGCCTGTCGCCGCTGGACGGACTGGGGCCGGAAGAGCTGGGCCTGGACCTGCTCACCGAGCGCCTGGCCGAGGGCGAGATCGAGGAAATGGTGATCGCCACCAATCCCACCGTGGAAGGCGAAGCCACCGCGCACTATCTCGCGCAGTTGGCGCGCGCGGCCAAGGTGAAGCCGACCCGGCTCGCGCATGGCGTGCCGCTGGGCGGCGAGCTGGAATACGTCGACCGCAGCACGCTGGCGCACGCCTTCGGCAGCCGCCAGCCGCTGGGTTGAGTCATTGACCGAAGGAAGCCGACGCATGGCCGACACCATTTTCGGAAAGATCATCCGCCGCGAGATTCCCGCCGACATCGTCTACGAGGACGACGACGTGCTGGCCTTCCGCGACCTCAACCCGCAGGCGCCGGTGCATGTGCTGTTCGTGCCCAAGCGCGCGATCGCCACGCTGGACGAAGCCGGGCCCGGGGATGCCGAGCTGCTGGGTAAGCTGCTGCTGGCCACGGCGGCGTATGCACGCGAGCAGGGTCTGGCGAAGGATGGTTATCGCACGGTGATCAATTGCAACGAGCACGGTGGCCAGACGGTGTTTCACCTGCATGTGCATCTGCTGGCCGGGCGTCGGATGCATTGGCCGCCGGGCTGAGCCTTGCCACGGCGTAGGTTGGGGTGAGCGCTGCGAACCCCAACGTGGCGGTGGCGCTGGGAGGTTCGTTGGGGTTCGCTGTGCTCACCCCAACCTACGTCAGGACAAAAAAACGCCGGCCTCGGGCCGGCGTTTTTTTGTCCGTGCAAGCGGCTTATTTATGCACCGGCCGCGGCACCACGATCACCCGCGGCTGGTACCAGAACGGGTCGCCCCACGGACCCCAGCCCGGGCCCCAGTACGGACCGAAGCCCGGACCCCAGAACGGGTCGTAGTAGCCCGGCGGGTAGCGCACGGCGACGCGCTTGGGCCACAGGTAGACCACGTCGGCCTCGACCCGCGGATAGGCGTAGTCGTATTCGCCGACCTTCTGCGACACGGTGCCGTGCAGGGTGCCGGTGACGGTCAGCTCGCGGCCGCGCGCGAACACTTCCGGATCGTAGAAGCCGGCGCGGCAGGCCACGAAGCGGCCCTGGCTGTCGTTGTCTGTGGCCATCTTCGGGCGCGCCTCGCTGTCCAGCGGGCGCGACAGCAGGAAGAAGCAGGTTTCCTGCGGACCGGGTTCGGTCTTGATGATCTCGCCGCCCCAGCGGACCTTGCTGCCGCCGGCGCCGCCTTGCTGCGCCTGGGCCGTGCTGATCTCGGTATAGGTGCCCTGCAACGGCTGGGGAACCGTGGCGCAGGCCGCCAGGGTGGCCGTCACGGCCGCGATGGCGAGGTGTTTGCGAATGGACATGACCGCTTTCTCCATGATCGGGCGGATATTCCTTTATCCGAAGAGTTCAATTCGTTCGGTTCATTTGACCACGTGTCGAGGTCTGAAATCCCGCACCGCCCGGCGGAACCGTCGCAGGGGTTCAGGCGGCGGGGTCTGGTGGGCGTAGCGCAGGTCCAGGTAGCTCCTCATCAGTTGGTCCAGCTGCTCGCGCTGCCCGGGCAGGGCCCTGGCCGCGCGCTGCAGGTAATGCTGCGGGCCCTCGCTGCTCCTGCGCGCCACGCCGGCCTTGGCCAGCCTGCGTTCCAGCGTGCGCAGCGCGGCCCGCAGGGGGTCTTCGTCGCGTCGCCGCCACAGGGCCCAGATCAGGCCGATGACCGCGAACGCCACGCTGCTGGCCGCCAGCAGCACGCTCAGGGTGGTCGTATCCGTGTTGCGGACGCCGAATGGCGTGAGGAGCCCGCGTTGCCTGAGTGCATCGAAGCCGATAACGCCTTCGTTCCACCAACGGTTGACCACGTCCCAGCGGTTGCGCATCTCGCGCAGCCAGGCGATGCCCTGCCATTCGGACTGGCCGGCCGCCGCGGCCGCCGCGGCGCCCAGGCTGACCCGTTCCGGGCGCACCGCGGCGGTGGGATCGACGCGGATCCAGCCGCGCCCGTCCAGCCATACCTCGCTCCAGGCGTGGGCATCGGACTGGCGCACCAGCAGGTACTGGCCGAGCTTGTTCCAGTAGCCGCCCTGGTAGCCGGTGACCACGCGGGCTGGCACGCCGGCGGCGCGCATCAGCACGGTGAATGCCGAGGCGTAGTGTTCGCAGAAGCCTTCGTGGGTGGAGAACAGGAAATCGTCCACCGCGTCGCGGCCCAGCGGCGCGGGGGCCAGCGTGTAGCTGAAGCCGCCTTCGTGGAACAGCGCCAGCGCCGCCTTGACGATGAGGTCGTCGCGCCCGGCGAAGGTGCGCCGCCATTGCCCGGCCAGTTCCAGCGTGCGCGGATTGAACTCGGCCGGCAATTGCAGGGCACGCCGGCGCGAACTTTCGTCCAGTTCCGGCTGCAGGCGGTAGCTCAGGGCCGAACGCAGCTCGTAGGTCAGCGGATCCTGCACGGGCTTGGTGCTGGTGATCGCGCGATCGGTGCCGAGGATCGCGTTCCCCGGTGCCGACAGCGGCACGTCGAGCGCCGGCAGGATGCGCTGGTTGGTCGGCTCCAGCGAGATCCGGTAGCCGATGCTGTCCCGGTATTCCACCGGCACCGGCTGGCGTCCGGTCGGCAGCGTGCTCCAGCGGCGGCCGTCGTAATGCCACATCACGTAGGCGCGGAAATAGCGCTGCGCCGGCGCCGGCGGTTCGCTGTCGAAACTGGCGCGCAGGGCGGGGTGGTTGTCGGTGAGCAGGTCGACGAAATCGCCCGGGGACATTCCCTCGCTCAGTCCAGTGCGCGCCTGTCCCGACGGCGGTGCGCCCCACAGCGGCGAATCGAGCCGCGGCACCAGCACGAAGGCCAGCAGCGACAGCGGCAAGGCGGCAAGCAGCAGGCCGAACGCCGGCAGCAGTTCGCGCCGCAGGCTGGTGGGCAGCCGCGCCGGCTGCAGCGCGCGCATGCTGGCGACCGCCGGGAGCAGGCCGAGGCTCACCACGAAGGTGGCGACCATGCCCTGGTCCGAGAGCAGCGCGGCCATCAGGGTGAAGCAGGCGAACGCCACCGCGACCTTGGCGTCGCGCGGCGTCTCGGTTTCCAGCAGCTTCAGCACCAGCAGGCCCACCGCCAGCGCGGAGCCGGGCTCGCGGCCGAAGATGTTGCCGTAGTGGAAGATCACCGTGGCGGCCAGCAGCACCACCAGCGGCAGCTTCAGATAGACCGGCGCGCGCCCCGGCTTGCGCCGGCGCTGCCACCAGCGCAGCGCCAGCACGACGGCCAGCGGCGCGTCCAGCCACGGCGGCAGCTGCATGGCGTGCAGCACCAGCACCACCGCGGCGGTGAGGCAGAGCAGGTCGAACGGGCGCGTCTCCAGCGGCGCCTCTTCGCGCTTGCGCCGCAGGCGGCTCACGATCGAGCTCACGGCAGTTTCGCCAGCGCGTTCATGCAGCGCGCGTAATGCGCGGGACCGGCGCCATGGGCGATCTCCTCGCCCGGCAGCCACAGGCTCGATGGCACGCCGCGGGCCTCGGCCTCGCCCAGCCAGCGGGCCAGGCGGGCGATGCGCGATTCGCTGTCCAGATGACGCAGGTCGCGCCAGTCCAGGCGCCATTCCAGGCGCGGGCGCGGCTGCTCGAAATCCTTCACCAGCAGGCCTTCATGCCGCGCGCTGGCCTTCCACGCGATGCGCCGCTGCGGATCGCCCGCGCGGTAATCGCGCAGCGCCGCCAGGTCGTCGCCGTGATGCAGGCGCTGGTGGATCGGATCGTCGGTGGGCGAGCGCGGCGGCGGCCCGGCGGCTTCCGGCCGTGGCCACACCAGCACCGACATCTCCGGATACAGCCAGCTCCAGGCGCGGAACAGCCCGAGCGGCCAGCTGGTCCACAGCTGGATGCGCGGCAGCGGCTGCCAGCCGCGGTGTTCGGTCGGCAGCGGCACTTCCACCGCCAGGGTTTCGTGCGCGGGGATGGCGAAGGCATGGGTCTGGCCGTCCAGCTCGACGCGGATCGCCTGCCGCAGGCGCACGCCCGCTTCCACGTGCAGCTGCAGCGCGAGCGGTTCGCCGGCGATCGCATGGCCGGCCTGGATCGCGCTCAGGCGCAGTCCGTCCAGCGTGCGGAACGCCACCAGCATGCTCGACACACAAGCTGCCGCCAGCAGGCAGGTGAGCAGCAGCGCCGCGTTGTTGGCGTAGTTGAGCGCGCCGGCCAGCATGATCAGCAGCAGCACGCCGAACGCCGCGCCGAAGCCGCTGGGCACGATGTAGATGCGGCGCCGGTGCAGTTCGATCGGCAGGCTTTCCAGTCGCCGGTAGCGGGTGAGCGCGGGCAGGCGCCGCTCGGCCCATTGCTGCACGCGACGGTAGGTCTCGGCCACGGCCATGGCCATCAATCCACCGCCACCTCGGCGAGCAGCTGGCGCGCGAGCGCGTCCCCGTTGGCGCCGCGCGCCGGCACCAGGCGATGCCCGGCCAGCGGCACGAACAGCGCCTGGATATCTTCCGGCAGCACATGCCCGCGGCCGGACAGCATGGCCCAGGTGCGCGCGGCATTGAGCAGGGCCAGGCCGGCGCGCGGCGACAGGCCGACGCGGATGTCCGCATGGCGGCGGCTGCCGGCGAGCAGGGCCTGCAGGTAGTCGAGCAGGGCCGGGCTGGCGGTGATCGCCTGCGCCTGCCGATGCAGCATCGACAACGCGGGGCCGTCCAACTGCGGGCTCATCTGCGCGAGCAGGTCGCGGCGGTCGCTGCCGGTGAGCAGGGCGCGTTCGGCGGCGGCGTCCGGATAGTCCAGCGAAACGCGCAGCATGAAGCGGTCCAGCTGCGAATCCGGCAGCGGGAAGGTGCCGGCCAGGTCCAGCGGATTCTGCGTGGCGACCACGAAGAACGGCTGCGGCAGCGCATGCGTCTGCCCGTCCACGGTGACCTGGCCCTCGGCCATCGCCTCCAGCAGCGCGCTCTGCGTCTTCGGCGTGGCGCGGTTGATCTCGTCCGCCAGCAGCAGGCCGGTGAAGATCGGGCCGGGATGGAAGCGGAACTGCCCGGTCTCGCGCTCGTAGACGCTCACCCCGATAATGTCCGACGGCAACAGGTCGCTGGTGAACTGCACGCGCTGGAACTCCAGCGCAAAGCTCGCGGCGAGCGCATGCGCCAGCGTGGTCTTGCCCACGCCGGGCACGTCCTCCAGCAGCAGGTGCCCGCCGGCGATCAGGCAGGTGAAGGCGAGTTTCACCTGGCGCGGCTTGCCCAGCAGGACCTGGTTGACCTGCGCCATGGCGGCGTCGAGGCGGGAGTGCAGGGCGTCATCGTGGAGCGGAGTGATCGCGGACATGGGCTCGCGTGGGAGAAGGAAACGTGGAGTGAAGAAGGGCAAGGGCATGACCCATGCGTGATCGCGGCAGTGTAGCCCCCGGCCTCGCACGCTGGCGAGGCGCGTTTCTCATTGCCTTTCTCGTGCTGCTGGCGGCGCGCGTGGCGGTCGCCGCGCAGCTGGCGCCCTTCGGCGACGAGGCCTTCTACTGGCAGGAGAGCCGGCATCCGGCCTGGGGCTACAGCGACCTGCCGCCGCTGACCGCGTGGATGATCCGCCTCGGCGAAGTGCTGGCCGGCCACGGCGTGCTCGGCATGCGCTGGCCGTTCCTGCTGCTCGGCAGCGCGCTGCCGTGGCTGGTGGTCGCGTTCGCCCGCCGCGCCTTCGATGCGCGCGCCGGCTGGCAGGCCGGGCTGCTGTGCCTGGCGCTGCCGCTGGCCGGCACGCTCGGCGTGATGGCGGTGCCGGATGTGCCGCTGACGGTGGCGAGCATGCTCGCGCTGTATGCGCTGCTGCGCGCGATGCAGGACGACCGCCTGCTCGACTGGCTGCTGCTCGGCGTCGCGCTGGCGGTGTGCTGGCTCACGCATTACCGCGCGGTGATGCCGATGCTGGCCGGCCTGCTGCTGTTCGTGCTGACGCCGCGCGGGCGCGTGCAATGGCGCCGGCCGGGATTCTGGATGGCGCTGGCTGTCTCGCTGGCGGGCCTGGTTCCGCTGCTGATTGCCAACTGGCAGCAGCGCGGTGCGGGCGTGGCGTTCCAGCTGGTCGAACGCAATCCGTGGAGCTTCCATGCGGATGCGCTGGTGCAGCCGCTGGAGCAGGCGGCGGCATGCACGCCGCTGTTGTACGGCCTGCTGCTGTGGGCCGCGTGGCGCAGCTGGCGGCGGCGCGGCGAAGGCGCGCCGTGGGATCTGATTGCGATCGCTTCGCTGTGCTTCGTCGTCTTGTATTTCGTGCTTGGGCTGTTCGCCGATGACGTGCGTTTCCGCGCGCACTGGCCGCTGCCGGGGTATCTGCCCTTGCTTGGCGCATTGCCGGTGCTGTTGCGTCCGTTGTGGGGACGGCGCTGGATCCGGCGGACCACCATCGCTGCCGTGGGCATGGCCTTCTTCGGGCATCTGTGCGGGCTGGCGTACCTGGGCCTGGCCGCGAACCCCGCCGGCGCGGACGCGCTGGCGGGATGGAAGGCCTTTCCGGCGCGCTTCGTGGGCTGGCGCGAAAGCGGCGCCGCCGCGCGCGAGTTGCTGGCGGCCCATCCGGGCGCGCTGGTGGCCGACAATTTCATGCTCGCCGCGGAGATCGATTTCCAGCTCGATGGCGCCGTGCCCGTCTACGCGCTGGACAGTCCGCTCAACACCAAGCACGGCCGCGCGCCGCAGCTGGCCGTGTGGCAGCGCGACGAAGCCGCCTTGCGCCAGGCGCATGCCGGCGCGCCGATGCTGCTGGCGGTGGACGAGACATCGCTGCGCATCCGCGAGCGCTCCGACTGGCTGGGTTCGCTGTGCGACCGGATCGCCGCTGCGCAGGCGCTGCGCCGGCTGGATCTGTTCGACGGCCGCAAGCGCATCGCGTTCTACGAGGGGCGCGTGCCGATGGCCGGCCAGCCGGCGATCGCGCCGGCGCAGTGCGTAATCTGGCGCGAAGGCGCCGCGGCGTTCCGCTAGGGCAGCGCCACGCCCGCCGCGCGCAGCAGGCGGGCCAGCGCGATCAGCGGCAGGCCGATCAGCGCGGAAGGGTCTTCGTTGTCGATGCGTTCGAACAGGCTGATCCCCAGGCCTTCGCACTTGAAGCTGCCGGCGCAGTCCAGCGGCTGTTCGCGTTCCACGTAGCGGGCGATTTCCGCCGCGTCCAGCGCGCGGAACTGCACGCGGGTGTGATCCATATGCACCTGCCCCTGGCCGCTGCGCGTATCGAACAGGCACAGCGCGGTGTGGAAATGCACCACGCGGCCGGAGCTGGCGGCCAGCTGCTCGCGGGCGAGCCCGGGCGTGCCGGGCTTGTCCAGCATCCGGCCGTCGAGTTCGGCGACCTGGTCGGAGCCGATCACCAGCGCGTCGTGCAGTCCCTGCGCGGCCGCCTCGGCCTTGGCCACGGCCAGGCGCAGCGCCCGCGCGGCCGGAGCTTCGCCGGGCAGGGCGGTTTCGTCGGTGCCGGGGGCGCGCTGTTCGAACTCGGGACAGAGCCGGCGCAGCAGCTCGGCGCGGTAGCGGGAGGTGGAGCCCAGCACCAGGCGGGGCGGACTCATGCGTTGGAGTCGCGCTGGATGTGCTCGCGCATGGCGTCGTCCAGCGCGTGCTGGGCGTCGTTCAGCGCTTCCAGCAGGGGGGCCAGGCGGCTGCGCGTCTCGGCCATCGCGGTGACGGCCTGGTCGAGCTGGTCCTGGCTGGCGTGCGGTGCCTGGTCGCGGATCCAGATGCGCTGCTGCAGCAGGGAGCGCAGGCCGGCCTCGATCGCCTGGCGGGCTTCCTGTTCGCTGGCGGCGGGCTTGTCGGGATTGAGCGACATCACCGCATGGGCCTGCTGCAGGCCGGCGCGGCAGGTCTTGAGATCGGCTTCGAGCCGGTCGGCCAGCTCCAGCAGCTGGTGCAGGCTGTTCGAGCGTTGATTGCCTTTGCGGCGCAGCCAGACGCCGCCGGCCGCGACAATGACCGCGAAAACGCAAAAGGTGGCCAGGCCGTACGTCAGGAGGTCGTTCACGTGAGACGGAGCGGCTCGGCAACGAGGAGGGCGCAGTCTGCCGCATGGGGGCCGTTCAGGCAAAAGGCCCGGATCGACGTAAGTCACGTTCCTGGACGGGATAGATCGAGACGGCATGGATGAAGCCGGATAGCATATGTGGCTGCCGGATCCGGCCAGGTAAACAAGATGTTGACTTGGGCCCGGCGCAAACCTATGATTTCTCGATTATGTCCGTGACACTGCCAGAGTCCGTGGACGCTTGGCGCATGGTCTCGGCGCGGCGTTCGTTCCAGGGAGCCTTGCCCATCGCCGCCATGCGGCGCCTGAGCGAAGCCCTCGCCGGTACCGAAGGCGAGGTCCGGTTCGAGCTGGATTTCGGTCGTGACGGGTTCGACAACGCGTACCTCGACGTACGCGTCGAAGCGCCGCTCACGGTGATCTGTCAACGTTCGCTGGAGCCGTTCGTGCTCCCCGTGCACGTCGACACCCGGCTCGGCCTGATCCGTTTCGAGCGCGAAGAAGCAGCCTTGCCCCCGGGCAGCGAGCCGCTCCTGATCGCCGAGGACGGCAAGCTGGCCCTCGCGGACGTGATCGAAGACGAATTGCTGTTGGCGCTGCCGCTGGTCCCGGTCAATCCGGACAGCACGCTGCCCGACGATGTAGTGCCCCCATCGCCCGAAGCGGATTCGGGCGAGGGACGTTCCGACAACCCGTTCGCGATCCTGCGCGAACTCAAGAAATAACGCTTAGCTGGAGACTCGCCATGGCCGTTGCCAAGAGCCGCAAAACCCCGTCCACCCGCGGCATGCGTCGTTCGCACGATGCGCTGAAGACCGTGCAGCTGGCCACCGATCCGACCAGTGGCGAAGTGCATCGCCGCCACCACGTCACCAAGGATGGCTACTACCGCGGCAAGAAGGTCATCGACACCAACACCTCGGTGGTCGAAGAGGACTGAGCGTTCGCGCGAGGGTTTGCCCCTCGCGAGGATTCGCTTCCACGAAGCGGCGCGGTGACGCGCCGCTTTGCGTTTAGGCGCTCACGAACGTAACTTTGCGGTCTCGGTGCGGACGTTCTCCCAGGCCTGGGTGACGTCGCGCGCCGTATCCGCCGACGGACAGTCCATGGCCCAGATCTATTCCCGCATCATCGCCACCGGCAGCGCGCTGCCGGAGCGCGTCGTCACCAATGCCGACCTGGAGAAGTTCGTCGATACCAGCGACGAATGGATCCGCGAGCGCACCGGCATCCGCCAGCGCCATATCGCCGCCGACGGCGAGACCACCGGCGACCTGGCCACCCAGGCGGCGCAGCGCGCGCTGGAAGCGGCCGGCGTGAAGGCCTCCGAGCTCGACCTGATCGTGATGGGCACCACCACGCCCGACATCATCTTCCCGTCCACCGCCTGCCTGGTGCAGCACCGCCTGGGCGCCAACGGCTGCGCGGCATTCGACGTCAACGCGGCCTGCTCGGGCTTCGTCTACGCGCTGGGCGTGGCCGACAAGTTCATCCGCAGCGGCCAGTCCAAGAAAGTGCTGGTGATCGGCGCGGAGACGCTGACCCGCATGCTGGACTGGGACGACCGCACCACCTGCGTGCTGTTCGGCGACGGCGCCGGCGCCGTGGTGCTGGAGGCTTCCTCGGAGCCCGGCATCTACGCCACCTGCCTGCATGCCGACGGCGGCCACAAGGAACTGCTGTACAACCCGGTCGGCGTGTCGGTCGGCTTCAAGGACAACGAGAAGAACCATGGCGTGCTCGTGCGCATGGCCGGCCGTGAAGTGTTCAAGGTCGCGGTGAAGACGCTGGACGCGCTGGTCGAGGAAACCCTCACTGCCGCCGGCATGCACGCCGACCAGCTGGACTGGCTGATCCCGCACCAGGCCAACCTGCGCATCATCGAAGCCACCGCCAAGCGCCTGGCCATGCCGATGGACAAGGTCATCGTCACGGTCGACAAGCACGCCAACACCTCGGCCGGCTCGGTGCCGCTGGCGCTGGACTACGCGGTGCGCTCGGGCAAGGTGCAGCGTGGCCAGAACCTGCTGCTGGAGGCGTTCGGCGGCGGCTTCACCTGGGCCTCGGCGCTGCTGCGCTACTGAGCCTCGCCTGACGTTTCAAACGCCATGCCGCCTTCGGGCGGCATGTTCGTTTCCGCAGGTGCCGTCGACGCGAATACGGCTGCGCATGGCCCGCGTTGCTGGCACCATTCCGCTTTTCCTCGATGGAATTCCCGCCTGCATGACTCAGCACGCCGCTTCGCTCGCATTCGTCTTTCCCGGCCAGGGCTCGCAATCCGTGGGCATGCTGGCGGAACTGGCCGCCGCCCATGCCGAGGTGCGGGCCGCTTTCGACGAGGCCTCGCAGGGTGCCGGCGTCGATCTGTGGGCGCTCAGCCAGCAGGGGCCGGAAGACGCGCTGAACCGCACCGAGAACACCCAGCCCGCGCTGCTGGCCGCCAGCGTGGCGACGTGGCGCGTGTGGCGGAAGCTGGGCGGCGCGCTGCCGGCGCAGCTGTCCGGCCATAGCCTGGGCGAGTACAGCGCGCTGGTCTGCGCCGACGCGCTGTCGCTGCACGATGCGGCCGCCCTGGTCGCCGAGCGCGGCCGCCTGATGCAGGCCGCGGTGCCCGCCGGCGTGGGCGCGATGGCCGCCATCCTGGGCGGCGACGACGCGCAGATCGCCGCCGTGTGCGCGGAAGTCGCGCAGGGCCAGGTGGTGTCGCCGGCCAACTTCAATTCGCCGGGCCAGCTGGTGATCGCCGGCCATGCCGAGGCAGTCGACCGCGCGCTGGCGCGGCTGGCGGAACTGGGCGTGAAGAAGGCGATCAAGCTCGCCGTGTCGGTGCCTTCGCATTGCGCGCTGATGAGCGAGGCGGCGGACAGGCTCGGCGAGCGCATGGCCACGTTGAACTGGCAGCCGCCTTCCATTCCGGTGATCCAGAACGCCGAGGCGTGCGCCTACGCCAAGATCGAGGACATCCGCGGCGCGCTGCAGCGCCAGCTCTACCTGCCGGTGCGCTGGACCGAATGCGTGCAGGCGCTGGCCACCGGCGGCGCCACCCGCGTGGCCGAATGCGGCCCGGGCAAGGTGCTGGCCGGCCTGATCAAGCGCATCGACAAGAGCCTAGACGCGCGTGCCATCGGTGCGCCGGCCGAGCTCGACGCGGTGCGCGCCGAGTGGGCCTGAGCGGCCGCGACACAGCGCATCACGACTCATCACATCGACCTCAGGAAGCACAACGATGAGCAAGACTCTGCAAGGTGAAATCGCCCTCGTCACCGGCGCCAGCCGCGGCATCGGCGCGGCGATCGCCGACGAACTGGCCGCCCAGGGCGCCACGGTGATCGGCACCGCCACCAGCGAAAGCGGCGCCGCCGCGATCGGCGAACGCCTGGCGCCGCACGGCGGCCAGGGCCGCGTGCTCAACGTCACCGAGCCCGGTGCGATCGAGGCGCTGGTCGATGCGATTGGCAAGGACGTCGGCGCCCTCTCCATCCTGGTCAACAACGCCGGCATCACCCGCGACCAGCTGCTGATGCGCATGCGCGACGAGGACTGGCAGGCCATCCTCGACACCAATCTCACGTCGGTCTACCGCGCCTCCAAGGCGGTGATGCGCGGCATGATGAAGGCGCGCAAGGGCCGCATCGTGTCGATCGCCTCGGTCATCGGCCTCACCGGCAATCCGGGCCAGTCGAACTACGCGGCGGCGAAGGCCGGCATCATCGCGTTCTCCAAGTCGCTGGCGCGCGAGATCGGCAGCCGCGGCATCACGGTGAATGTGGTCGCGCCTGGTTTCATTGACACCGACATGACGCGCGCGCTGCCGGAGGAATCGAAGCAGGCGCTGCTGGGGCAGATCGCGCTCGGCCGTCTCGGCGAAGCGCAGGACATCGCCAAGGCGGTGGCCTTCCTGGCCTCGCCGGCGGCTGCGTACATCACCGGCGAGACGCTGCACGTCAACGGCGGCATGTACATGCCGTAAGGCGGTCGGTCGTCATCGGCGCTGCAACGGGAGCCGCCTCAGGGCGGCTCTCCTCGTTTCCGGCCGGCGCGCCCGGCAGCGCGCTGCGCGAAAGCTTGCGCCAGGCGTGCAGGAACATCCGCCAGGGTATGTGTCGCAGTGCACGTGGCCGCCGCCGCAAGCGCCCCGGTCCAGCCGGCCAGGCCGCCCCGTGGCGCGGTTTCGTCCGGGAGGGTCGGGGCGGCGACCCTGCCGGAAGGGGGCCACCGGGGTTGTCGCCATCGGATCGTTTTTAGGCGACAATTGGTCTTTCGCGCCGGTCGTCAGGGCCAGCGCCTTACCAACGTTGGTGGACCGTGGCGGGAGCAAGGCTTAGCCACTACAATCCGCCGGCATTTTTGTCCTTGGGAGGTATTGGCAACATGAGCACCATCGAAGAGCGCGTCAAAAAGATCGTTGTTGAGCAGCTGGGCGTGAAGGAAGATGAGGTTCAGCCGAGCTCGTCGTTCGTTGACGATCTGGGCGCGGATTCGCTGGACACCGTCGAACTGGTGATGGCGCTCGAGGAAGAGTTCGAGACCGAGATCCCGGACGAAGAGGCCGAGAAGATCACCACGGTGCAGCAGGCCGTCGACTACATCAAGGCCCACACCAAGGAGTGATCGTGCGCGGCGGCCGGCGCCACATGCGCTGCCCGCCTCACGACGCGACACCAGAAAGCTGCGCCACATTGGCGCAGTTTTCGTTTCTGCATTTTGCAACGTCCTAACCCGTATGGTTCGCGTCTCGCGCACCATAGGGCGAGGGACGGCATCCACGCGGCTTCCGCGGGATGGCTGCCCTTGCGGCAGGCACACGGAACCATGAAGGAAGATCAGCATGAGCAAACGACGTGTGGTGGTTACCGGCCTCGGCATCATTTCGCCGGTCGGCAACGATATCGCCACGGCCTGGGACAATGTCCTCAAGGGCGTGAGCGGCATCGGGGAGGTGACCCATTTCGACGCCACGAACTACGCCACCCGCATCGCCGGCCAAGTGCGTGACTTCGATCCGGCGCAGTGGATCGCACCGAAAGACATCAAGAAGATGGATCCCTTCATCCACTACGGCATCGCCGCGGGCACGCAGGCCCTGCGCGATTCCGGGCTGGAAGTGACGGAAGCCAACGCGCCGCGCATCGGCGTGGCGGTCGCCGCCGGCATCGGCGGCCTGCACACCATCGAGCACACCTCGATCGAGCTGCATGAGAAGGGCCCGCGCCGCGTGTCGCCGTTCTTCGTGCCCAGCTCGATCATCAACATGGTCTCCGGCCACCTGTCGATCATGTACGGCCTGAAGGGTCCGAACATCGCCTGCGTGACCGCGTGCACCACGGCCACCCACAACATCGGCCTGGCCGCGCGCATGATCCAGTACGGCGATGCCGACGCGATGATCGCCGGCGGCGCCGAGTTCGCCACCACCGGCACGGCGATGGCCGGCTTCTGCTCGGCCAAGGCCATGTCCACCCGCAACGACGAGCCGACCAAGGCCAGCCGTCCGTGGGACAAGGACCGCGACGGCTTCGTGCTGTCCGACGGTGCCGGCGTGCTGGTGCTGGAAGAGTACGAACATGCCAAGGCGCGCGGCGCGAAGATCTACGCCGAGCTGGTCGGCTTCGGCATGAGCGGCGACGCCTACCACATCACCGCGCCCAGCGAGGGCGGCGAGGGTGCGGCGCGCTGCATGGACAACACGCTGAAGGACGCCGGCCTCAACCCGGGCGACGTGCAGTACGTCAACGCGCACGGCACCTCCACTCCGCTGGGCGACCTGGGCGAAGTGCTGGCCGCGAAGAAGGTGTTCGGCGAGCACGCCTACAAGCTGGCGATGAGCTCGACCAAGTCGGTCACCGGTCATCTGCTGGGCGCCGCGGGCGGCGTGGAGGCGATCTTCTCGATCCTCGCGCTGCGCGACCAGGTGCTGCCGCCGACCGTCAACCTGGACGAGCCGGGCGAAGGCTGCGATCTCGACTTCGTGCCGAACACCGCGCGCGAGGCGAAGCTCGACGTGGTCCTGTCCAACTCCTTCGGCTTCGGCGGCACCAACGGCACGCTGGCGTTCCGCCGCCTCTGACCGGCGCGTGACGTCCATCCGCCGCACCCTGCACGGCCGGCGCGACCTGCTCGCGCCGGCCGCTGCATTTCCCGAGCGCTATCCCTGCCTGCTGCAGAGCGTGGTGCGCGGCACCCCGCAGGCGCGCTTCGACCTGTTGTTCGCGTTCCCGCGCGACCGCCTGACCCTGCACGCCGACGGCCGCGTGCTGGACGGGCAGGGTGCCGAGCACGCGGGTGGTTTCCTGCATGCGCTGGATGCCGCCTGGCAGGCCGAGCGCCTGCCGCGCGACGCGGACGACGGCCTGCCGTTCCACGGCGGCTGGGTGCTGTTCCTGGCCTATGAACTGGCCGGCGAGATCGAGCCGCGCCTGCGCCTGGCGCCGCACGAGGTGCTGCCGGTGGCGCTCGCGCTGCGCTGCCCCGCGGCGGCGATCGTCGATCACGAACGCGAGCGCACCGTGCTGATCGCCGAACCGGGCTGCGAAGACCTGCTCGAGCAGATGGCGGCCGACCTCGAGGCGCAGCCGCCGATCGCGCCGCTGCCGGCGCCGCTCGAACGCGACGAAGACGATCCGCAACTTTTCCGCGATGGCGTGGCGCGCATCCACGAGCATCTGCATGCGGGCGACATCTTCCAGGTGAACCTGTCGCGCGCCTGGCGCGCGCGCTTCGCCGACGCGCCGACGCCGGCTTCGCTGTACGCCTCGTTGCGCATGGCCAATCCGGCGCCATTCGCCGGCCTGCTGCAGCAGCCGGACTGGGCGGTGGTAAGTTCCTCGCCCGAGCGCCTGGTCGAGGCGCGCGGCGGCGTGGCGCAGACGCGCCCGATCGCCGGCACGCGCCCGCGCACGCCGGCGGACGACGAGCTGGCGCGCATCCGCGAATTGCGCACGCATCCGAAGGAGCGTGCCGAGCACGTGATGCTGATCGACCTGGAGCGCAATGATCTCGGCCGCGTCTGCGTGCCGGGCAGCGTGCAGGTCGACGAGCTGATGGTGGTGGAGAGCTATGCGCACGTGCATCACATCGTGTCCAACGTGCGCGGCAAGCTGCGGCCCGGCGTGACGCCGGGGCAGGTGATCGCCGCGACTTTCCCCGGCGGCACCATCACCGGCTGTCCCAAGGTGCGCTGCATGGAGATCATCCGTGCACTGGAAGACACCCCGCGCGGCGCCTACACCGGCGCGCTGGGTTACCTGGACCGCAACGGCGACCTGGATCTCAACATCCTGATCCGCACGCTCACCCTCGCCGGTACGCAGGTGAGCCTGCGCGCGGGCGCCGGCATCGTGGCCGACTCGGTGGCGGAGAAGGAGCTGGACGAGACGCGCGCCAAGGCACGCGGCCTGCTGCGCGCGCTGGGCGTGGCGGACTGATGCCGACCCCGGCGCGCCTGCTGGTCGACGGCATGGCGGCGGGTGCGCTGTCGCCGCTGGACCGCGGGCTGGCCTATGGCGACGGCCTGTTTGAAACGATCCGCTTGGTCGGCGCCGCCGCGCCGCTGTGGCCGCGGCACATGCAGCGCCTGCGCGAGAGTTGCGTACGCCTGCGCCTGCCGATGCCGGACGAAGCGCTGCTCGCGCGCGAAGCCGCTGCCGTATCGAGCGGCCTGGCGGATGCCGTGGTGCGCATCACCCTGACCCGCGGCGTGGGCGAGCGCGGCTATGCCATGCCCGCGTCGCCGCAGCCCACGCGCATCGTCGCCGCTTTCCCGGCGCCCGCGCCGTACAGCGGCGAGGGCGTGCGCCTGCGCCTGTGCCGGCTGCGCCTCGCCGAGCAGCCGCTGCTGGCGGGCATGAAACATCTCAACCGGCTGGAGCAGGTGCTGGCGCGCGCGGAGTGGGACGATCCGTCCATCGCCGACGGCGTGCTGCTCGATGCCGCCGGCCGCGTCGTCTGCACCACCATGGCCAACCTGTTCGCGGTGATCGGCGGCCGCCTGGTGACGCCCTCGCTGGAGCGCTGCGGCGTCGCCGGCGTGGCGCGCGCGCAAGTGCTGGCCACGCGGGATGCCGAAGTGCGCGACCTGGCCCTGGGCGAACTGGCGCACGCCAGCGAGCTGTTCCTCAGTTCCAGCGTCCGCGGCATCGTGCCGGTGCGAAGCATGGCTGAGACCGTGTATGTTCCCGGACCGGTCACCCGCGACTTGCAGTCGCACTGGCGCGGACTGGGCTTTCCGACGGAGCACATATGAGTCGACGCAAGACCAAGGGCCGCGCGCTGGCGCGCGGCCTGGTTCTCCTGCTGCTGCTGGCGCTCGCCGGCGCGCTCGCCTACGGCTGTCGCGAGTTCTCGAGCTTCAGCGAGGCGCCGCTGAACGTGCAGGCGCAAGGGCAGAGCATCGACGTCGGCCGCGGCAGCAGCCTGAAGGAAATCGTCGCCCAGCTGCGCGCGCAGGGCATCACCGCCGCGCGTCCGCTGTACTGGCGCCTGCTGGCCGAACAGCTGCGCGTGGCCGGCCGCCTGCATGCCGGCGAATACGCGCTCAGCGCCGGCATGACGCCGCGCGACCTGCTGTCCAACATGGCCGCGGGCAAGGTCATGCAGCGCAACTTCACCATCGTCGACGGCTGGAGCTTCCGCGAATTGCGCCAGGCCCTGGGCAAGGCCGACAAGCTGCGCCAGGACAGCGCCGCGCTGGACGAGGCGCAGCTGATGGACAAGCTCGGCGCGGCCGGCGAAGCGCCAGAGGGCCGCTTCCTGCCCGAGACCTACGCCTACGTGAAGGGCGACAGCGACCTGGACATCCTCAAGCGCGCCCATGCCGCGATGAGCAAGACGCTCGACGCGCTGTGGGCACAGCGCGACAAGGATCTGCCGCTGGCCTCGCCGTACGAGGCGCTGATCCTCGCCTCCATCGTGGAGAAGGAAACCGGGCGCGCCGACGAGCGTCCGCGCATCGCCGGCGTGTTCGTGCGCCGCCTGCGCACGCACATGCTGCTGCAGACCGATCCCACCGTGATCTACGGCATGGGCGAGAGCTATGCCGGCAATATCCATCGCAGCGATCTCACCACCGACACGCCGTACAACACCTACACCCGCGCCGGCCTGCCGCCGACGCCGATCGCGCTGCCCGGCAAGCCCGCACTGGAAGCGGCGCTGCATCCGGCCGGCGGCAGCGAGCTGTACTTCGTGGCGCGCGGCGACGGCAGCCATGTGTTCTCCAGCACGCTGGAAGAACACAATCGCAACGTCGCCTGTTACCAGCTGAAGCGCTGCCAATGAGCCAGACACGCGGAAAATTCATCAGCCTCGAAGGCGGCGAAGGCGCGGGCAAGAGCACCTTGCTGGCCGGCCTGCGCGCCTGCATCGAGGCGCGCGGCGTCGATCTGCTGCTGACCCGCGAGCCGGGCGGCACGGCGCTGGGCGAGGCGGTGCGCGGCATCGTGCTGGATCCCGCCCTGCGCGGCATGGCGGCGGAAACCGAACTGCTGCTGATGTTCGCCTCGCGCGCGCAGCTGGTGCGCGAACTGATCGAGCCGGCGCTGGCCGCCGGCCGCTGGGTGCTGTGCGATCGCTTCACCGATGCCAGTTATGCCTACCAGGGCGGCGGGCGCGGGCAGCCGGTCGAGCGCATCCAGGCGCTGGAGCAGTGGGCCACCGGCGGCCTGGCGCCCGATATCACCTTGCTGCTGGATCTGCCGGTCGCCACCGGTCGCGCACGCGCCGCAGGCCGTGGCGAGGCCGACCGCATCGAAGTGGAAGCGGATGCCTTCTTCGAGCGCGTGCGCGCTGCATATCGCGCGCGCGCCGCCGCGCAGCCGCAGCGCTTCCGCGTGATCGATGCGAGCCATTCGCCCGACGACGTGCTGCGCGCGGCCGAGCAGGCCATCGCAGCTTTGTTCGAGGCCGCGCCATGAGCGCGATGCCCTGGCACGCGGAACTGTGGGAGCGGCTGCAGGCGCGCCGCCGCCGCGATGCCATGCCGCACGCGCTGCTGCTGTGCGGGCCGGCCGGGCTGGGCAAGCGCGACTTCATGCGCCGCTTCGCGCGCGGACTGTTGTGCCAGCAGGCCGTCGACGGCGAGGCCTGCGGCCGCTGCCGCAGCTGCCTGCTGCTGGACGCCGGCACGCATCCGGACCTGGTCACGCTGAGCTTCGGCCTGCGCAAGGACGGCGTGCAGCGCAGCGATATCGTGGTCGACCAGATCCGCGAGCTGTCCTCGCGCCTGGCCATGGCCAGCCAGTTCGGCGGCTGGCAGATCGCCACCATCGACCCGGCCGATGCGATGAATACGGCGGCGGCGAACGCGCTGCTGAAGACACTGGAAGAACCTTCGCAGAACACCTTGCTGCTGCTGGTCGCCGACGCGCCGTGGCGCATGCCGCAGACCATCCGCAGCCGCTGCCAGCGCATCGAGTTCCAGGTGCCGGCGCGCGAAGAGGCGCTGGCCTGGCTGCAGGGCGAAGGGGTGAAGGATCCTGTCGCCGCGCTCGATGCCGCCGGCGGCAATCCCGGCCTGGCCAGGGCCTGGGCGGAAGAGGGCGCGCTGGCGCGCCGCCAGGAAGTGCGCAAGGACCTGGCCGCGCTGGCGGCCGGCCGCGGCGAGACCATGGAAGTGGTGCGCCGCTGGCTGGACAACGAACCCGCGCAGCGCCTGTGGTTCGCCGCCCAGGCCGCGGCCGACGAAGCGCGCGGACGTGCGGGCGCGAATAACGGTCCGCTGGCCAGTCATCTCGATGCCGAGGCGCTCGACGACTGGTACCGCGCCGCCAATCATGCGCGCGATGCATTGCGCGGTCCGTTGCGCGGCGATCTGCTGTTGCTGGAATTGCTGTCGCGCTGGCGCTAAGCCGCCGTCCTGCCCGGCATCGTAGGTTGGGGTGAGCTGAAGGCGAACCCCAACACCTTCGCAACGTTGGGGTTCGCTGCGCTCATCCCAACCTACGCGCGATGTGTGCCTGGAAAGCCCGCAGACAGCCCGCTTTCCTAAGCTGGGCGGATGAGTTTCGCCAAGGAAAAAACCTTCACGGTCAGGTGGCCATGGCTGGCGCTAGCCTTGCTGGCGGTGCTGCGGCTGGCGTGGTTGAACGCCTATCCGCTCAATTCCGACGAAGCGCAGCACGCGCACGTGGCCTGGGGCTGGACGCAGGGGCTGCGGCTCTACCGCGATGTGTTCGACAACCACGGTCCGCTGTTCAGCGGCTTGCACTCCGTGGTGCTGAACCTGATCGGCGAACGTGCCGATGCGCTGACCTGGCTGCGCCTGTCCATGCAGGTCTGGTTCGCGCTGGCGCTGTTTGCGGTGTGGCGGATGGGGCGCCGGCTGTATACGCCGAACCTCGCTTTCTACGCGATGCTGATCGTCGCCTTCGTGCCGCGCTTCTTCCTGGTCAGCGGCCAGTTCCGCACCGACGACATGTGGATGGCGCTGTGGCTGGCGGCGCTGGCGATGGTGGTCGGCGCGCCGCCGCGCGCGTGGCGCTGGTTCGTCGCCGGCGTGCTGACGGGCGCGGCCTTGTCGGTCTCGCAGAAAACCCTGGTGCTGCTCGGCGTGGCCGCATTCGCCGGCCTGGTGGTGTCGCTGGCACGTCCGCCCGGCAAGCGCGCGCCGCGCGCTCGCTCGATCGTCTGCGGCATCGCCGGCCTGCTGCTGGTGCCCGCGCTGTTCGCCTTGTGGCTGGCCTGGCGCGGCGATCTCGGGCCGGCCTGGTACGGCCTGGTCGGCTATAACGTCGGCGGCGCGCGCAAGGCGTATGCGCTGCCGAAGCTGGCGGTGTTCCTGCTGCTGTCGGGCGTGTGCGTGCGACTGGCCTATGGGCATGTGCGGCGCGTCGCGCGGGAGGTATTCGACTGGCCGGTATTCCTCGCGCTGCAGGCGGGGCTGTTCCTGTTCCTGGTGTGGTTCGTGTGGCCATTGATCACCGCGCAGGATTTCCTGCCGGCGATCCCGCCGCTGGTGCTGGTGCTTGCCGGCGCCATCGCGCGGCTGCCGTGGCTGCGCGAGAGCGCGATGCGCCGCCGCGCGCTCGGCAAGGCGGTGATCGGCCTGGAGCTGGCCGCGCTGCTGCTGACCGCGCCGCCATGGCTGGACCGCCTCTCGCCGCAACGCACCGAGCTGGCCGCGGTGCTGCATTACACCGATCCGGGCGAGACGGTGATGGATCCGAAGGGCGATGCGATCTTCCGGCCGCGGCCGTATTTCCCGGTGATCGAAAGCATGGCGATGATCCGCCTGCGCCGCGGCCACATGGCCGACACCATCGCCGAAGGCATGCAGCGCGAGCGCACCATGCTGGTGCTGCGGCGGCGCCTGCCGCCGGCCAGCGACGAGTTCGTGCAGCGCAACTACCTGCCCGTGTCGGACCAGCCAGGGCAGGCGGAAGTGTGGATGGCCGGCCAGTACCTGCCGCCCGGGCAGCGCACACGTTCCGTCGACCTCGCCTTGGCGGGCGAGTATGTATTGAGCGACGGCAGGAACCTGGTGCCGGCCTCGATCGACGGTGCGGCAAGCGATAGACAGTGGACACTTGGCGTGGGACGACACTCCATCGACGCAGCCACGGATCGCGCCCTCGTGCTGGTATGGCGGCGTGCCTGGGAGCGCGGCTGGCGTCCGGCGGCGCTGCCGCCGCCGACCGAGGAAGAAGCGGGGGCCGACGCATGCCAGTGACGATCGATGCGCGCACCCGCCTGCTGGTCGTCGCGCCGCATCCCGATGACGAATCCATCGCCACCGGCGAACTGATCCAGCATGTGCGCGCCGCCGGCGGCACGGTCGAGATCCTGTTGCTGACCGCCGGCGACAACAATCCCTGGCCGCAGCGCTGGCTGGAGCGCCGCTGGCGCATCGGTGCGGAAGATCGCCGCCGCTGGGGCCAGCGCCGCCGGCAGGAAGTGGCCGCCGCGCTCGCCCGCCTGGGGCTGGCGCTGGAATCGCTGCATCCGCTCGGTATGCCGGACATGGGCCTGACCGCGTGTCTGCGCGAGGACTTGCGCGGCCGTGTGCGCGAGTGGGCCGGCTGGCTCGAACGGATCCGGCCGACCTTGATCGCCTTGCCGGCGCTGGGCGACGGTCATCCGGATCACAGCGCCGCGCATGTGCTGATGCGGCTGGCCGTGGCCGCGGGGCAGGGCGCGCCGCCGCCGATGCTCAGTTACCTGGTGCATGGCCGGGCCGGCGAACGCGGCGAGTCCGTCGCGCTGCCGTCCCGCGCCGACATCCACGCCACCAAGCTGGCGGCGCTGGACGAACACCGCAGCCAGGTGGCGCTGAGCGGCGGACGCATGCGCGGGCTGGCCGACCGGCCCGAAGTGTTCCGCACGGTGGAGCCCGTGGCCGGGGAAGGCTGGCTGCCCTGGCAGCCGTCCGCCGCCCAGCGGCCGTGGCTGAAGCTGACCCTGGCCGACCGCGAAGGCGCGCGCAGCTGGCCGTGGTCGAAGGCGCCGCTGGAGCGCGACGCTTCGGGCCGCTGGCGCCTGCGGCTCGAACCGGCCGCCGGGCCGCGCTTCGTCAAGCTGCATGCGGAGCTGCCGTCGCCGTGGATCTTCGACCGCTGGGGCTGGTGCGAGCTGTAGCCTGCTGGTGTGAACCGCCTCCCATGGCGCAAGGCCTGCGCTTTACGCCCGGGCGTGCCGCTCGCTACGATGCGCGGCATCGGGCCGCCACCGTCCACGGCCCGCGGGGACGCAGCATGAATCCGGCCATCGCGGCCCGCCAGGGCATCATTTCACTGAAGATCAAGGACACGGCCGCGCTCTACAACGCGTACATGCCGTTCCTCAAGCATGGCGGCCTGTTCGCCCCCACCGCCCAGGGCTATTCGCTCGGCGACGAGGTGGTGCTGCTGGTCAACCTCGCCGACGAAGGCGAGCGCCTGTCGGTCGCCGGCAAGGTCGTGTGGGTCACCCCCGTCGGCGCCCAGGGCAACCGCACGGCCGGCATCGGCGTGCAGTTCAACGATTCCTCGGACGGCGAGGTCGCGCGTTCCCGCATCGAGGCCATCCTGGCCGGCATGAGCGGCTCCGAACGCCCCACCCACACCATGTAACGCCGCCATCACGGCGAGAAGGGCGACACTGCATCCTTTGGCTCCTGCGCCCAGGGGCCGGCGGCTTGTTGGCGGCCCTGCCAGCAGGCCGATGAAATAGCCGTCAAGGCTTGTTGTTGTTAAGCGCACTGATACAATGTCCCGATTTCCGAATTCGATCGTGGTAAGTCGGACGCTCGTGCTTGCAACGCGTGCGATCGTGGCCCCAGAAGCCCACGGCCAGACGGCCATGCCGATCCGCAGTAGACCGGACCTGTTTTACACCTGACCGTTTCCCCCAGGCGGTCACTGATGCGCCCCCGGCGGCGCGGAGGTACGCGACATCGTGCTTGCCGAATACTGGCCCATCCTGCTGTTCATCGGCGTCGCGACGGGCTTAGGGCTCGTCCTGCTGGCCATCGGCCTCCTGGCCGGTCCCCGCCGTCCCGAGTCCGAGAAGCTCTCACCCTACGAGTGCGGCTTCGAGGCCTTCGAGGACGCCCGCATGCGCTTCGACGTGCGCTACTACCTGCTGGCGATCCTCTTCATCATCTTCGACCTGGAAATCGCCTTCCTGTTTCCGTGGGCGGTGGTGTTCGACAAGATCGGCATCACGGCGCTGATTGAAATGGCCCTGTTCCTGCTGCTCCTGGTCATCGGTTTCGCTTACGTGTGGAAGAAGGGAGCACTGGAATGGGAGTGATCTCCTCGCTCGACCGGGTGATGCACAACCCGCAGCCGTTGAACGTGGTCGACGACATCCTGCGTCCGGCCGGCGACAACCCGGTGATCCAGCGCGGCGCGGTGACCACCACCGTCGACGCCCTGATGAACTGGGCGCGCACCGGCTCGATGTGGCCGATGACCTTCGGCCTGGCCTGTTGCGCGGTCGAGATGATGCACGCCGGCGCCGCGCGCCTGGACCTGGACCGCTACGGCGTGATCTTCCGTCCCAGCCCGCGCCAGTCCGACGTGATGATCGTGGCCGGCACCCTGGTCAACAAGATGGCCCCGGCGCTGCGCAAGGTCTACGACCAGATGCCCGACCCCAAGTGGGTGATCTCGATGGGCAGCTGCGCCAACGGCGGCGGCTATTACCACTATTCGTACTCCGTGGTGCGCGGCTGCGATCGCATCGTGCCGGTGGACATCTACGTGCCGGGCTGCCCGCCGACGGCCGAAGCGCTGATCCACGGCATCCTGCAGTTGCAGAAGAAGATCCGCCGCACCAGCACGATCGCGCGGTCCTGAGGCCCAAGCCATGAGCGAAACGCAAACGAACTCGCTGGCCGAGCGCCTGTCCGCGCGGTTCGGCGACACGCTGAAGATCAGCGTCGCCCGCACCGAAGTCACCGCCGAAGTGGCCGCTGCCGACCTGATCGCGGTGGCCACCGCGCTGCGCGACGAGGCGGCCTTCCGCTTCGGCGAGCTGGTCGACCTGTGCGGCGTCGACTACCTCGGCTACGGCCAGACCGAATGGGACACCGAAACCGTGTCCGGCACCGGCTTCTCGCGCGGCGTGGAAGGCGAGGCGATGGGCCGCTTCAAGTGGGCCGACCGTCCGCGCGACGTCAGCCAGCCGCGTCGCTTCGCCGCGGTCATCCACCTGCTGTCGATCGAGAACAACCAGCGCCTGCGCCTGCGCGTGTTCGGCGAGGACGACAGCCTGCCAGTGGTGCCGTCGGTCACCGGCGTGTGGGCCGGGTCCAACTGGTTCGAGCGCGAGGCGTTCGACCTGTACGGCATCATCTTCGAAGGCCATCCGGACCTGCGCCGCATCCTCACCGACTACGGTTTCGTGGGGCATCCGTTCCGCAAGGACTTCCCGCTGATCGGCAACGTCGAAGTGCGCTACGACCCCGAGCAGAAGCGCGTGGTCTACGAACCCGTGTCGATCGAGCCACGCGTGCTGGTGCCGCGCGTGATCCGTGACGACGCCGACCTGTTGCAGGCCAAGGCCGAAGCCGCCGACAACTGGCGGGAGAACTGAGCATGCAGGAAATCCGCAACTACACGATGAACTTCGGCCCGCAGCATCCGGCCGCGCACGGCGTGCTGCGCCTGGTGCTGGAGATGGACGGCGAGACCATCGTCCGCGCCGATCCGCACGTGGGCCTGCTCCATCGCGGCACCGAGAAGCTGGCCGAGGCCAAGCCGTTCAACCAGTCGATCGGCTACATGGATCGCCTGGACTACGTGTCGATGATGTGCAACGAGCACGCCTACGTGCGTGCGATCGAGACCCTGCTGGGCATCGAGGCGCCGGAACGCGCGCAGTACATCCGCACCATGTTCGACGAGATCACCCGCATCCTGAATCACCTGATGTGGATCGGCTCGAACGCGCTCGATCTCGGCGCGATGGCGGTGTTCCTGTACGCCTTCCGCGAACGCGAAGAACTGATGGACGTGTACGAGGCCGTCTCCGGCGCCCGCATGCACGCCACCTATTACCGTCCGGGCGGCGTGTATCGCGACCTGCCGGGCAAGATGTCGCAGTACCGCGAGTCGCCCTGGCACAAGGGCAACGACCTCAAGCGCCTGAACGCCTGGCGCGAAGGTTCCATGCTCGACTTCCTCGAGGCTTTCACCGCCGACTTCCCGTCGAAGGTGGACGAGTACGAGGAGCTGCTGACCAACAACCGCATCTGGAAGCAGCGCACTGTCGGCATCGGCGTGATCTCGCCGGAGCTGGCCCAGCAGTGGGGCATGACCGGCGCGATGATCCGCGGCTCGGGCGTGGCCTGGGACCTGCGCAAGAAGCAGCCCTATGCCAAGTACGCCGAGATGGATTTCGACATCCCGGTCGGCGTCAACGGCGACTGCTACGACCGTTACCTGGTGCGCGTGGAAGAGATGCGCCAGTCCAACCGCATCATCCAGCAGTGCATCGCCTGGCTGCGCGCCAACCCCGGCCCGGTGATGGTGGAGAACTTCAAGGTCGCGCCGCCCAGGCGCGAGGCCATGAAGGAGGACATGGAAGCCCTCATCCATCACTTCAAATTGTTCACCGAAGGCTATGGCGTGCCGGCGGGCGAGACCTACTGCGCGGTCGAGGCGCCGAAGGGCGAGTTCGGCTGCTACCTGGTCTCCGACGGCGCCAACAAGCCGTTCCGCGTGCATCTGCGCGCGCCGGGTTTTGCCCATCTGTCGTCGATCGATCCCATCGTGCGCGGCCACATGCTGGCCGACGTGGTGGCGATGATCGGCACCTATGACCTCGTGTTCGGCGAAGTCGATCGCTGAGCCGACGGGAGCATACGCATGAAAGCCACCGGAAATTACGAGCAGGTCAAGCACGTCGACCCGCTTGCCGTGTTGAACGACCACACCCGCCATCACATCGACGAGTGGGTCGCCAAGTTCCCGCCGGACCGCAAGCGCTCGGCGCTGATCCAGGCGCTGTTCGCCGCGCAGGAGCAGAACCAGGGCTTCCTCACCGACGAGCTGATCACCGCCGTCGCCAGGTACCTGGAGCTGCCCGCGGTATGGGCCTACGAAGTGGCCAGCTTCTATTCGATGCTGGAGACCAGGCCGGTCGGCCGCAACAACGTCGCCATCTGCACCAACATCTCGTGCTGGCTCAACGGCGCCGAGGAGCTGGTCGCGCATTGCGAGAAGAAGCTGGGCATCAAGCTGGGCGAAAGCACCGCCGATGGCCGCGTCTACCTCAAGCGCGAAGAAGAATGCATCGCTGCCTGCGCCTGCGCGCCGGCGATGACCGTCAACGGGCATTACCACGAGCGTCTCACGGCCGACAAGGTCGACGAGATCCTCGACGGTCTCAAGTAAGGGTCACGGCGTCATGGCATACGGTCCCGCACCCCAGGAACACCAGGTCGTCTACACCACGCTGCATTTCGACAAGCCGTGGGCGATGGACAGCTACACCCAGGTCGGCGGCTACGAGGCGTGGAAGAAGATCCTCGCCGAGAAGCCCGACCCGAACGCGCTGATCGAAGAAATCAAGAAGAGCAACCTGCGCGGCCGTGGCGGCGCAGGCTTCCCGACCGGCCTGAAGTGGTCCTTCATGCCCAAGGGCAACATGCAGAAGTACATCCTCTGCAACTCCGACGAGTCGGAGCCGGGCACCTGCAAGGACCGCGACATCCTGCGCTTCAACCCGCATGCGGTGATCGAGGGCATGGCGATCGCCTGCTACTGCACCGGTTCCACCGCGGCGTACAACTACCTGCGCGGCGAGTTCCACCACGAGCCCTACGAGCACTTCGAGGAAGCGCTGAAAGAGGCTTATGCCGCCGGCCTGCTGGGCAAGAACATCCAGGGCACCGGCATCGACGTGGACATCTACGGCGCGCTCGGCGCAGGCGCCTACATCTGCGGCGAAGAGACCGCGCTGATGGAATCGCTGGAAGGCAAGAAGGGCCAGCCGCGCTTCAAGCCGCCGTTCCCGGCCAACTTCGGCCTGTACGGCAAGCCGTCGACCATCAACAACACCGAAACCTACGCCTCTGTGCCGGCGATCCTGCGCAAGGGCGCGGACTGGTTCCTGGCGCAGAGCAAGACCAAGAACGGCGGCCCGAAGATCTTCTCGGTCTCCGGCTGCGTGCAGAAGGGCGGCAACTTCGAGGTGCCGCTGGGCACCACCTTCGACGAGCTGCTGGAAATGGCCGGCGGCCTGCGTCCGGGCCGCAAGCTCAAGGGTGCGATCCCGGGCGGCGTGTCGATGCCGGTGCTGAAGGCCGAGCAGCTGAAGGGCCTGCCGTTCGACTACGACACCCTGCGCGACCTGAAGACCGGCCTGGGTTCGGGCGCCATCGTGGTGCTGGACGACACGGTCTGCACGGTGCGCTTCACCCGTCGCATTTCCCAGTTCTTCCACAAGGAATCCTGCGGCCAGTGCACGCCGTGCCGCGAAGGCACCGGCTGGATGCACCGCGTGCTGGACCGCATCGTGGAAGGCAAGGGCACCATGGAAGACCTGCATCGCCTGAAGGCGATCGCCGGCCAGATCGAAGGCCACACCATCTGCGCGTTCGGCGAAGCGGCGGCGTGGCCGGTGCAGGGTTTCCTGCGCCAGTTCTGGGATGAGTTCGAGTACTACATCGTCAATGGCCGTTCGATCGTCGACGACCAGATCGGAGTCGCCGCATGAGCGCGCAGCCCGTGAACAACACGCCGCCCGACCTGCTCAACATCGAGGTCGACGGCAAGCCCACGCAGATCCGCAAGGGCGCCATGATCATCGAGGCGGCCGACGCCATCGGCGTGTCGATCCCGCGCTTCTGCTACCACCGCAAGCTGCCGATCGCCGCCAACTGCCGCATGTGCCTGGTGGAAGTGGAAATGGGCGGCAAGCCCATGCCCAAGCCGCAGCCGGCCTGCGCCACCCCGGTGGCCGAGGGTATGAAGGTGACCACCCGTTCCGCCGGCGCGCTGAAGTTCCAGCGCGACGTGATGGAATTCCTGCTGATCAACCATCCGCTGGATTGCCCGATCTGCGACCAGGGTGGCGAGTGCGAGCTGCAGGACGTGGCCCTGGGCTACGGCCGCAGCGTGTCGCGCTACACCGAGCGCAAGCGCACCATCGCCGACGAAAACCTCGGGCCGCTGGTCGCCACCGAGATGACCCGCTGCATCCAGTGCACGCGCTGCGTGCGCTTCACCAGCGAGATCGCCGGCACCTACGAGCTGGGCGGCATGAGCCGCGGCGACAACCTGCAGATCGGCACCTATATCGGCAAGGCGCTGGAGACCGAGCTGTCCGGCAACGTCATCGACGTGTGCCCGGTCGGCGCACTCACCAACAAGCCGTTCCAGTTCAAGGCGCGCGCCTGGGAACTGATCGCCAAGCCGTCCGTCGGCTACCACGACGCGCTGGGCTCCAACCTGTGGCTGCACACGCGCCGCGGCGAGGTGCTGCGTGCGGTGCCGCGCGACAACGAGACCATCAACGAGTGCTGGCTGTCCGACCGCGACCGCTACAGCCACCAGGGCATGTACGCCGCGGACCGCATCACCGCGCCGCAGGTCAAGCGCAACGGCCAGTGGCAGTCGACCACCTGGGAAGATGCGCTGATCCTCGCCGGCGAAGCGCTGGCCAAGGCGCGCGGCGACATCGGCTTCCTGGTGGCTCCGGCTACCACCAATGAGGAAGGCGACCTGCTGGTGCGCCTGGCCCATGGCCTGGGCAGCGCGCATGTCGACCACCGCCTGCGCCAGATCGACTTCGCCGACGGTGCCCGCGCCCAGGCCTTCGGCCTGCCGGTGGCCGAGGTCGACAAGGTCAAGGCCGCGCTGCTGGTCGGCTCGGACCTGCGTTACGAAATGCCGCTGCTGAACCACCGCGTGCACCAGGCGGTGAAGAAGGGCGCCAAGGTCTACGCCGTGAACCCGGCGCGCTTCAGCTTCAACTACGCGCTGGCCGGCGAAGCGATCGTCGCGCCGCAGGCCATGGTCGATGCGCTGCTGGCGCTGGCCAAGGCGGCGGTGCAGGGCGGCGCGACCGCTCCGGCGGCGCTGGCCCCGGCCATCGACGCCGTGCAGGCGGACGAGGGCGACCGCGGCGCGATCGACGCGCTGAAGGCCGGCAAGGCCGTGGTGATCCTCGGCGAAGCCGCCGCGACGCATCCGCAGGCTTCGTGGCTGCGCGCGATCGCCCGCTTCATCGCCCAGGCCACCGGCGCCGGCTACAACGAGATCCCGGTCGGCGCGAACGCGCTCGGCCTGGCCCGCGTCGGCGTGCTGCCGGGCAACGGCGGCCTCGACGCGCAGGCGATGCTGGCGCAGCCGCGCAAGGCCTACGTGCTGTACGGCGTGGAGCTGCCGCACGACGTCGCCGACGGCGCCGCGGCGCTGCAGGCGCTGACCGGCGCGGAGAGCGTGGTGGCCTGCTCGGCCTACGCCACGCCCGCGCTGCGCGACCTGGCCGACGTGATCCTGCCGATCGCGCTGCTGCCGGAAATCGACGGCACCCTGGTGAATGTCGATGGCCTCGCACAGAGCGTGGTGCAGGGCGCCCGCGCCCCCGGCGACGCCCGCCCGGGCTGGAAGGTGCTGCGCGCGCTCGGCGGCGGCCTGAAGCTGGCCGGCTTCGAGTTCGACGACCTGGCCGGCCTGCGTGACGGCATCGTCGACCGCGCCGCGACCGCACGCGAGGGCCTTGCGCCGCGCACGGCGGTCGAGGGCCTGAGCCGTCTCGCCACCTGGCCGATGTACCGCTCCGACGCCGTGCTGCGCCGTGCGACCGCGCTGAACGCGCATCCGCTGAACCGTGCGCCGGCCGTGCGCCTGAGCGCCGCCGAGGCGCAGCGCCTGGGCCTGGCCGACGGCGCGCCGGTGCGCGTCGGCAAGGTCGTGCTGCCCGCAGCCGTCGACGCGTCGGTGCCGGACGGCACGGTGTGGATCGAGGCCGCACACGAACTCACCGCCACGCTGCCGCCCTACGGCGCAGCCATCACCTTGAGCAAGGCGTAAGCCATGGGCGAACAGATCCTCAACCAGCTCGTCTGGCCGATCATCTACATCCTGTGCATCGCCGTCCCGGTGATCCTGGCGGTGGCGATGTTCGTGTACTGGGAGCGCAAGGTCATCGGCTGGATGCACGTGCGCATGGGGCCGAACAAGGTCGGTCCGCTCGGCCTGCTGCAGGCCTTCGCCGACGTGGTCAAGCTGCTGATCAAGGAAGTGATCCTGCCGACCAGCGCGAACAAGTTCCTGTACTACCTGGCGCCGCTGCTGGCGCTGGTGCCGGCGATGGCCGCGTGGGCGGTGATCCCGTTCAACGACAAGCTGGTGCTGGCCAACGTCAACGCCGGCGTGCTGTACCTGCTGGCGATGACCTCGCTGGGCGTGTACGGCATCATCCTCGCCGGCTGGGCCTCCAACTCGCGCTACGCGCTGCTCGGCGCGATGCGCTCGGCCGCGCAGGTGATCTCCTACGAGCTGGCCATGGGCCTGTGCCTGGTCTGCGTGCTGGTGCTGGCCGGCAGCCTGAACCTCACCGACATCGTGCATGCGCAGGCGGGCAGCAAGGGCATCTTCGAGTGGTTCATGTGGCCGCTGCTGCCGGTGTTCGTCATCTATTTCATTTCCGGCGTGGCCGAGACCAACCGCGCGCCGTTCGACGTGGCCGAGGGCGAATCGGAAATCGTCGCCGGCTTCCACGTGGAGTACTCCGGCTCGGCGTTCGCGATCTTCTTCCTGGCCGAATACGCCAACATGATCCTGGTCAGCTTCCTGGCCGCGATCCTGTTCATGGGCGGCTGGCTGTCGCCGTTCCCCGCATCGGTGCCGTTCCTGGGGCAGGGCAGCTTCTTCTGGCTGTTCGCGAAAGCCTTCGCCTTCGCCTTCCTGTTCCTCTGGTTCCGCGCCAGCTTCCCGCGCTACCGCTATGACCAGATCATGCGGCTGGGCTGGAAGGTGTTCATTCCCATCACCATCGTCTGGGTTCTCGTGGCCGGCTGCATGAAGTATTTCGGCTGGGTCAGCATCGGCACGGGAGGCTGAAGAAAACCATGTCCGGCATTACCAACTACTTCAAGAGCCTGCTGCTCATCGAGCTGTTCAAGGGCATGGGCCTGACCATGCGCTACATGTTCAGCCCCAAGTACACGATGCGCTACCCGATGGAGCATATCCCCAAGTCGAACCGCTTCCGCGGCCTGCATGCGCTGCGCCGCTACGCCAACGGCGAGGAGCGCTGCATCGCGTGCAAGCTGTGCGAGGCGGTGTGCCCCGCGCTGGCGATCACCATCGACTCCGCCCCGCGCGAGAGCGACGGCCAGCGCCGCACCACGCGCTACGACATCGACCTGTTCAAGTGCATCTTCTGCGGCTTCTGCGAAGAGAGCTGCCCGGTCGACTCGATCGTCGAGACGCACGTGCACGAATACCACTTCGAAAAGCGTGGCGAGAACGTCGTGACCAAGTCGCAGCTGCTCGCCATCGGCGATCGCTTCGAGCATGAAGTCGCCACCGCTCGCGCCCAAGACGCCGCGTACCGCTAAAGGACACAACCGTGATCGATCCGTCTGTGTTCCAACTCGTCTGTTTCTACGCCTTCGCGGCGGTCACCGTGGTGGCGGCGCTGGGCGTCATCACCCTGCGCAACTCGGTGCATGCCGTGCTGTCGCTGGTGCTGACCTTCTTCAGCACCGCCTGCATCTGGCTGCTGGCCGAGGCGGAGTTCCTCGCCATCGCGCTGATCGTGGTCTACGTCGGCGCGGTGATGGTGCTGTTCCTGTTCGTGGTGATGATGCTGGACATCAAGCAGGAGCACCTGCGCGAAGGCTTCATCCGCTACCTGCCGGTGGGCATCGTGGTGGCCTTGGTGATGCTGGTGGAAATGCTCGCCCTGATCGGCGTGCGCACCATGCACGAGGCCGTGATGGGGGCCAACCCGGCCACCGCCGCCGGCCTGTCCAATACGCAGTGGCTGGGCCAGGCGCTGTATACCCAGTTCCTGCTGCCGTTCGAGATCGCGGCGCTGATCCTGACCGTGGGCGTGGTCGCCGCCGTGGCGCTGACCCTGCGCCACCGCGGCGGCACGCGCCACCAGACGGCTGCGCAGCAGGTCGCGGTCAAGGCCAGCGACCGCGTGCGCATCGTCAAGATGGCCGCTGAGCGCCCCGCGACGGAAACGCCCGCCGCGCCTGCCCAGAATCCGGAGACCAAGCCATGATCACGCTGTCGCACTTCATCGTGCTTGGCGCGGTGCTGTTCTGCATCGCGGTGGCCAGCCTGTTCATCAACCGCAAGAACGTCATCGTGCTGCTGATGTCGATCGAGCTGATGCTGCTGGCGGTGAACATCAACTTCGTGGCCTTCTCGCGCTTCCTCGGCGACGTGGCCGGCCAGGTGTTCGTGTTCTTCATCCTTACCGTGGCCGCGGCGGAAACCGCCATCGGCCTGGCGATCCTGGTCCTGCTGTTCCGCAATCGCAGCACGATCAACATCGCCGAAATCGACAGCATGAAGGGCTGAGCCGATGGCAATCTCCACCTCCATTCTGCTGGTCATCGCGCTCGCGCCGCTGCTCGGCTGCCTGCTCGCCGGCTTCCTCGGCAAGTTCATCGGACGCGCCGGCGCGCACAGCGCCACCATCCTCGGCGTGGCGATCTCCTGCGCCCTGTCGATCTACGTGCTGTACCAGCTGTGCACCGGCGCGGTGCCGGTCTACAACCAGAACATCTACACCTGGTTCGAGATCGGCAAGTACACCGCCACGGTCGGTTTCCTGATCGACAAGCTGTCCGCCATGATGATGGTGGTGGTCACCTTCGTGTCGCTGCTGGTGCACATCTACACCATCGGCTACATGGCCGAAGACGACGGTTACCAGCGCTTCTTCAGCTATATCTCGCTGTTCACCTTCTCGATGTTGATGCTCGTGATGAGCAACAACTTCATGCAGCTGTTCTTCGGCTGGGAGGCGGTGGGCCTGGTCTCGTACCTGCTGATCGGCTTCTGGTTCAAGCGCCCGACCGCGATCTTCGCCAACCTCAAGGCGTTCCTGGTCAACCGCGTGGGCGACTTCGGCTTCCTGCTGGGTATCGCCGCGATCCTGTACTTCCTGGGCACGCTGGACTACTCCACCGCGTTCGCCAACGCGCCGAGCCTGGTCGGCAAGACCCTGCAGATCACCCAGAACCATGCCTGGGACGCCGCCACCGTGATCGGCGTGCTGCTGTTCATCGGCGCGATGGGCAAGTCCGCCCAGGTGCCGCTGCACGTGTGGCTGCCGGACTCGATGGAAGGCCCGACCCCGATCTCGGCGCTGATCCACGCGGCCACCATGGTGACCGCGGGCATCTTCATGGTCGCGCGCATGTCGCCGATCTTCGAGCTGTCCGAAGGCGCGCTCAGCTTCATCATGGTGATCGGTGCCACCGGCGCGCTGTTCACCGGCCTGATCGGCATCGTGCAGAACGACATCAAGCGCGTGGTGGCGTACTCCACGCTGTCGCAGCTGGGCTACATGACCGTGGCGCTGGGCGTCTCGGCCTATGCCGGCGCGGTGTTCCACCTGATGACCCATGCCTTCTTCAAGGCGCTGCTGTTCCTGGGCGCGGGCTCGGTGATCATCGCCATGCACCACGAGCAGGACATGCGCTACATGGGCGGCCTGCGCAAGTACATGCCGGTCACCTGGATCACCATGTGGATCGGTTCGCTGGCGCTGTGCGGCGTGCCGTTCTTCGCGGGCTTCTATTCCAAGGACGCGATCATCGAGGCGGTGGGCGAGTCGCATCGCTGGGGCGCAGGCTATGCCTATGCCTGCGTGCTGATCGGCGCCTTCGTCACCGCGCTGTACACGTTCCGCCAGATGTACCTGACCTTCCACGGCAAGGAGCGCTTCACCGTGGTGGCCGACCATGGCCATGGCCACGGCGAGCATGCCGCGCATCACGACGCGCATCATGGCGATGCGCATCATGGCGAGCATCACGATGACGCGCACCACGACGACCATGGCCACCACGAGCCTGGCGTGCTGCACCATGCGCCGAAGGAATCGCCGTGGGTGGTGACCTTGCCGCTGGTGCTGCTGGCGATCCCGTCCATCGTGATCGGCGCGATCGGCGCCAAGTCGATGCTGTACAGCGGCTGGTTCGGCGAGGCGATCCACGTCAACGAAGCCAACAACGTGCTGGCCGAGCTGAGCCACGAGTTCCATGACTGGTTCTCCGCGGCGCTGCATGGCTTCGCGCAGTGGCCGTTCGTGCTGGTGGCGCTGGCCTTCGCGATCCAGACCTACATCTACCTGTTCAACCCGGCCGTCGCCGACAAGATCAAGAGCGCGCTCAAGCCGCTGTGGACCGTCCTCGACCGCAAGTACTGGATCGACGACGTCTACTTCGCGGTGTTCGCCAAGGGCGGCGTGAAGCTCGGCCGCGCGCTGTGGAAGGGCGGCGATGCGGCGGTGATCGACGGTGTGCTGGTGGATGGCTCGGCCTCGCTGGTCCAGCGCATAGCCCGCGGGGTCCGCGCGCTGCAGTCCGGCTACCTCTATCACTATGCCTTCGCGATGATCCTCGGCCTGATCCTGCTGCTCGGCGGGTATTGGCTGGTCGGGCAATAAGGGAACCCAGCTCCATGTTCAATCACTTGCTCAGCCTGCTGATCTGGCTCCCGATCGTCGGCGCCATCCCCGTGCTGCTGGCCGGCTCCGGCCGTCCCAACACCGCACGCTGGATCTCGCTGCTGGTGGCCGTGCTCACCTTCGTGCTCAGCCTGTTCCTGTTGACGCAGTACAACGCGGCGGACAGCAGCAAGCAGCTCGGCGAAAGCTATCTGTGGATCGCCTCGCTCGGCGTGCACTACGGCCTGGCGGTCGACGGCATCTCGGTGGCGCTGATCCTGCTGACCACCTTCGTCGGCATCCTGGTCATCGTCGGCGCCTGGGAGGTCATCCAGAACAAGCCGCACCAGTACATGGCCGCCATGCTGGTGCTCGAAGGCCTGATGATCGGCGTGTTCTGCGCCACCGACGCGCTGCTGTTCTACGTGTTCTTCGAGGCCATGCTGATCCCGATGTTCATCCTCATCGGCATCTGGGGCGGTCCGCGCCGCGTCTACGCGACCTTGAAGTTCTTCATCTACACCTTCCTCGGCTCCATCTTCATGCTGGTGGGCCTGATCTACCTGTACCTGAAGGCGGGCTCGTTCGACCTGGCCACGCTGGCGGCGCTGCCGCTGAGCATGCAGGAGCAGACCTGGCTGTTCTTCGCCTTCCTGGCCGCCTTCGCGGTGAAGGTGCCGATGGTGCCGGTGCACACCTGGCTGCCGGATGCCCACGTGGAGGCGCCGACCGGCGGCTCGGTGGTGCTGGCCGCGGTGATGCTGAAGATCGGCGGCTACGGTTTCCTGCGCTTCTCGCTGCCGATCGTGCCGGACGCGGCCGACGCCTACGCCTGGCTGGTGATCGGCCTGAGCCTGATCGCGGTGGTCTACATCGGCTATGTCGCCCTGGTGCAGGACGACATGAAGAAGCTGGTGGCGTATTCGTCCGTGGCGCACATGGGCTTCGTCACCTTAGGCATCTTCATCGCCTTCATGCTGGTGCGCGGCACCGGCAATGCCGACGCGGCCAAGCTGGGCATGCAGGGCGCGATGGTGCAGATGATCTCGCACGGCTTCGTGTCGGGCGCGATGTTCTCCTGCATCGGCGTGCTGTACGACCGCCTGCACAGCCGCCAGATCAAGGACTACGGCGGCGTCATCAACGTGATGCCGTGGTTCGGCTTCTTCTACGTGCTGTTCGCCATGGCCAACAGCGGCCTGCCGGGCACCAGCGGCTTCGTCGGCGAATTCCAGGTGATCCTGGCCAGCTTCCAGGCCAATCCGTGGATCGCGCTGTTCGCCGCCTTCACCCTGATCATCGGCGCCGCCTACACCCTGTGGATGGTCAAGCGCGTGCTGTGGGGCGAGGTGACCAACCCGCACGTGGCCGAGATGAAGGACATCAACGGGCGCGAAGCCTTCGTGCTGATCGCCTTCGCCGCCGCGGTGGTGGCGCTGGGCGTGTGGCCGCAGCCGCTGATCCACCTGATGGACAGCTCCGTATCGCAGCTGGTGCAGCAGCTTGGCAACCACAAGATCTGAGAATGACCATGCCGAATCTCAATGACATTCTGATCATGCTGCCGGAGCTGTACCTGGTGGCGGCGGCGTGCCTGCTGTTGCTGGTGGACGCTTTCATGAAGGCGGAACAGCCGGTCCTGCTGGGACTGAACGGGCGCGAGGTCCTGCACTGGACGTCGATCCTGGTGGTGCTGGTCGCCATCTACCTGGTGATCTCCGGCCAGCCGGAGCAGCCGGTACGGGCCTTCGGCGGCATGTTCGTGCGCGACGGCGTGGCCGAGATCCTCAAGGTGTTCGCGCTGCTCTGCGTGGCGCTGATCTTCATCTACGCGCGCTCGTACCTGGCCGACCGCAAGCTGTTCGTCGGCGAGTTCTACACGCTGATGATCTTCGCGGTGATCGGCGTGATGCTGCTGGTCTCGGCCGGCAACCTGATCACGGTGTACCTGGGCCTGGAGCTGCTGACCCTGTCCTCGTACGCGCTGGTCGCGCTCAACCGCGATTCGAAGCTGTCGTCCGAGGCGGCGGTGAAGTACTTCGTGCTGGGCGCGCTGGCCTCGGGCATGCTGCTGTACGGCATGTCGATGGTCTATGGCGCCACTGCCACGCTGGACCTGGCCACGCTGCACAATGCCGCCGCGCATACCGGCGTGCCCAACCTGCTGCTGTTCGGCCTGATCTTCATGATCATCGGCATCGGCTTCAAGCTGGGCGCCGCGCCGTTCCACATGTGGATCCCGGACGTCTACCAGGGTTCGCCGACCGCGGTGACCATCTTCATCGGTTCGGCGCCGAAGCTGGCCGCGTTCGGCATGGCCTACCGTCTGCTGGAATCGGGCCTGGGCGACCTGTCGGCGCACTGGCAGCAGATGCTGGCCGCGCTGGCGGTGCTGTCGCTGGCGATCGGCAACCTGGTCGCCATCGTGCAGACCAACCTCAAGCGCCTGCTGGCCTATTCGACCATCTCGCACATGGGCTACCTGCTGCTGGGCCTGGTCAATGCCGGTCCGGAAGGTTATGCCTCGGCGCTGTTCTACGCGATCAGCTACGCGCTGATGGGCACCGCGGCCTTCGGCGTGATCCTGGCGCTGGCCCGCGCGGGCTTCGAGTGCGAGGAGATCGACGATCTCAAGGGCCTCAACCAGCGCTCGCCGTGGATGGCCTTCCTGATGATGCTGGTGATGTTCTCGCTGGCCGGCGTACCGCCGCTGTTCGGCTTCTTCGCCAAGTTCCTGGTGCTGCAGTCGGCCATCCATGCCGGCATGCTGTGGCTGGCGATCGTCGGCGCGGTGTTCGCCATCATCGGCCTGTACTACTACCTGCGCGTGGTCAAGGTGATGTACTTCGACGCGCCGGTGGAAGGCACCGAGCTGAAGCCGCAGCGCGATCCGGCCATGCGCCTGGTGCTGTCGCTCAATGCGCTGACCTTGCTGGTGCTCGGCCTGTACTGGGGGCCGCTGCTGGGCTGGTGCAAGAGCGTGTTTCCGGGTTGAGGATGTGGCGGCCTTTGGTCGCCGCATTATCTGCAGTGCGCTGCGGTGGAAGAGCAAAGCGCAGGGCGGTCGGTAAGAATTTCGCAAAAAAGCTCTACATACTTGATTAGAGCTCTTGCAAGAATTCGGCCATCCCGCTATAGTTTCATTTCTCTGGTGCGGGGTGGAGCAGTCTGGCAGCTCGTCGGGCTCATAACCCGAAGGTCGTAGGTTCGAATCCTACCCCCGCTACCAATTCTTCGATTCGGCGCTGTCCTCTGGATGGCGCCGAATTTTTTTATGCACGCGAAAGATGCGAGTGCAGCTTGGCTCCTCCGATGCCGAACGTGAGCGCGAAGCGATCGGCTAGCATTTCCGGACACATTGACAGGGGCCGCCACGCATGAAGCATCTCTTGGTTTTTTTCCTGCTCGCCTGTGCAGCGAGCCAGACCGCCGAAGCCAATGGCCTGTCGGGCGACGAATGTACCCGGCTGGGCGAGCTGGCGGCGCAGATGGCGGACATGCATGCGCGCGGATTCCCGGTTGATCCGGTCTATGCGGCGGTGGCGAGCGATACCCAGGCCAGCCTGGACATGAAACTCCTGCGCCTGGAGATGACGCGCTGGGTCTTCGCCAACGCGACGATGTCCTCGCGCAAGCTGCGCGAAAAGGTCGAGGAGAAGTGCGGGAGCGGTACTTTTCCCTGGAACTGACCGGCCGGGCAGGGAAGCGCCAGGGCGATGAATGGCGGTGATCCGGCGGCTGTCCCACCCCACGCGCCAGGCCCGACTCAACTGGCGTAAATGTTGCAAAATCACGTTGATCCGACTATGCTTCGTGAACTCTGCAGCGGCCAAAGCGGAATGGCGACGCGCCTCACCGGCGCATCCAGGTTCCCCCGCTATCGGATCTTTCTTTGAACAAGAAAGCCTCCTCGTGAGGCTTTTTTGTTGGGCGCAAGGATGCGTCGCGTCTTCGTCACGCCAGGCTTGGTATTGCTACCGGTTTGCGCGCGCAGACGCCCGGAAAGAGCCCCGGAAGAGTCGGGACATCGGCGAGATAAGGGAATGGGCCGTTGGAGCCCATTTTTTGTTTCTGGCGACAGTAAAAAGACGGTTTTTATGGACACGCAGGCAATCGCACAACGCTTCGACGAGGTACTGGCCGACCTGGGCCTGGCATGCCTTGGCGTCGAGTTCTCCCCGTCGCAGGGGCAGAGTACCCTGCGCGTTTACCTGGACGTGGAAGGACGCGAAGTCACCCTCGACGATTGCGAGGCGGCCAGCCGCGAGCTGTCGGCCATGCTCGACGTGGAAGACCCGATCCCGGGCCATTACCTGCTGGAAGTGTCCTCGCCCGGCATCGATCGCCCGCTGTTCACCGCGGCGCAGTTCGCCAAGGTCGGCGGACAGGAAGTGAAAGTGCTGCTGAAGGCGCCGCTCGAAGGGCGCCGCCGCCTGCGCGGCAAGGTTTCGTCGGTGGAAGGCGAGCGCATCGCGCTGGAAGCCGAGGGGAAAGTGTTCGAGTTCGATCACGACGCGGTGGAAAGCGCGCGCGTGGTGCCGGATTGGGCAGCGCTCGGCTATGTGCCGCAGCCCAAGCCCGGCAAGAAGCCGGTCAAGAAGACCAAGTAATCCATCAGAGCGAGCGGGCGACGGAAAGGCGTCCACGGAGTTGCTGCAATGAGCAAAGAACTATTGCTGGTCGTCGACGCGGTTGCCAATGAGAAGGGCGTGCCGCGCGAGGTGATCTTCCAGGCGATGGAGGCCGCGCTGGCCTCGGCTGCCAAGAAGCGTTACCCCGACGAGGATCCGAACATCCGCGTGAGCATCGACCGCCAGAACGGCGAGTACGAGACGTTCCGCCGCTGGGAAATCATCGCCGACGACGGCGAGATGGAATCCCCGTACCACCAGCTGCGCCTGATGGACGCGGTCGACGAGCGCGAGGACGCGCAGATCGGCGAGTACATCGAGACGCAGATCGAGAACGCCGAGTTCGGCCGCATCGCCGCCCAGGCCGCCAAGCAGGTGATCGTGCAGCGCGTGCGCGAGGCCGAGCGCCAGCAGGTGGTCGATGCCTACAAGGACCGCGTGGGCGAGCTGATCACCGGCATCGTCAAGCGCGTCGAGCGCGGCAACGTCTACCTGGACCTGGGCGGCAACGCCGAGGCCTTCATCCCGCGCGACAAGACCATCCCGCGCGAATCGCACCGCGTCGGTGACCGCGTGCGCGGCTACCTGGCCGAGGTGAAGTCGGAAATCCGCGGCCCGCAGCTGTTCGTTTCGCGCGCGGCGCCGGAATTCATGATCGAGCTGTTCAAGCTCGAAGTGCCGGAAGTCGGCCAGGGCCTGGTCGAGATCAAGGGCTGCGCGCGCGATCCGGGCGACCGCGCCAAGATCGCCGTGGTGGCCCACGACAGCCGCACCGATCCCATCGGCGCCTGCATCGGCATGCGCGGTTCGCGCGTGCAGGCGGTGTCCAACGAGCTCAACGGCGAGCGCGTGGACATCATCACCTGGCACGAGAACCAGGCCCAGTACGTCATCAATGCGATGGCGCCGGCCGAAGTCCAGTCCATCATCATGGACGAGGAGAAGCACTCCATGGACATCGCGGTGGCCGAGGACAAGCTGTCCCAGGCCATCGGCCGCGGCGGCCAGAACGTGCGCCTGGCCAGCAAGCTCACCGGCTGGCAGCTCAACGTGATGACGCAGGACCAGGTCGCCGCCAAGAGCGAGGCCGAACAGGAGGCCGCGCGCCAGCTGTTCATGGAAAAGCTCGAGGTGGACCAGGAGATCGCCAACATCCTGGTGCAGGAAGGCTTCTCCAGCATTGAGGAAATCGCCTACGTGCCCAGCGCCGAGCTGCTGGCGGTGGAGGGCTTCGACGAGGACATCGTCGAGGAACTGCGCGCCCGCGCCCGCGACGCCCTGCTGACCGAGGCACTGGCGGTGGAAGAAGGCGTGAACGAGCCGTCGGAAGAATTGCTGGCGCTGCCGGGCATGAGCGAGTCGATCGCCTATGCGCTGGCCGAGCGCGAGGTGGCGACGCTGGACGATCTGGCCGACCTCGCCGTCGACGATCTCATCGATATTGAAGGCGTGGACGAAGACCTCGCCGCCAAGCTGATCATGGAAGCGCGCAAGCCCATGATCGAGCGGCTGGAGAGGGGCGGCTAACCGCGGACGGCCGCGCCCGGGACGGGCGCGCCGAGGGAAGCCTTCAAGGCTTCCACCACGGATGGCGGTACCCGGGCGGCCTTCGGTCGCACGGGGTATGCGCGGGAACGGCGGAGAAAGAACACGATGTCGGACGTAACGATCAAACAACTCGCCAAGGTACTTGGCTTGCCGGTGGACAGGCTGCTTGGGCAGCTGGCCGAAGCCGGCATGAAATTCTCCGATCCGGAGCAGGTGATCAGCAGCACCGAAAAGGTGAAGCTGCTGGGCTTCCTGCGCCGCACGCACGGCAAGAGCGAGGAGACCGCGGAAGCGGAGGACAGCTCGCCGCGCCAGATCACGCTCAAGCGCCGCAAGGTCAGCGAGCTGAAGGTGTCCACCCCCGGCGGCCGCGGTGCCGGCGGCGCCAAGACGGTGAACGTGGAAGTGCGCGCCAAGCGCACCTACGTCAAGCGCAGCGTCATCGCCGAGGAAGCCGGCGCCGACCATGAGCGCGAGGACGCCCTGCGCAAGCTGCAGGAATCCGCGCAGCAGCGCGAGCACGAGGAAACCGAGCGCGTCGATGCCGAGCGCCGCCGCCAGGACGAAGCGCGCCAGCGCGAGGAAGCCGAGCAGCGCCGCCAGGAAGAAGCCGAGCAGCGCCGCCAGCAGGCCGCAGCCGAGGCCGAGGCGGCAGCGGCCCGCGCCGCCGAGGAAGCGGCCGCGGCCGAGCGCGAGGAAGCCCGGGTCGAGGAGCCGGCGCAGGCCGCTGCCGAAGCCCAGGCGCCGGCGCAGTACAAGCCCGCCGCCGCGCCGCCGGCCCCGTCCGTGCAGAAGATCGATCCGAAGGCGCTGGGCATGATCCTGCCGCGCATCCACGAGCCGCGCCGCCGCGAGAAGCCGGTGGCCGCTCCGGCTGCCGCGCCCGCTCCGGCCCCCGCGCCGGCACCGGCGCCTGCCGCGGCGGGCGCGACCGATGCGCGCAACAAGGCGCGCCCCGGTGGCCGCGATCGCGACGAAGGTCCGGGCGGCAAGCGTTTCGCCGCCGGCGAGCTGCATCTGTCCGAAGCCGACCGCGCGCGCCGCAGCAAGCGCGGCAAGCCGGGCAAGCCCGGCCGCAACGAGCCCGTGCGCGGCGGCGGTTCGGTCGCCGGCACCGGCGCCCATGGCTTCTCCCGTCCCACCGCGCCGGTCGTGCGCGAAGTGGTGGTGGGCGACGCCAACGTGGTCGCCGACCTGGCCCAGAAGATGGCCGTGAAGGGTTCGGAAGTGGTCAAGGCGCTCTTCAAGATGGGCGTGATGGCCACCATCAACCAGACCATCGACCACGACACCGCCGTGCTGGTGATCGAGGAACTCGGCCACAAGGCCGTGGCGGTGAGCGAGAACAACGCCGAGGCCGCGCTGGCTGCCCATACGCAGAACGCGGAGCTGGAAGGCGAGAAGAAGCCGCGTCCGCCGGTGGTCACCATCATGGGCCACGTCGACCACGGCAAGACCTCGACGCTGGACTACATCCGCCGCACCAAGGTCGCCTCGGGCGAGGCGGGCGGCATCACCCAGCACATCGGCGCGTACCACGTGGAAACGCCCAAGGGCGTGATCACCTTCCTGGATACCCCGGGCCACGCCGCGTTCACCTCGATGCGCGCCCGCGGCGCGCAGTCGACGGACATCGTGGTGCTGGTGGTGGCGGCCGACGACGGCGTCATGCCGCAGACGGCCGAAGCCGTGCAGCATGCGCGCGCCGCCAAGGTGCCGCTGATCGTGGCGCTCAACAAGATGGACAAGTCGGACGCCAACCCCGACCACGTCAAGCAGGGCCTCGGCAACCTGGAAGTGATTCCGGAAGAGTGGGGCGGCGACACCCCGTTCGTGCCGATCTCGGCCAAGACCGGCATGGGCATCGACGACCTGCTCGACGCGATCCTGGTCCAGGCCGAAGTGATGGAGCTGACCGCCGTCGAAGACGGCCCGGCCTCCGGCGTGGTGATCGAATCGAGCCTGGACCGCGGCCGCGGCCCGGTGGCGACGGTGCTGGTGCAGCAGGGCACGCTCAAGCGCGGCGACTTCGTCGTCTGCGGCATCGAGTACGGCCGCATGCGCGCGCTGATCGACGAGAACGGCAAGACCGTGCAGGAAGCCGGCCCGTCGATTCCGGTGCAGGTGCTGGGCTTGTCCGGCGTGCCGGAATCCGGCGACGACTTCGTGGTGGTGGCCGACGAGCGCCTGGCCCGCGAAGTGGCCGCCGAGCGCCAGCTCAAGCGCCGCGAAACGCGCATGGTCAGCAAGGCCAACCGCCTCGAGGACATCATGGCCCAGATGGGCCAGGGCGCCGAGCAGCAGACGCTCAACATCCTGGTCAAGGCCGACGTGCAGGGTTCGGTGCAGGCGCTGCGCGAATCGCTCAGCGCGATCGGCAACGAGAACGTGAAGGTCAACGTGATCGCGGCCGGCGTCGGCGGCATCACCGAGTCCGACGCCACCCTGGCGGCCGCCTCCAAGGCGCTGGTCATCGGCTTCAACGTGCGTGCCGACGCCTCGGCCCGCAAGGTGATCGACACGGCCGGCCTGGACGTGCGCTACTTCTCGATCATCTACGACGTGATCGACCAGGTGAAACAGGCCGCTTCCGGCCTGCTGGGCAAGGAAGTGCGCGAGGAGATCATCGGCATCGCCCAGGTGCGCGAGGTCTTCCGCAGCTCCAAGTTCGGCGCCGTGGCCGGTTGCATGGTCATCGAAGGCACGGTCAAGCGCAGCAAGCCGATCCGCGTGCTGCGCGACAACACCGTGGTGTTCCAGGGCGAGCTCGAATCGCTGCGCCGCTTCAAGGAACTGGTCGACGAAGTGCGCAACGGCATGGAATGCGGTATCGCCGTGAAGCAGTACAACGACGTGAAGGTCGGCGACCAGATCGAGTGCTTCGAGCGCATCGAGGTGGCCCGTACGCTGTAAGCCGGACAGGGGGCTTGCGCTCCCCGTTCCGTAAGAATCGGAGCCCGGACAGCCTTGTCCGGGCTTCGGCGTTTTTCGTATCGGCGCCGTCCCGCGCAGGGGCGGCGCATCATCGACCGCGCATGGCGGTCGTCAAGGAGGCTTTATGCCCTCGCGCGATTTCAAGCGTACCGACCGCGTCGGCGCCGAGCTGCGCCGCGAACTGGGCCTGCTGGTCCACGCCGCCGTGCGCGACCACGGCCTGCCCTCGGTCAGCGTCTCGGACGTCGAAGTGACCCGCGACCTGGACTGGGCCTCGGTGTGGGTGACCGCGCTGCTGCCGGAACAGTCGAAGGAGGCCGTGAAGGCGCTGAACGAGCTGGCCGGCGAATTCCGCCGCTCGCTCTCGCGCAGCATGCGCCTGCGCCGGGTGCCGGAGCTGCGCTTCAAGTACGACGACTCGGTCGACAAGGGCGAGCGCATCGAAAGCCTGCTGCGCCAGCAGGCCAGGGACCTGGGCGTGGACCAGGCCGATGGCGCCGCCAAGGACGACGGCGAGGACTGATGCGCCGCAGCCGCTTCCGCGACCTGCACGGCCTGCTGCTGCTGGACAAGCCGCTGGGCCTCAGTTCCAACCAGGCCCTGCAGAAGGCGCGGCACCTGCTGCGTGCGGAGAAGGGCGGCCATACCGGCGCGCTGGATCCGCTGGCCACCGGCCTGCTGCCGCTGTGCTTCGGCGAGGCCACCAAGATCGCCGGCAGCCTGCTGGGTTCGCGCAAGGCCTACCGCGCCGAGCTGCGCCTGGGCGCCACCACCAGCACGGCCGACCTGGAAGGCGGGGTGGTGCTCGAGCGCCCGGTGCCGCCGCTGGACGAGACCGTGCTGGAGGTCGCGCTGGCCGGCCTGCGCGGGCGCATCGTTCAGGTTCCGCCGGTGTATTCGGCGCTCAAGCAGGGCGGCGAGCCGCTCTATGTGAAGGCGCGCCGCGGCGAGGACGTGCAGGCGCCGCCGCGCGAAGTCGAGGTGTTCAGGCTGGAACTGCTGTCGCGTACGGCCGATACCTTGCGGCTGGAGGTGGAATGCGGCTCCGGCACCTATATCCGCAGTCTCGCCGTGGACCTGGGCGAAGCCCTGGGCTGCGGTGCGCACCTGACCGCGCTGCGCCGCCTGTGGGTAGAGCCGTTCCGGATTCCCGCCATGATCACCCTGGCCGAGCTGGAAGCCGTCGCGGAGCAGGGCGAGGCCGCCATGGACGCGCTGGTGCTGCCGGTGGCCGCCGGCCTGGCCGGCTGGCCGGCGCTGGCGCTGGACGAGGAGCAGAGCGTGGCGGTCACCAAGGGGCAGCGGATCCAGCTCGCCGGGCTGGCGCCGGGCGCCTATGCCGCGTTTGCGCCCGACGGGCGCCCGGTGGCGCTGTGCGAACTGGACCGGGACGGCCTGCTGCGCATCCAGCGCGGCTTCAATCTGCCGCCGTTGGCGGCGCAAAAGGCATGACAGCGCCATCGGCGCGCTTGTCATGCTCTTGTTGTAATGCGCATCGGGCGGCTAGAATATCCCGCTTGTTCCAGAGTTTTATCCATCCGTCCGAAGCTTGCGCAACGTCATCGACGGTGACGTTGCGCAAGCTTCGCACCCGCTTTTGAGGAAGAGAGACCCATGTCCCTTACTGCAGAACAGACCGGCAAGATCATTGCTGAATACGGCCGCGTGCCGAACGACACCGGTTCGCCGGAAGTCCAGGTGGCCCTGCTGTCGGCCCGCATCAATCACCTGACCGACCACTTCAAGGCCCACAAGCAGGATCACCACTCGCGCCGCGGCCTGCTCAAGCTGGTCAACCAGCGCAAGCGCCTGCTGAGCTACCTCCAGGCTCGCGACGTGACCCGCTACCAGAGCCTCATCGAACGCCTCGGCCTGCGCCGTTAATCGGACAAGGACATCAACGTGGCGAAAGTAACCAAGTCATTCCAGTACGGTAATCACACGGTCACACTGGAGACGGGCGAAATCGCCCGCCAGGCGTCCGGTGCCGTCATGGTCAGCATGGACGGCACCGTGGTGCTGGTCACCGCGGTGGCCGCCGCCAAGGCGAAGGACGGGCAGGACTTCTTCCCGCTCACCGTCGACTACGTCGAGAAGTTCTACTCCGCGGGCCGCATCCCGGGTGGCTTCTTCAAGCGCGAAGGCCGCCCGACCGAGAAGGAGACGCTGACCTCGCGTCTGATCGATCGCCCGGTGCGCCCGCTGTTCCCGGAAGAGTTCAAGAACGAAGTGCAGGTCATTGCGCAGGTCGTCTCGCTCAACCCGGAAGTCGACGGCGACATCCCGGCCATGCTGGGCGCCTCCGCCGCGCTGAGCCTCGCCGGCATCCCGTTCAAGGGTCCGATCGGCGCCGCCCGCGTCGGCTACGTCGGCGGCAAGTACGTGCTCAACCCGACCGCCACCGAGCTGAAGGGCTCGGACCTGGACCTGGTCGTGGCCGGCACCACCAATGCCGTGCTGATGGTGGAATCCGAAGCCAAGCTGCTCAGCGAGGAAGTCATGCTGGGCGCCGTGGTGTACGGCCACCAGCAGATGCAGGTCGCCATCCGCGCGATCGCCGAGCTGGCCACCGAGGCCGCCCGCCCGTCGATGGGCTGGCAGCCGCCGGTCCGTAACGAGGCCCTGGCCACCGCCGTGCAGGGCGCCGTCGGCAACAAGCTCGAAGAAGCCTTCCAGGTGCGCGACAAGCTGCAGCGCCGCGACGCCATCGCCGCGATCAAGGCCGACGTGCTGGCCTCGCTCAAGGCCCAGGCCGAAGAACACGCCTGGCCGTCCGCCGAGCTGGCGAAGGAATTCGGCGAGCTCGAATACCGCACCATGCGCGACAGCGTGCTGAAGACCAAGGTGCGCATCGACGGCCGCCAGCTGGACGACGTCCGCCCGATCACCGTGCGCGTCGGCGTGCTGCCGCGCACCCACGGCTCGGCGCTGTTCACCCGCGGCGAGACGCAGGCCCTGGTCGTGGCCACGCTGGGCACCACCCGCGACGCGCAGATCATCGATGCGCCGGAAGGCGAGTCGAAGGATCCGTTCCTGTTCCACTACAACTTCCCGCCGTTCTCGGTGGGCGAGGCCGGCCGCTTCGGCGCGCCGAAGCGTCGCGAGATCGGCCACGGCCGCCTCGCCAAGCGCGGCGTGCAGGCGGTCAAGCCCTCGATCGAGGAATTCCCGTACGTGCTGCGCGTGGTCTCCGAGATCACCGAGTCGAACGGCTCCTCCTCGATGGCCTCGGTGTGCGGTTCCTCGCTGGCCATGATGGACGCCGGCGTGCCGCTCAAGGCGCCGGTGGCGGGCATCGCCATGGGCCTGGTGAAGGAAGGCGGCGACTACGTCGTGCTGTCCGACATCCTGGGCGACGAAGACCACCTCGGCGACATGGACTTCAAGGTGGCCGGTAGCGCCACCGGCGTGTCCGCGCTGCAGATGGACATCAAGATCGACGGCATCACCGAAGAGATCATGAAGGTGGCGCTGGAGCAGGCCAAGCGTGGCCGCCTGCACATCCTGGGCGAAATGGCCAAGGTGATCAGCGAGCCGCGTTCGGAGATGAGCGAGTACGCCCCGCGCCTGCTCACCATCAAGATCCACCCGGACAAGATCCGCGAAGTCATCGGCAAGGGCGGCGCCACCATCCGCTCGATCACCGAAGAGACCGGCACCACCATCGACATCAGCGACGACGGCACGGTCATCATCGCCTCGGTCAACCGCCTCGCGGCGGACGATGCGAAGAAGCGCATCGAGCAGATCGTCTCCGACGTCGAGCCGGGCCGCATCTACGAGGGCAAGGTCGCCAAGCTGATGGACTTCGGCGCATTCGTCACGATCCTGCCGGGCAAGGACGGCCTCGTCCACGTCTCGCAGATCTCCAACGAGCGCGTGGAGAAGGTCTCCGACAAGCTGAAGGAAGGCGACATCGTCAAGGTCAAGGTGCTGGAAGTGGACAAGCAGGGCCGCATCCGCCTGTCCATGAAGGCCGTGACCGAGGAAGAGGGCGCCTAAGCCTTCGCTCGCCAGCGTGTCCGAAAGAAGGCCCGGCTCTCGCCGGGCCTTCTTTTTTTCCGCGGCGCCGCGCTGCAACGCAGCCGTACGAAGGCTTTTGCTACGATGCCCGGAGCGCAAACGAGGATGCGGGCATGAGCGATCACGCCAACGATGTCATGAAGCAATACCAGGCCTGGGCGCAGCAATCGTGGGATGCATGGATGCAATCGCTGCAACGGCCGGCGTCGCCGTTCGCGCCGGCGGCGCCCGCGTCCTCCGACGATGTGCTGTCGCGTGCCATGGGCGGCCTGAAAAGCTATGCCGACTGGCTGCAGGCAGCCGCGACCAGCGGCATCGCCGGGCAGGGGCAGGGCGACTGGCAGCAGGCGCTGCAGCAGCTGTTCCTGGGGATGGGTCAACCGGCGGCTGCCTCGCCGTTCATGGGCGCGCCCTTCGCCGGCACGCCGTTCGCGGGCATGAACCAGCCGTTCGCCCAGGCCTTCGCCGGCATCGACAACGCCGCTGCCCACGGCTTCGCCCAGCAATGGCAGAGCTGGCTGCAGGCGATGCAGCCGCGCACCGGCGAGTGGAACGCGGGCTTCGGCGGCGACAGCCCCGCCTTCGGCTATACGCGCGAACGCCAGATGCAGCAGCAGGCCCTGCTTGAGGCGATGCGCGAATACACCGATGCCTCCAACCGCTACAACACGCTGATCCTGCGCGCCAACGCCGACGGCTTCGAGCGCCTGCGCGAAAAGCTGGCCGAGCGCACCGATCCCGGCCGCCAGATCGATTCGCTCAAGGCGCTGTACGACCTGTGGGTCGACGCCGCCGAGGAAGCCTACGCGCAGATCGCGCTGTCCGACGAATTCCGCGATGCCTACGGCGCGATGGTCAACCGGCAGATGCACGTGCGCCAGCTGCAGCAGCGGCAGACCGAGGCCTGGTGTCGCGAACTGGGCATGCCGACGCGCAGCGAAGTCGATTCGCTCGGCAAGCGCGTGCAGGAGCTGCGCCGGGAACTGCGCGCGGCAGCGGGCGGCGCGCCGTCGCGCGCCTCCGCGCCGGATGCCGAACTGGATGCGCTGCGCAGCGAAGTCGCCGCGCTGAAGCGCAAGCTCTCCGGCCGCGCCGAAGCCGCGCACGCGCCGAAGAAAGTAGTGTCCGAGTCGCTGGGCGCGGAAGCGGAGAACAAGCGCAAGCCCGCCGCCCGCCGCACCGCCAAGGCCGCGCCGACCCGCGGCACGCAACGCACGCGCAAGTGAAGGACTGACGCATGTTCACCCCTCTACGCATCGATCCGGCCAAGCTTCTGGGCGAAGTCTCAGCCTTCCAGCGCAAGCTCGCCGCAGGCATGGAAAGCCTGCGCGGCATGCACGAGCCCGAATACGCCAATACGCCGCGCGAAGCGGTCTATCGCGAGGACAAGCTCACCGTCTGGCACATCAAGGGCAACGGCAAGCCGACCTCGAAGACGCCGCTGCTGATCGTCTATGCCCTGGTCAACACGGTGTGGATGACCGACCTGCAGGCCGACCGCTCGCTGGTGCGCAACCTGCTCGAGCAGGGCGAAGATGTCTATCTCATCGACTGGGGTTACCCGGACGGCGCCGACCGCTGGCTGACCCTGGACGATTATCTCAACGGCTATCTCGACCGCTGCGTCGATGCGGTGCGCCAGCGCCACGGCCTGGACGCGATCAACCTGCTCGGCATCTGCCAGGGCGGCGCGTTCTCGCTGTGCTACACGGCGATGCATCCGGACAAGGTCAAGAACCTGGTCACCATGGTCACGCCGGTGGACTACCACACGCCGGACAACATGCTGTCGCACTGGGTGCAGAACCTCGACGTGGACCTGTTCGTCGACACGCTGGGCAATATCCCGGCCGAGCTGATGAACTACGTCTACCTCACGCTCAAGCCCGTGCGCCTCAACCAGCAGAAATACGTGTCGATGGTCGACCTGCTGGACAACCGCAAGGAGATGGAGAATTTCCTGCGCATGGAGCGCTGGATCTTCGACTCGCCCGACCAGGCCGGCGAAGCCTTCCGTGCATTCATCAAGGACTTCTACCAGGGCAACAAGCTGGTGAAGGGCACGCTCACCATCGGCGACAAGCCGGTGGACTTAGGCATGGTCACGCAGCCGGTGCTGAACATCTTCGCCGAGCAGGATCACCTGGTGCCGCCGGACGCCTCGCGCGCGCTGGGCAAGCACGTGGGCACCACCGACTATACCCAGCTCGCCTTCAAGGGCGGGCATATCGGCATCTACGTATCCGGGCGCGCGCAGCGCGAGGTGCCGCCGGCCATCCACCAGTGGCTGCGTTCCAGGGATTGAGTTCCAGCACAAGGAGAACACCATGAATACCGACAAACGTCTCGTCCGTTCCAGCAGCCAGAAGATGATCGCCGGCGTGTGCGGCGGCGTCGCGCAATACCTGGGCTGGGACGTCACCATCGTGCGCCTGCTGTGGATCGTGCTGACCCTGGCCGGCGGCTCCGGTATCCTTATCTATCTGATCCTGTGGCTGGTGATGCCGCAGGACGTCTAGACGGCCGAACGACCCGGCCGCCGGCACGCGCGCTGCGCACGTGCCGCCTTGTTCGAGCGAATCCATGAGCATCGACTACGACCGTTACGACCGCATCCGTGCCGTGCAATGGCGCGGCGACCATCTGCGCCTGCTCGACCAGCGCCTGCTGCCGCGCGAAGAACAATGGATCGACTGCCGCGACGCCGCGCAGGTGACCCAGGCAATCCGCGACCTGGCCGTGCGCGGCGCGCCAGCCATCGGCATCGCCGCGGCCTGGGGCGTGGTGCTGGCCGCGCAGCAGGGGGTGCCCCTGGACGCCGCGCTGGCCATGCTGCGCGCCGCGCGTCCCACCGCGGTGAACCTGATGTGGGCGCTGGACCGCATGAAGGCGCGCATCGCCGCGGGCGCCGATGCCGCCGCGCTGGAGCGCGAGGCGCAGGCGATCCAGGACGAGGACCTGGCCGCCAACCGCCATATGGGCGAGCTCGGCGCCGGACTGATCGCCGCCGGCTCCGGCGTGCTCACCCACTGCAATACCGGCTCGCTGGCCACCGCCGGCTTCGGCACGGCGCTGGGCGTGATCCGCGCCGGGGTCAGCGCCGGCCGCATCGCGCAGGTCTATGCCGGCGAGACGCGGCCCTGGCAGCAGGGCGCGCGCCTGACCATGTGGGAGCTGGTGCGCGACGGCATTCCCGCGCAGCTGATCGCCGATTCCGCCGCCGCGCACCTGATGCGTTCGGGCGCGGTGCAGTGGGTGATCGTCGGCGCCGACCGCATCGCCGCCAATGGCGACACCGCCAACAAGATCGGCACCTACCAGCTGGCCATCGCCGCGCGCCACCATGGCGTGAAGTTCATGGTGGCGGCGCCGTCCTCCACCGTCGACATGGCCACGCCCTCGGGCGAGGCGATCGAGATCGAGCTGCGCGACCCGGCCGAGCTGCTGGCGGTGGCGGGGCAACGCACCGTGGTCGAGGGCGCGCAGGCGTGGAACCCGGTGTTCGACGTGACGCCGGCGGAATTGATCGACGCCATCGTCACCGAGCGCGGCGTGATCGAGCATCCGAACGAACTGGCCATGCAGGCGATGTTCGGTTCATGAAGGAAGTTTCGTGAGGCTGCGCCGCGAAGCCGGCCTGTTCTTCGTCGGCGGCGTGATCGGCTTCATCGCCGACGCCGGCGGCGTGCAGGCCCTGGTGACGCTGGCCGGCTGGAATGCGTATATCGCCCGCGTGCCGTCCTTCCTGCTCGCCGCCACCGCTACCTGGTGGTGGAACCGCCGCTACACCTTCGCTCACCGCGCCAGCGGCCAGCCGCTGCACCTGGAATGGCTGCGCTGGATGGGGCTGATGACCGCCGGCGCGCTGATCAACTATGCCGTCTATGCGGTCATGCTGATGAGTTTTCCGGCCTTGCACCGCTGGCCGGCGGCCGCCGTGCTGGCCGGTTCGCTGGTGGCTGCGCTGGTTAATTTCTCGACAGCGCGCGGGGTGCTTTTCAAGGGCTCCAAAAGCTCCGCGTAAGCTATTGATTCCATTCATCAAAATACTGTCGTTTCGATAGTATTTCTGCTACACTTCGACAGCTATTTCCGGGACCGTGGCACGCGCGGCTGAAGCTCGCGCGGTGCGGCCCTTTTTCTTCATCCAGGGAAGCCGATTGATGGCAGAACTCGCCAAAGAAATCATCCGCGTCAACATCGAAGACGAGATGCGCCAGAGCTACCTCGACTACGCCATGAGCGTGATCGTGGGCCGCGCGCTCCCGGACGTGCGCGATGGCCTCAAGCCGGTGCATCGCCGCGTGCTGTACGCGATGAACGAATTGAGCAACGTCTGGAACAAGCCCTACAAGAAGTCCGCCCGCGTGGTCGGCGACGTGATCGGTAAATACCATCCGCACGGCGACGCCTCGGTCTACGACGCGATCGTGCGCATGGCCCAGCCGTTCTCGCTGCGCTACATGCTGGTGGACGGCCAGGGCAACTTCGGCTCGGTCGACGGCGACAACGCCGCGGCCATGCGTTACACCGAGGTGCGCATGGCGCGCCTCACCCACGAGCTGCTGGCCGACATCGACAAGGAAACCGTCGACTTCGGCCCCAACTACGACGAGAGCGAGAGCGAGCCGCTGGTGCTGCCCACCCGCGTGCCGAACCTGCTCGTCAACGGCTCCGCCGGCATCGCGGTGGGCATGGCCACCAACGTGCCGCCGCATAACCTCAACGAGGTGATCGCGGCGACCATCGGCCTGATCGACGAGCCCTCGCTGTCGGTCGACGATCTGATGCAATACATCCCCGGCCCGGATTTCCCGACCGCCGGCATCATCAACGGCTCCTCCGGCATCGTCGAGGCCTACCGCACCGGCCGCGGCCGCATCCTGGTGCGCGCCCGCGCCGAGATCGAGACCGAATCCAACGGCCGCGAGACGATCATCGTCACCGAGCTGCCGTACCAGGTGAACAAGGCGCGCCTGATCGAGAAGATCGCCGAGCTGGTCAAGGAAAAGAAGCTCGAGGGCATCAGCGAGCTGCGCGACGAGTCCGACAAGGACGGCATGCGCGTGGTGATCGAGATCCGCCGTGACTCGATGGCCGACGTGGTGCTCAACAACCTGTTCCAGCAGACCCAGCTGCAGGTCACCTTCGGCATCAACATGGTCGCCCTGCTGGACGGCCAGCCGCGGCTGCTGAACCTCAAGGACATCCTCGAGGCCTTCATCCGCCATCGCCGCGAGGTGGTCACCCGCCGCACCATCTTCGAACTGCGCAAGGCGCGCGCCCGCGCGCACATCCTGGAAGGCCTCACCGTCGCGCTGGCCAACATCGACGAGATGATCGAGCTGATCCGCAACTCCGCCTCGCCGCAGGAAGCACGCGAGCGCATGCTGGCGCGCAAGTGGCAGCCGGGCATGGTGTCGGCGCTGCTGGCCGCCGCCGGCGCCGATGCCTCGCGTCCGGAAGACCTCGACCCGCGCGACGGCCTGAAGGCCGACGGCTACCAGCTCTCGGACGTGCAGGCCCAGGAAATCCTGGCCATGCGCCTGCATCGCCTGACCGGCCTGGAGCAGGAAAAGCTCTCCGACGAATACCGCGAGATCCTGGAAACCATCCGCGGCCTGATCGAGATCCTGGAAGACCCGGCCCGCCTGCTGGCGGTGATCCGCGCCGAGCTCGAGGTGATCAAGGAAGAATTCGGCGACAAGCGCCGCACCGAGATCCAGCATTCGCAGGAAGACCTCAACGTGCTCGACCTGATCGCGCCGGAAGACGTGGTCGTCACGCTGTCGCACACCGGCTACGTCAAGCGCCAGCCGGCCAGCACCTATCGCGCGCAGCGCCGCGGCGGCAAGGGCCGTTCGGCGTCGGCGCTGAAGGACGAGGATTTCGTCGAGCAGCTGTGGGTGGTCAATACGCATGACACGCTGCTGACCTTCACCAGCACCGGCCGCGTGTACTGGCTCAACGTGTACCAGATGCCGGAATCCGGCCCGAACGCGCGCGGCAAGCCGATGGTGAACCTGCTGCCGCTCGCCGCCGGCGAGAAGGTGCAGGCGGTGCTGCCGGTGCGCGAGTACAGCGACGACCGCTACGTGTTCTTCGCCACCCGCCAGGGCACGGTGAAGAAGACGCCGCTGAACGAATTCGCCTTCCAGCTGCAGAAGGGCAAGATCGCCATCAACCTCGACGAGGGCGATGCGCTGGTCAACGTCGAGCTCACCGACGGCAACAGCGACGTGCTGCTGTTCGCCTCCAACGGCAAGACGGTGCGCTTCGATGAGGGCGAGGTCCGCTCGATGGGCCGCACCGCCACCGGCGTGCGCGGCATGAAGCTGGCCGATGGCGCCGAGGTGGTCTCGCTGATCGTGGTCGCACCGGAAGGCGGCGACATCCTCACCGCCACCGCACGCGGCTACGGCAAGCGCACCCTGCTGGAAGAGTTCCCCAAGAAGGGACGCGGCACCCAGGGCGTGATCGGCATCCAGTGCTCGGAGCGCAATGGCGGCCTGGTCTCCGCGGTGCAGGTCACCGAGGCGCACGAGCTGATGCTGATCTCCAACCAGGGCACGCTGGTGCGTACCCGCGTGGCGGAGGTCTCGCAGCTGAGCCGCAACACCCAGGGCGTGACCCTGATCAAGCTGCCGGCCGACGAGGCCCTGGTCAGCGTGGTGCGGCTGGATGCGGAGGAAGAGTCCGAGGGCAGCGGCGCGGAAGCGCTCGACACCGATGGCGGCAGCGTGGAGGCGGGCGAGGTTGTGCCTGGCTCGAACGATGCGGTTGAAGACGGTGCCGGCGAGAGCGGTACCGACGATTCCGAGCCGGAGGCGTGATCGGCGAATCGTCCTAGCGATCGCCAGCCATGAAATCCCTCACCGCGCTGCGGCGGGGGATTTTTATTTGCGGATGGGCCGAAGCCCGGCGTAGGTTGGGGTGAGCCAAAGGCGAACCCCAACAGACCTTGCACCACGACCGCCACGTTGGGGTTCGCTGCGCTCACCCCAACCTACGCCGGACGCTTGGGTTTCAGTGGAGTGGATCGAGTAACTTCACTCGTACGTGGTGATAGTCAGCCGAGCATCGGGTCCGGCGTAACCGGCGAAGTACGCCAGCAGCTCCGGTATGTCTCCCGTCGCAAGAGCGGCACTCAATGCTTCCTCACGCTTGCGTGCCGCGTTGCCATCCGGCAGCACGTGCGCACCTGCGGCGAAAGTCGTCAGCGGAGCCGCCGGCGTGACCAGCCGCCCCATGAAGTGAATCCCCCCTTGCTGTGCGCCGGCATCGCACGACAACAGCAGCGCGAAGGCGGCGACTCCGAACACTGCACGACGAATAGCCATGACAAATCTCCCCGAATGATCGTGGTGACCTGACATGTACGCCGTTGTTTAGGAGTGTTCCTTGAGGTGTTTCGCAGTCAGGGCTGCTTCGGCGCCGGAGCTACCTGCTTGAAGCCGGCAGGGTGTGGCGCAAAGGTCAGCACCGACAGCGGCGCCGGCAGTTCTGCCTGGCGCTCGACCACGCGCGCCGACGGCTGCCATGCTTTCTCGCCGCCGAAATCCTCGATCGAGCGATAGCTGCCGGCCCAGCCGAACCGGTCCAGCGCATACGGCATGCCTTCCGCATCCAGCGGCAGGTTGGCGTCGGCCACATGCATATGCAGGTGCGGACCGGTGGTTTCGCCGGTATAGCCGAGCCGGCCGATCACCTCGCCGCGATGCACGGCCTGGCCCGGCTTCACCGTGATGCTGCCGGTCTTGAGGTGTTCGTAGAACACGTAGCGGCCGCCGCCGAGATCCAGGCTGACGTAGTTGCCGGTGGCGTCCTGCAGGGGCACGCGGGTGGGCTTGCCGGGATCGACCCTGGCCGGTTCCGCCATGCCGTCCATTGCCGCCGCCACCTTGCCGTCGGCGACCGCGAGCACTTCCTCGCCGTAGCCCAGCCAGTGCTTCGGATCGGTCGGGTCGCCCTTGGTGTAATGGCCCTGCGCGTCGACCTTGATCCAGTCGATGGCGAAGCGGCCCGGCACATGCACCGCGCCATTCACCGCGTACAGCGAGCGGCGATGGCCGCGCGCCCACGAACCGTCGTACACGGCGACCCAGTAGCCGCTGCGCAAGGGCGGCGAGAACAGGACCGGCGCCGGCCATCCATGCAGCGTCAGCGTGCCGCCCTGAGCTTGCACGGGTGCGCCGCCGTCGGGGCGTTCGGCGCTGAGTTCATGCGTGAGGTGCAGATCGGTGGGAGCTGCGTCGAAGCCGAGGTTGAGGTAGATGACAGCGTGGGCGCCGGGGGCGATGGCCGTATCGCCTTTCTTGCCGGAGAGGCCTGGGCCGCCGAGCATGGCGCGCACGGCGGCTGCGTCGTAGTCGCGCAGGATGTGGCCGTTGTCCGCGTCGATCACGCGCAGTTGTTCCGGTTGCAGCGGTTCGGCGGAGTAGTTGTCCAGGTGCAGTTCGTAGAGCAGCTGCCATTGGCCGTTGACCTTGATCGGTGCGGGTTGCCAGGGCACGCGGAGGTCGAAGGCCTGCACGACAGGGGCGCGTTGGGCGATGGCGGGGGAGAGCCAGGTGCTGGTGAGTACGACTGCGAAGGAGATGATCTTGCCGATCGTGCGAGCGGTTTTCATGCAGCCCCCATGGTGATTCGTATCACTTTGGGAAAGCGCATGATCGTCCGCCAGTGCCGATGTGCCATGACCTGTGGGGCAGAATCCGAGCTTGCGACTCTTCTCTCCTCCGGGGAGCACGCGGGTTTGAGGAGCGAGGAAGATGCCGGTCCCACGGGGACTCCCTTCGGTCGCAACAGATGAGGGCCGGGGCCGCTTCTACGCTCAGCCCGACCCCTCACCCCAGCCCTCTCCCCGGATGGGAGAGGGAGTTGCGTTGAGGGTTCAGCCGTCCAATGCGGCCAGCATTGCCTCAGCACTCGACACGCGAAACTCCCCCGGCGCTTCCACATGCAGCTGGCGCACCACGCCATCCTCCGCATACAACGCGAAACGACGCGAACGCAGGCCCATGCCGTAGGCGGCGCCATCGAGTTCCAGGCCCAGCGCACGCGTAAAGCTGCCATTGCCGTCGGCGAGCATGATCATTCCCGGCGGCACCTGCTGGTCGCGCGCCCACGCCTGCATCACATACGCATCGTTGACTGCCGCGCACACCACGTCGACACCGCGCTGCCGGAAGTCGGCGAAGTGCTTTACGTAGCCGGGCAGATGCTTGTTGGAGCAGGTCGGCGTGAACGCGCCGGGCACGGCGAACAACACCGTCTTGCGCTGCGCGAACAGTGTCGCGCTCTGCCGGGATTCGATCTGGCCGTCGACGATCAGCTTGATCTCGAGGTCGGGAAGGGCCTGGCCGGGCTGGATCGTCGTCATGGGCGGGACTCGATGGGAGATAAGCGCGGGGATGCTAGCGCTTCCGCGCAGGCCTGTCGTCTTGAATCGCACCGTCTTGAATCGCGGCGCCGCGCACCTATCTATCCAGGCAGGCGGTGACGGCACCGCACACCTATTCGAGAGGATTCACCATGTATCTGGGACGCAATCTTTCCTGGCCCCGGCACGCCCTGGGCGACCGTCTGTTTCAGCTGGACCAGGCCGCTCAGGCCGGCGAGGCGCCGTGGGCGCCGCGCGTCGACATCAAGGAAGACGACAAGCGCTTCGTGATCCTGGCCGACATCCCGGGCATCGATCCGGCCGGCATCGAAGTGAGCATGGACAAGGGCGTGCTCATCATCAAGGGCGAGCGCAAGCAGGAGAACCTGGAAGAGGGCCATCGCTTTACGCGTGTCGAGCGCGCGCATGGCGCTTTCCTGCGCCGCTTCGCGCTGCCGGACAGCGCCGATGCCGAAGGCATTACCGCGCATGGCCGCAACGGCGTGCTCGAGGTGTCGATCCCGAAGCGGGCGGAAAGCGCTCCGCGCCGCATCGAAATCACCCACTAAGGCGCCTGTTCGAGGCCTGCGTGTTGCGGCCACGGCCCGCCACGGACAATGATCCGCGGCGGGCCGTCCGCGTTGTTTGGACTTGCAGCAGCCATTGGCGGGAGTGGCAGTGGAATTCAAAGACTATTACGACATCCTGGGCGTGAAACCGGACGCCAGCGAGGCCGACATCAAGGCGGCCTATCGCAAGCTCGCCCGCAAATACCATCCGGACAAGAACAAGGAAGCGGGCGCCGAAGAGAAGTTCAAGGCCGTCAACGAGGCCAACGAAGTCCTGCGCGATGCGGAAAAGCGCCGCGCCTACGACAACCTGCGCGCCGGCGGCTATCGCGGCGGCGAGCAGTTCCGGCCGCCGCCGGGCTGGGGGCAGGGGCAGGGCTTCGATGTCGGCGACATGGGCGGCAGCGGGGACTTCAGCGATTTCTTCGAAAGCCTGTTCGGCCGCTCGGCCGGCGGCGCGCGCGGTTCGGCGCGCGCGATGCGCGGCAATGACATCCAGGCGCAGGTGCAGATCGAGCTGCAGGTCGCCTTCGATGGCGGCCGCACGCGCGTGGCCCTGCATGACGGCAGCGGCAACGAGCGCGTGCTGGAAGTGAAGATTCCCGCCGGCATCCAGCCCGGCCAGGTGATCCGCCTGTCCGGCCAGGGCCATCCCGGCCGCAACGGCGGTCCCAGCGGCGACCTGCTGCTGGAAGTGCAGTTCCGCGACGACCCGCGCTTCCGCCTGGACGGCCGCAACGTCATCCACGTGCTGCCGATCGCCCCGTGGGAAGCGGCCCTGGGCGCCACGGTCCCGGTACCGACCCTGGCCGGCACGGTGGACCTGCGCATTCCGGCGGGCTCGCAGTCGGGCCGGAAGTTGCGCCTGAAGGGGCGTGGCTTGCCGGGGGCGCATCCGGGCGACCAGCTGGTCGAGTTGTCGATCCGCGCGCCGGCGGCGGAGTCGGAGGAGCAGCGCAAGGCTTATGAGGCGTTGCGTGACGAGTTCGAAGGATTCGATCCGCGGCGTTGAGGCCTCACTGTCATCCCGGCCTGCGCCGGGATGACGAACGAAAAACGGCGCCCCAGGGCGCCGTTTTTCTGTACTGCTTCGCCCGAATCGTTCAGGCCGGCAGCAAACCCTTCAGCGTCTCGACCAGCTCTTCTTCCTTGATCGGCTTGGTCACGTACGCCTTCGCGCCCTGGCGCAGCCCCCACACCTTGTCGGTTTCCTGGTCCTTGGTGGTCACCAGGATCACCGGGATGTGCTGGGTTTCCGGGTCCTTGCTGATGGTGCGGGTCGCCTGGAAGCCGTTGAGGTTGGGCATGACCACGTCCATCAGGATCAGGTCGGGCTTCTCGCGCTTGGCGACTTCCACGCCGGCGGCACCGTCTTCCGCAGTCAGGGTCTCGTGCCCCAGCTTTTCGACGATGCGCTTGATACCAAGCAACTGCGACGGCGAATCGTCGACGATCAGAATACGTGCCATAAGGTGGGAGTCCCCTTGTTGTTTCGTGTTTCGAAGGATTCTAAGCCGCGCCAGCGGCATCTTCCAAGTCAGTTCAGCTTGAGCTTTACACTTCATGCCGCACAACGGTGCGGCCGAACGATTCTCCAGCCAGCATGCGCTCGAATACGTCCGGTAGCTGGTCCAGGCTGACCTCGCGCGTGGCGATCCGATCCAGGTGCCGCGGCTTCCAGTCGCCGGCCAGGCGTTCCCAGACGCGCTCGCGCTGGTCCCGCGCGGTGCCGGCCGAGGCCACGCCCAGCAGGCTCACGCCGCGGATGATGAAGGGCATCACCGTGCTGTCGAAGCCGATGCCGCCGGCGTTGCCGCAGATCGCGACGTTGCCGTAGGGCGCGACCAGCGGCAGCAGGCCGGCCAGCATGGCGCCGCCGACATTGTCCAGCGCGCCGCCGAAGCGAGCCGAATCCATCGGCTTGCCGCTGAACACCAGTTCGCGGCGGTCGATGCACGCGCTCGCGCCCAGGCTGCGCAGAAAATCGAAATGATCGGCCTTGCCGCTGATCGCATGCACCTGGTAGCCGGCGCGGCTGAAGATATCGATCGCCAGCATGCCCACGCCGCCGGAGGCGCCGGTCACGGCGAGCGGACCCAGTGCCGGCGTCTGGCGGTTGTCTTCCATCTGCAGCAGGGCCAGCGCGGCGGTGAAGCCGGCGGTGCCCAGCACCATGCTCTCGCGCAAGCTGAGGCCGGCGGGCAGGGGAATCGTCCAGTGCGCATCGAAGCGGGCGTATTCGCCATAGCCGCCGTCGCGTGTCTCGGACAAGCCGCTGCCGGTGCACAGCACCGCATCGCCTTCCTTGAACTTCGGATCGGTGGAAGCGACCACCACGCCGGCCGCATCGATGCCGCCGTTGAGCGGGTACTGGCGCAGGATCTTGCCCTTGCCGGTGCCGGCCAGCGCGTCCTTGTAGTTGACCGAGGAATACGCCGTCTTCACCAGCACCTGGCCCGCGCTGAGCGCGCCGGTGCTCATCGTCTCGATGCCGCCGCGATAGCCGGAGCCGTCGTTGTGGATGCGGAAGGCGCGGAAATCGAGGTCGGTCATGGCGGTGCGTTCCGGATGGCTGGGGACGGCATTCAGGCTTCGACGCTGCTGCGGTCGATCCACTTGGGGCTGTACTGGCCCTGGTAGTGCTCCATCCAGTGGAACAGCTTTTCCATGCTGTCGCCGAACCACACGCTGTCGCGCTGCTCGGTGCGCACGAAGCGCTCGTCCACCATGTGGTCGAGCATGCCGCGCAGTTGCCGATAGTAGCCGCGCACGTCGAGGAAGGCGCAAGGGAAGCTGTGCAGGCCCAGCTGCGCCCAGGTCAGCATCTCGAACATCTCGTCCATGGTGCCGAAGCCGCCGGGCAGGGCGACGAAGGCGTCGCTGCGCTCGAACATGCGGGTCTTGCGCTGGTGCATGGTCTCGACCACTTCCAGCTCGGTCAGGCCGACGTGCGCCACTTCGCGCTCGACCAGCTGGCGCGGGATCACGCCGATCACCTTGCCGCCGCCGGCCAGCACCGCATCGGCCACCGTGCCCATCAGCCCGACCTTGCCGCCGCCGTAGACCAGTGCGATGCCGCGTCGGGCCATCTCGGCGCCGAAGGCGCGCGCCTGCTCGGTGTATTCCGGCGAGCCGCCCGGGCTCGAGCCGCAATAGACGCAGATGGCGGTGGGCTGGGGCATGGGCGTCTCCGGGAAAAGAAGATTAGGTAATGGGGGCAGGTCGCGAAGGCGTGAAGGCCGAGTGGGGCCAGTCTTCGAAAACTGACGGGCCCGCTCATGTCGCCACGAGCGGGCCGCGTGGATCAGCATGGATCCCGGATCGACGCGCATCCAAGCGCCGTCCGGGATGAGGTCATCCTGACCTCAATTGCCCTTGTGGATCGCGCGCTTGTCCACCGACAGGGCAGCCTCGTGCACGGCTTCCGACAGGGTCGGATGAGCGTGGACGATGCGGGCCAGGTCTTCGGCGGAGCCCTTGAACTCCATCGTCACCACGGCCTCGGCGATCAGCTCGGACACGCCCGGGCCGACCATGTGCACGCCGAGCAGGCGATCGGTCTCGGCATGGGCGAGCATCTTCACCTGGCCGACGGCTTCGTTCATCGCCACGGCGCGGCCGATGGCGGCGAACGGGAAGGTACCGACCTTGTACGGAATGCCGGCGTCCTTCAGTTCCTTCTCGGTCTTGCCGGCCCAGGCGATTTCCGGCTCGGTGTAGATCACCCACGGAATGGTGTCGAAGTTGATGTGGCCGGCCTTGCCGGCGATCCATTCGGCCACCGCCACGCCTTCCTCGGAACCCTTGTGCGCCAGCATCGGGCCGCGCACGGCGTCGCCGATGGCCCACACGCCGTCCACGCCGGTGTGGTTGTGCTCGTCGACCACGATGCGGCCGCGCTCGTCCAGCTTCACGCCGGTGTCGTCGGCCAGCAGGCCGGCGGTGTAGGCGCGGCGGCCCACGGCGACCAGCAGCTTGTCGACGGTCAGCTCGTGTGCGCCGTCCTTGTCTTCATAGGTGAGTGCGACTTCGTTGCCCTTGATCTCGGCCTTGGTCAGCTTGGCGCCGAGCTTGATCTTCAGGCCCTGCTTGGCGAATTCCTTGGCGGCGATCTTGGCTACATCGGCGTCGGCTACCGAGAGGAAATCCGGCAGCGCTTCCAGGATGGTGACGTCCGCGCCCAGGCGGCCCCAGACGCTGCCCAGTTCCAGGCCGATCACGCCGGCGCCGATCACGCCCAGGCGCTTGGGGACTTCCGGGAAATCCAGCGCGCCGGCGTTGTCGACGATGAACTTGTTGTCGAACTTGGCGAACGGCAGCTCGATCGGCACGGAGCCCGAGGCCAGGATTACGTTGGTCGCGCTGATGGTCTGCTTGCTGCCATCGTTCGCGGTGATCTCGACGCTGTTGCCTTTGAGCAGCTTGCCGGTGCCGTAGAACGCCGTGACCTTGTTCGCCTTGAACAGCTGGCCGATGCCGCCGGTGAACTGCTTGACGATCTTGTCCTTGCGGCCGACGAAGGTGGCCACGTCGATCTTCGCGTTGTCGGCGGTGATGCCGTGCACGGCGAAGTTGTGCGTCAGGTTGTGGAACTGCTTGGAGGAATCCAGCAGCGCCTTGGACGGGATGCAGCCCACGTTGAGGCAGGTGCCGCCGAGCGCCTGCTTGCCGTCCTTGCCGGTGAAGGCGTCGATGCAGGCGGTCTTCAGGCCCAGCTGCGCGGCGCGGATCGCGGCCACGTAGCCGGCCGGGCCGGCGCCGATGACGATGACGTCGAATTTGTCGCTCATATCGTTTCTCGCTTTATCCCTCTCCCACCGGGAGAGGGTGCCCAAAGGGCGGGTGAGGGTACGGGCGGAGTGAGGCGTTGCGGTTTCACCGAACCCTCACCCCAACCCCTCTCCCGGAGGGAGAGGGGCTCAGGCGAGACTTACAGGCCCAGCAACATGCGCTGCGGGTTTTCCAGCTGGTTCTTGATATCGACCAGGAACAGCACCGCGTCCTTGCCGTCGATGATGCGGTGGTCGTAGCTCAGCGCCAGGTACATCATCGGCGCGGCGATGACCTGGCCGTTCTCGACGATCGCGCGGTCCTTGATGGTGTGCATGCCCAGGATCGCGCTCTGCGGCGGGTTCACGATCGGGGTCGACAGCAGCGAGCCGAAGGTGCCGCCGTTGGTGATGGTGAAGGTGCCGCCCTGCAGGTCGTCCAGGCCCAGCTTGCCGTCGCGCGCCTTCTTGGCGTACTCCAGGATGCCCTTCTCGATGTCGGCGAAGCTCTTGTCCTGCACGTCGCGCAGCACCGGCGTCACCAGGCCCTTGTCGGTCGACACGGCGATCGAGATGTCCTGGTAGCCGTGATAGACGATGTCGTTGCCGTCGACCGAGGCGTTGACCACCGGGTGGCGCTTCAGCGCCTCGGCGGCGGCCTTGACGAAGAAGCTCATGAAGCCGAGCTTCACGCCGTTCGACTTCTCGAACTGCTCGCCCAGCGTCTTGCGCATCTTCACCACCTCGGCCAGGTTCACCTCGTTGAACGAGGTGAGCATGGCGATCGAGTTCTTCGACTGCATCAGGCGCTCGGCGATGCGCGCGCGGATGCGCGTCATCGGCACGCGCTCTTCCGGACGCGCGCCCGGGGTCGGCTTCGCGGCCGGTGCAGCGGCCGGCGCAGCGGCGCCGCCCTTGCCGTAGTTGACCAGGTCTTCCTTGGTCACGCGGCCGTCGCGGCCGGTGCCGGCGACCTTGGACGGGTCGATGTTCTGTTCGGTGGCGACGCGCAGGCCGGCCGGGGACAGGTCGGCGGTGCCCTTGGCGGCGGCGGGAGCCGCGGCGGCCGGGGCGGGGGCGGCAGCCGGCGCGGCGGCGGGCGCCGGCGCGGCGGCCACGGCGCCTTCCTCGATCACCGCGATCACCTGCTGGCTGGTCACGGTGTCGCCGGACTGGAACTTCAGTTCCTTGATCACGCCATCGACCGGGGCCGGCACTTCCAGCACCACCTTGTCGGTTTCGAGGTCGACCAGGTTCTCGTCGCGCTTGATCGCTTCGCCGACCTTCTTGTGCCAGGTGGCGATGGTGGCGTCGGAGACAGACTCGGGCAGAACGGGAACCTTAACTTCAATAGACATCGTGTCTTACTCCGCAGCGTGGTCGGTGCCGATCGGCGCGACCAGCGCCTGCTCGACGAGTGCCGCCTGTTCGGCGACGTGGGTATTGAGATGGCCGGCGGCCGGCGCCGGCGAGCGGGCGCGGCCGGCGTAGGAGAGGCTCTGCTTGGCGTTGACGCAGGCCTGCAGGTGATGGCGGATCTGGAACCAGGCGCCCTGGTTCATCGGCTCTTCCTGGCACCAGATCACTTCCTTGGCGGAAGGATACTTTTCCAGTTCGGCGATGACCTGCGGACGCGGGAACGGATACAGCTGCTCGACGCGCACGACGGCGACGTCGGTCAGGCCGCGCTTCTCGGCGTCTTCCAGCAGGTCGTAGTAAACCTTGCCCGAGCACAGCACCACGCGCCTGACCTTCTTGGCCGGCAGCTCGCGGTGCTCGCCGATCACCAGCTGGAACTGGCCGGTGGCCAGTTCGTCCAGGCTGGAGATGGCCAGCTTGTGGCGCAGCAGCGACTTGGGCGTCATCACGATCAGCGGCTTGCGCGTCGGACGCACCATCTGGCGGCGGATCATGTGGAAGGCCTGGGCCGGCGTGGTCGGCACGCAGACCTGCATGTTGTCCAGCGCGCACAGCTGCAGGAAGCGCTCCAGGCGCGCGGAGGAATGCTCCGGACCCTGGCCTTCGTAGCCGTGCGGCAGGAACAGCGCCAGGCCGCACAGGCGATTCCACTTGGACTCGCCCGAGCTGATGAACTGGTCGATCACCACCTGGGCGCCGTTGGCGAAGTCGCCGAACTGGCCTTCCCAGATGTGCAGGGTGTAGGGATCGGTGGTGGCGTGGCCGTATTCGAAGGCCATCACCGCCTCTTCGCTGAGCAGCGAGTCGATCACCTCGACGCTGGCGTTGGCGCGCAGCGTGGCCAGCGGCATGAAGGTGTGGCCGTCCTTCTGGTCGTGCAGCACCGCATGGCGGTGGAAGAACGTACCGCGGCCGACGTCCTGGCCGACCAGGCGCAGGTTGTAGTTCTGCTCGACCAGGGTGGCGTAGGCCAGGTTCTCGGCGAAGCCCCAGTCGCCCGGCAGCTCGCCCGCGGCCATCTTGCGGCGGTCGTCGTAGATCTTGGCCACGCGCGACTGCAGGGTGGTGTCCGCCGGCACTTCGAGGATCTTGTTGGCCAGCTCGACCAGCCTGGTCTTCGGCACGCCGGTGTCGGTCTGGGTCGACAGCTTGCCGCCGATGAACTGGTTCCAGTCCACCTCGATGTCCTTGACCAGCGCGCTGGTCAGCTCGGTCATCGGGTTGCCGGCTTCCAGGCGCGAGCGGTAGTCGTCCACCAGCTTCTGCGCGTCGCCCTCGGCGATCACGCCTTCCTTGACCAGGCTCTGCGCGTACAGGTCGCGGGTGGTCGGGCGGGCACGGATGATCTGGTACATCACCGGCTGGGTCGCGGCCGGCTCGTCGGCCTCGTTGTGGCCGTGGCGGCGGTAGCAGACCAGGTCGATCACCACGTCCTTGCGGAACTGCTTGCGGAAGTCGTAGACCACGCGGGTGGCCTGGATCACCGCTTCCGGATCGTCACCGTTCACGTGCAGCACCGGCGCGTTGACCATCTTGGCCAGGTCCGTGCAGTACAGCGTGGAGCGCGCGTCCTGCGGATTGGAGGTGGTGAAGCCCACCTGGTTGTTGACCACGATGTGCAGCGTGCCGCCGATGCGGAAGCCCCGCGCCTGCGACATGTTGAACAGCTCCATGTTCACGCCCTGGCCGGCCAGCGCGGCGTCGCCGTGGATCAGCACGGCCATCGACTGCTGGCGCTCGCTGTCGCGGCGGCGGATCTGGCGCGAATGCACGGAGCCGGCGACCACCGGATTGACGATCTCCAGGTGCGACGGGTTGAACGCCAGTGCCACGTGCACGCCGCCGTTCGGCGTCTTGACGTCGGCGGAGAAACCCATGTGGTACTTCACGTCGCCCGAGTGCGCCGGGTCGTCCGGGTGCTCGAACTTGCCTTCGAATTCGTTGAACAGCGTCTTCGGCGGCTTGCCCAGGATGTTGACCAGCATGTTGAGGCGGCCGCGGTGGGCCATGCCGACCACGACTTCCTTGATGCCGTTGTCGCCGGCGGTGCGCACCACGTCGTCGACCATCGGGATCAGGCTGTCGCCGCCTTCCAGCGAGAAGCGCTTCTGGCCCACGTACTTGGTGTGCAGGTAGCGCTCCAGGCCTTCGGCCGCGGTCAGCCCTTCCAGTACGCGCCGCTTGCCGGCCTGGTCCAGCCCGGCGCTGCCGCCGGCCTGCTCCAGGCGGGTGTACAGCCAGTTGCGCTGCTCATGGTTGCTGATGTGCATGAACTCGGCGCCGATGGTGCCGGCATACACCTTCTTCAGGCGCGCCAGCAGGTCGCGCAGCTTCAGGCGCTGGCCGCCGCCGGCGAAGTTGCCGCAGTCGAATTCGGTGTCGAGGTCGGCCTCGCTCAGGCCGTGGAAGGCCAGGCCCAGGTCCGGCGCCGGCAGCTTCTCGGCCAGGCCCAGCGGATCGAGGTCGGCGGCCAGGTGGCCGCGCGAGCGGTAGGCGGTGAGGATGCGCAGCACCGCGGCCTGCTTGCGCGCGTGCTCGTCGTCCATCGGGGCGGCGGCAGCGACGACGCGCTGCTTCTGCGCGGCCTCGATGCGGGCAATGGCTGCGGAGTGGGGCACGTCCCCGGACTCGCGGCCTTTGAAGGTCCCGAAATACTGGTTCCATTCGGCGGGGACCGACGCGGCGTCGGCCAACCAGGACTCATACAACTGCTCGACATAATCGGCGTTGCCGCCGGCGAGCTGGGACGAATCGAAGAACTCGCGAATCAGATTTGTGCTCACGTCACCACCGGTGAGGAAGGGAGGCCTGCGGCCATCCGTCGACCTGGCGGATGGCGGGGGAAAAATCCTGTTAATTATGGCCCCGGGTGCTGCACAGCGGCAACCCGGGAAACACGTTCCAGGTGGGGTCGGAGGGCGTTATTTCGAGGAGAGGCGCTACCGACCATCGTCGTAGGCGCGGATTTTTCCAGGTTTCCCGCGCGGCGCCGGCCCGCACCTGCGAGCCGGTTGGCGTTCAGCCGGGCGCTACAGATCCAGCGGATGCAGCACGGTGGCGCGGGCCGCCCGCTCCCAGACTTCCTGGAAGTACTGCTGCAGCGGCGCCTGGCTGGCGCGATCCTCCAGCGATGCCCGCCCCCGGGAGCGCCCGGCTTCCGGCAGGAACAGATAGCCGCCGGCATCGGTGAGCAGGCAGGCCGAGCCGTAGGCGCGGTCAGTCTCTTCGACCGGTTCGCGCACCAGCACGCTGCTGGGCAGCCGTTGCGCCAGCGCCACCAGCCGGTGGCTGTCGCGCAGGGCCGCGGCGGCGTCGTGCAGCAGGATGCGGATCTCGGCGCCGCGGCCGGAGGTGGCGATGCGGCGCAGCTCCTCCAGCTCGGCGGCGTTGTTATAAGCGTCGGCCGGCAGCGCCGGCTGGTAGATCGCCACGCGGCGGCGCGCGCCGCGCAGCAGTTGCAGGCGGGCCTCGGCCAGGGCCTCGCCGCTGTCGATGGCCAGCGTTTCCGGCGCCGGGCGGTCCGGCGGATTCACCGACGGCGCGCCTTGCGCGGGACCAGGTGGCCGTCGTTGACCAGGGCCAGCAGCAGGGTGCGTTCGGCGGCGGCCGGCGCGCGGGCGAACTCCAGCGTGCGCTCGGCGCACAGGCGTTCGGCCAGCTCGGCGGACGCCGGATAGGCCTGGCCGTTGGCAAACAGGACGGCGCCGCCCTTGACCCGGGCCCAGGCCATGCGCGACCAGGGATGGCGCAGCAGCTGCGCGCCGTCGCCCAGCTGCTTGGCCAGCGCGGCCTCGGTGCCGGGCTTGTCCGGAGCGGCCGGCGCCCGCGCCACGCGATAGCGGGTGATATAGCGGCCGAACCAGTCGATCAGCGTGGCGTCGTCCAGCGCGGCGAACGGCAGCGCCTCGCGCACGCGGGCCAGCGCGGCGCGGTCGATCTCGCCGGAGGCCTTGGCCGGGGCCAGGTCCGGGTCGCGATAGCGCTGCTCGTCCGGCAGGCGCTCGACCAGGTAGTCGGCCAGGTCGCTGGCCAGTTCGGCGCGGGACGGCGCGCGCATGCCCACCGAGAGGGTCATGCAGGGACCGCCGAAGGCCACGCCGTCGTGCGGCACGCCGGGCGGCAGGTAGAGCATGTCGCCCGGTTCCAGCAGCCATTCGTGGGTGGGCTCGAAATGCTTGAGCTGCTTGAGCTCCACGTCGTCGCGGAAGCCGGTCGGCGCGGCCGGATCGTCGCTGATCGCCCAGTGGCGCTGGCCCAGGCCCTGCAGCAGGAATACGTCGTACTGGTCGACATGGGCGCCGACGCCGCCGCCCGGCTCGGCATAGGAAATCATGATGTCGTCCACGCGCCAGCTGGGCAGGAAGCGGAACGACTCCAGCAGGGCGGCTACGTCGGCGTCCCATTTGTCGACGTCCTGCACCAGCAGGGTCCAGTTCGCGCTCGGAGTGCTGGCGAAGTCGTCTTCGCCGAGCGGGCCGGTCTTGACCGACCAGCGGTCGCGGCGCTCGTCGTGGACGATCAGGCGGGACAGGGCTTCCTCTTCCAGGGCCAGGCCGGCCAGGTCGTCCGGCTGCAGCGGGGGCGTGAAGCCGGGGAAGGCGTTGCGGATCAGCAGGGGGCGCTTCTGCCAGTAGTCGCGCAGGAACTGGGCGGGGCTCATGCCTAGGGGCTGGCGGGCGCTGCCGCGGACTTCGAGGGGGAGGGTGGGTTTGGTCATCGGGGGATTGTACGGGTGAGTAAAGCCCTCTCCCACCTTGGCCACCTGAGCCCCTCTCCCTTCGGGAGAGGGGTTGGGGTGAGGGTGCGGGTGGAGTGGGGAGTCGCACTCCGCCCGTACCCTCATCCGGCTGCCGCCACCTTCTCCCAGAGGGAGAAGGGCTCCACGACGGGGTGCTTGGTTTAACGCGGAAATAATGGATTTGGCATGTGCATATGGCGACACATCCTTTCCGTCATGAGCGCCGCGGGAGCTACCTTCGACGAATAGACGTATAGACGTCCAAAGAAGGTCAAGCCTTGAACGCCGTCGTTTCCCAGGAATCCCTCGCTTCGCCGCTGGCCGCCGACAAGGCCGCGCAACTCCACCGCCTGCTGGAGGGCCTGGCTCCCCACGAGCTGTACTGGGTGGCGGCACGCAGCGCCGCCCTCGCGGCACGCGGGCCGCAGCCGGCCCAGGTGCAGGCTGCGGCCACCACGGAACGCGTCACCGTGCTCTACGGCAGCCAGACCGGCAACGCCAGGCGCGTCGCCGAGCAGCTGGCGAAGAAGCTGGAGGCATCGGGCCTGCCGGCGCGCCTCGTACGCGCCGATGCCTATCCGCAGCGCGAACTGGCGCAGGAGCGCCAGCTGTTCGTGGTGATCAGCACCCAGGGCGAGGGCGAGCCGCCGGACGACGCCCGCGGCCTGGTCGACTTCATTGCCGGCCGCCGCGCGCCGCGCCTGCCGGCGCTGCGCTATGCCGTGCTGGGGCTGGGCGATTCCAGCTATCCGCAGTTCTGCCTGATCGGGCGCCAGCTGGACGCGCGGCTGGCCGAGCTCGGCGCCACCCGGCTGGATCCGCTGGCCGAGGCCGACGTGGACCTGGACGAAGTGGCCGCGCCGTGGACCGCCAAGGCGCTGGAGCGCGCCCGCGAAGTGCTGAAGGCCCCCGCTGCCGCCGTGCGCGCGCCGCTGCTGCAGGCGGTGCCCAGCCACGCCGCGCACGATCGCGAGAACCCCTTCGCCGCCGCCGTGCTGGCCAACCAGCGCATCGTCTCGCGCGACAGCGCGCGCGAAGTGCTGCACCTGGAACTGTCGCTGGAAGGCTCGGGCCTCAGCTACCGCCCCGGCGACGCGCTCGGCGTATGGCCGCGCAATCCGCCCGCGCTGGTGCGGCAATGGCTGGAGCTGCTGCGCCTGGACGGCGAGGCGGAGGTGACGCACGGCGACCGCACGCTGCCGCTGGCGCGCTGGCTGGCCGAGGAGCGCGAGCTGACCCGCCTCGCCCGCGGCTTCGCGCTGGCCCATGCGCGCACCAGCGGCGACGCCGCGCTGGTGCGCCTGCTGGACGATCCGGCCACTTTGTCCACGCTGCTGGACACGCACCAGCCGATCGACCTGCTGCGCCGCCACCCGGGACGCTGGGACGCCGCCGCGCTGGTCGCGGCGCTGCGTCCGCTCACGCCGCGGCTGTACTCGATCGCCTCCAGCGCCGCCGCCGTCGGCGACGAAGTGCATCTCACCGTCGCGACGGTCGACTACCAGGCCTTCGGCGAACGCCACTGGGGCGCGGCCTCCGCCTTCCTCGCCGCAAGCGCGGAAGACGCCCGCGTGCCGGTCTTCGTCGAAGCGAACGAACGCTTCCACCTGCCGGCCGACGACGCGCGCGACGTGATCATGATCGGCCCCGGTACCGGCGTGGCGCCGTTCCGCGGCTTCGTGCAGGAGCGCCGCGAAAGCGGCGCGCGCGGCCGCAACTGGCTGTTCTTCGGCAACCGCCATTTCAGCGACGACTTCCTCTACCAGGTGGAATGGCAGGAGGCGCTGAAGCAGGGCGCGCTGCATCGCCTGGACCTGGCCTTCTCGCGCGACGGCGCCGACAAGGTCTATGTGCAGCACCGCCTGCGCGAGCGCGGCAAGGAGCTGTACGCCTGGCTGTCGGAAGGCGCGCATCTGTATGTCTGCGGTGACGCCACCCACATGGCCAGGGACGTGCACGCGGCCCTGGTCGACATCGCCGCCGAGCATGGCGGCCTGTCGCGGGAAGACGCGGGCGCCTGGCTGGCCGACCTCCTGCAACAAGGGCGCTATGCCCGCGACGTGTACTGACATGAGCGCACCTCTTTCCGATTTCGAACGCATCAAGGCCGCCAGCCGCTACCTGCGCGGCACCCTGGTCGAAGGCCTGAACGATCCCGTCACCGGCGCGATCAGCGACGACGACGGCAAGCTGCTCAAGTTCCACGGCAGCTACCAGCAGGACGACCGCGACCTGCGCGAGGAGCGCCGCCGCCAGAAACTGGAGCCCGCCTACAGCTTCATGCTGCGCGCGCGCCTGCCGGGCGGCGTGGTCACGCCGGCGCAATGGCTGGAATTCGACCGGCTGGCACGCGAATACGCCAACGGCACGCTGCGCATCACCACGCGGCAGACCTTCCAGTGGCACGGCATCCTCAAGCGCCGGCTCAAGCCCACCATCGCCGCCATCCACGCCAGCCTGGCCAGCACCATCGCGGCCTGCGGCGACGTGGTGCGCAACGTGGTCAGCACCGCCAATCCGGTGCAGACCAAGGCGCATGGCGAGGCCTATGCCTGGGCCGCGAAGCTGTCCGACGGACTGGCACCGCGCACACGGGCGTATCACGAGATCTGGCTGGACGGCGAAGCCGTGGTCGGCGAGCCGGAAGAGGAGCCGCTGTACGGCACCACTTATCTGCCGCGCAAGTTCAAGATCGGGCTGGCCATTCCGCCCTTGAACGACGTGGACGTGTTCTCGCAGGATCTCGGCCTGATCGCGATCGCCGAGGACGGCGAGCTCCAGGGCTTCAACGTCGCGGTCGGCGGCGGCATGGGCGCCACGCACGGCGACCCGTCGACCTATCCGCGCCTGGCCAGCGTGATCGGTTTCGTCACCCCGGAGCAGCTGTTCGCCACGGCCGAGGCGGTGGTGGCGGTGCAGCGCGACTGGGGCAACCGCGTCGAGCGCAAGCACGCGCGGCTGAAGTACACGCTAGACCACCGCGGCCTCGACGCCTTCAAGGCCGAACTCGAACGCCGCCTGGGCTTCGCGCTGGAACCCGCGCGTCCCTTTCGCTTCGACCATAACGGCGACCGCTACGGCTGGATCGAAGGCCACGACGGCCGCTGGCATCTCACCCTGCATATCGAGTCGGGCCGCCTCGCCGACCGCGGCGAGCGCCGTTGGCTCACCGGCCTGCGCGAACTGGCGAACGTGCACGAAGGCGATTTCCGCCTGACCTGCAACCAGAACCTGATCGTGGCGAACGTGCCGGCGCCGCAGCGCGCGCGCATCGACGCCATCGTCGCCGCGCATGGCCTGGACGATTATCGCCACGCCGGGCCGATCCGCCGCCACGCGGTGTCCTGCGTGGCGCTGCCGACCTGCGGGCTGGCCATGGCGGAGGCGGAGCGCTATCTGCCCGAGCTGCTGGACAAGGTCGAGACGCTGCTGTCCAGGCACGGTATTGCCGACGCGCCGATCGTCCTGCGCATCTCCGGCTGCCCGAACGGCTGCTCGCGGCCTTACCTCGGCGAGATCGCCCTGGTCGGCCGCGGACCCGGGCGCTACGACCTGCGCCTGGGCGCGGATTTCAGCGGGCAGCGGCTCAATCGTGCGTATCGGGAGAACGTCGACGAAGCAGCCATCCTCGAAGCGCTCGATCCGCTGTTCGAACGCTATGCGCGCGAGCGCCAGCCGGAGGAAGGCTTCGGCGATTTCCTGCTGCGCGCCGGCGCCATCGACACCGCGCCGGACCGGCGCATCCCGCTCGAGGTGACCGCATGAACGGTGCGACGCTGGAAGCCGCGCGGCACGATCCGCGCGCGCTGGCCGAACTCGACACCTGGCTGGGCGCCCTCGATGCCGAGGAGCGCGTGGCCTGGGCGCTGGAACACGCGCCGGGTGCGCACGCGCTGTCGTCCAGCTTCGGCGCGCAGGCGGCCGTGTCGCTGCACCTGCTGACGCGTCAGCGGCCACAGTTGCCGGTGATCCTGGTCGATACCGGCTATCTGTTTCCCGAGACCTACCGCTTCGTCGACGAACTGCGTGAACGCCTCGCGCTGAACCTGCACGTTTACCGCTCGCCGATCGGCACCGCCTGGATGGAGTCGCGCCATGGCCGCCTGTGGGAGCAGGGCGTGGAAGGCCTGGGCCGCTACAACGAGCTGCGCAAGGTCGAGCCGATGCGGCGCGCGCTGGAGGAACTCGGCATCGGCAGCTGGTTCGCCGGCCTGCGCCGCGGCCAGTCGCGCAGCCGCGAGCGCATTCCCTTCCTGCGGCTCAGCCAGGGCCGCTGGAAATTCCATCCGATCGCCGACTGGACCGACCGCGATATCGGCCGCTATCTGCAACGCCACGATCTGCCGTATCACCCGCTGTGGGAACAGGGCTACGTATCGATCGGCGACGTGCATACCACCCGGCCGCTGGAGCCGGGCATGGACCCCGAAGAAACCCGTTTCTTCGGCCTCAAGCGCGAGTGCGGCATCCACGACCTCGCCTGACCCTTCCGCCCCGATCAATAAAGAAAACGCCACCATGAGCCAGAGCGCACTCGCTTCACTCCCCATCGAACCCGAACTGAAACCGCTGATCGCGCCGCATGGCGGCACGCTCAAGGATCTGTATCTGCCGTATCCGGAAGCGCAGGCGCTGAAGCAGCGCAGCGCGGGCCTGCCGGCGCTGGACTTGAACACGCGGCAGCTTTGCGACCTGGAACTGTTGCTCAACGGCGCGTTCTCGCCGCTGGAAGGTTTCCTGACCGAAGCCGACTACCGCCGCGTGGTCGACGAACTGCGCCTGGCCGACGGCACGCTGTGGCCGATCCCGATCACGCTGGATGTGAGCGAAGACTTCGCCGCCACGCTCGCCTCCGGCGCGGAACTGGTGTTGCGCGACGCGCAGGGCGTGCCGCTGGCGGTGCTGGAAGTGCAGGACATCTATCGCCCGGACCGCGAGCATGAGGCGCGGCAGGTATTCGGCACGCTCGATCATGCGCATCCGGGCGTGGCCGAGCTGCTGGAGCGCACGCGGCCGGTCTATCTCGGCGGCCGCCTGCGCGGCATCCAGGCACCGGTGCACTACGACTTCGGCGAGCTGCGCGATACGCCGCGCAGCTTGCGCGCCTGGTTCGAGGCCAATGGCTGGAACCGCATCGTGGCGTTCCAGACGCGCAATCCGATGCATCGCGCGCATCGCGAGCTGACCCTGCGCGCGGCGCAGAAGGTCGGCGCCAAGCTGTTGATCCAGCCCTCGGTGGGCCGCACCAAGCCGGGCGACGTCGACCATTACACCCGCGTGCGTTGCTACCGCGCACTGCTGCCGCAGTATCCGGCCGACAGCGCCAAGCTCTCGCTGCTGCCGCTGGCCATGCGCATGGGCGGGCCGCGCGAGGCGATCTGGCACGCGATCATCCGCAAGAATTACGGCGCCACGCATTTCATCGTCGGACGCGACCATGCCGGCCCGGGCAAGGATTCGAGCGGGCAGCCGTTCTACGGGCCGTTCGACGCGCAGCATCTGCTGGAGCGCTACCAGGAGGAACTGGGCATCCAGGTCGTCGCGTTCCCGGCGATGGTCTATGCGGCCAATCGCGATGCCTATGTGCCGGCCACCGAAGTCGCCGCGGACGACGAAGTGCGCGATATCTCGGGTACGCAACTGCGCCGGCACCTGCACGAAGGCACGGACATCCCCGCCTGGTTCACCTTCCCCGAGGTGGTCGACATCCTGCGCGAACGCCATCCGGCCCGCGCGCCGCGCGGCTTCGCGCTGTTCTTCACTGGCCTGTCGGGCGCGGGCAAGTCGACCATCGCGCAGGCGGTGGTGGCGCAGCTGCTGGAGCACACCAGCCGCGCGGTGACCGTGCTGGACGGCGACGAGGTGCGCAAGCATCTGTCGCGCGGCCTGGGTTTCTCACGCGAGGACCGCGCGGCGAACGTCACGCGCATCGGCTATGTGGCCAGCGAGATCGTGCGCCATGGCGGCGTCGCGGTGTGCGCGCCGATCGCGCCATATGCGGATGCGCGCGCCGAGGCGCGCGGGCTGGTCGAGGCGCATGGCGACTTCATCGAGATCCATGTGTCGACGCCGCTGGAGGTGTGCGAGGAGCGCGACCGCAAGGGGCTGTATGCGCAGGCGCGCGCGGGGAAGATCGCGCAGTTCACCGGCATCAGCGATCCGTACGAAGTGCCGGAGCAGCCGGAGATCCGCGTGGATGGGAGCGGTGCCGCGCCGGCGGTGCTGGCGGGGCATGTGCTGGGGTTGTTGAAGGATCGCGGGTTGTTGGCTGGCTGATGCCTCAGCCTTCACCTCCCTCTCCCTCCGGGGAGAGGGTTGGGGTGAGGGACCGGGCGGAGCGTATGTTCCCTATCTCCGCGACCATCAACGATGGCGGGTACTCCCAAGGCCGTCATCCCGGCGTAGGCCGGGATCCAGTAACGACGCGCCGCATCGAGCGCAAGCTTCCAGCTTTGCTTTAAAGCGTTGGCCGGATAACGCGACAAGCAGATGTTGTCGTCACTGGATCCCGGCCTACGCCGGGATGACGATGCAGGTGCGGCTATGCTTCGACCCGCTCCCGCCAATGCGGCACCGCCGGCCAATGCGTCGGCCCGGCGCCACCGGCAAGCGCACGGCTTACCGCCCGCCGCTCCAGATGCGGCGCAAACAGCCCGACAAATTCCAGCGCAAACTCCCGCAATACGCTTTCCTTGCGCAGCACGATCCACGTCGTGCAAGGCGCGAACAGGTGATCCGCCGGCAATGCGCGCAGATCGTCGTCAGTCGGCTGCACCGCCATCTCGGCCAGGATGCCGATACCCAGTCCGGCGCGCACATAGGTCTTGATCAGATCCGCATCGCTCGCCGTCATGGCGATCTGCGGATGCAGGTTGGCCACGTGGAACGCACGCGCCAGCGACGAAGTGGGCTTCAGCGAGGAGTCGTAGCTGATCAGCGGGTGCACGGCCAGCTCGTCCAGGGTCGGTGGCCGTTCCAGCCGCGCCAGTGCATGCCCGTGCGGCACCATCGCCACGCGGTTCCAGCGATAGGCGGGCAGGGCGATACCGCTGCCGGCAGGCGCCGCGCCCGAGGTGCTGACGATGGCCAGGTCGACGTGACCGCCCTCGAGCAGGCCGATCACGTCGGCGTCGGTGGACGGGATCAGGTGCAGGCTGACCTGCGGGTACTGCCGGGTCAGCGCCGCCACCGCGCCCGGCAGGGCGAAGCGGGCCTGGGTATGAGTGGTGGCCACGCGCAGCGTGCCGCGCGATTCGTTGCGCAGGTTGGCGGCGATCGAACGGATATTGGTGGCCTCCGCCAGGATCGTGCGCGCACGTTCCAGCACATGGCTGCCGGCGTGGGTGATCGAATCGAGGCTGCGGCCCTTGCGGTGGAACAGCTGGAAGCCCAGCTCGTCCTCAAGCTGCTTGAGCAGCTTGCTCAGCCCCGGCTGGGTGGCGTGCACGCGTTCGGCGGCCAGCGTGATATTGAGGCCGGCGTCGGCAATGGCGACGAGATAACGCAGTTGCGTGAGGGTCATGCGAGGGCATCCTGAAGCGGGCAGGTCGGGTGGACTGGCTTGCGGGCGCTACGGGCATACATCGCGTGACGGAACGGCGACACATCCAGGCGACGGCCACCGGGGGAGCGGAGGGCAGGGTGTCGGCGGGGCGGTCGGCGGTTTGCATTTAGACGTCTATACATCCGTTTAATGGTGGCGTCAATCCGCGGAGGGGTGCTCATGCCGGATTTGCGGGTGGCCACATAACCTCGCGGCATGAGCCGCCGCGGACAAATCATTTGTGCCGCCCATCGGCCGCACCTAGCGTCGTAGTTCCCCCTGATGACGGTGCCTGGCTCATGAAGCTCTACCCGCTGTTCGCCGATCTCGCCGGCCGCCGCGTGCTGGTGGTGGGCGGCGGCGCGGTGGCCGAGCGCAAGGCGGCGGCGCTGCTGGAGGCGGGCGCGGCGGTGACCGTGGGCGCCTGGTCCGCGACCGGAACATTGCAGGCGTGGGCCGATGCGGGCCGCCTCGAACTGCGCCTGGGCGGATTCGAGCAGGCCTGGCTCGATGAGTGCTGGCTGGTCGTCGCCGCCACCGGCGAGCCCTTGCTCAATCGCCGCATCGCCACGCTGGCGGAGCGGCGCCGGCTGTTCGTCAACGTGGTGGACGATGCCCAGCTGTGCAGCTTCCACGTGCCGGCGGTGATCGATCGCGATCCGGTGACCATCGCCATTTCCAGCGGCGGCACCGCGCCGGTGCTGGCGCGCCTGCTGCGCGAGGGCCTGGAAAGCCTGCTCGATCCGGCGCTGGGGCCGCTCGCCGCGCTGGCCGCGCGCCTGCGCGAAAGCATCCGCGCCCGTCTGCCGGATCTCGGTGCGCGCCGCCGCTTCTACGAGCAGCTGTTCGCCGGCCCGGTGCTGCAGCTGCTGCGCCGGGCGCAGCCGGCGGAGGCGGAAGCGGAGGCCGAGCGCGCGCTCGCCGGCGCCGCGACGCGCAGCAGCGGCAGCGTGGTGCTGGTCGGTGCCGGTCCCGGCGATCCAGGCCTGCTGACCTTGCGCGGCCTGCGCGCGCTGCAGGAAGCGGACGTGATCCTCTACGACCGCCTGGCCGGCGCCGAAGTGCTCGCACTGGCGCGACGCGATGCGGAGCGCATCGAGGTGGGCAAGGAAGCCGGCAACCACCACGTCACGCAGGAGCGCATCCACGCGCTGCTGCTCGAACATGCGCAAGCCGGTCGCCGCGTGGTGCGCCTGAAGGGCGGCGATCCGTTCGTGTTCGGCCGCGGCGGCGAGGAACTGGAACACCTGCGCGCGCACGGCATTCCCTATGAAGTGGTGCCCGGCATCACCGCCGCGGTGGCCTGCGCCGCCTATGCGGGCGTGCCGCTGACCCATCGCGACCACGCCCAGTCGGTACGCCTGCTCACCGCGCATTGCCGCGGCTCGAACGACAGCTTGGACTGGCCTGCGCTGGCGCGCGAGCGGCAGACGCTGGCGGTGTACATGGGCGTGAGCGAGCTGGGCACGGTGCAGGCGCAACTGCTCGCGCACGGCCGCGCGCCGTCCACGCCGTTCGCCCTGGTGGAGAACGGCTCGCGTCCGCAGCAGCGCGTGGTCACCGGCACGCTGGCGCGCCTGCACGAGCTGGCCGTCGCCCACGCGGTGCGCGCGCCGGCCCTGCTGATCCTGGGCGAGGTGGCGGCGCTGGCTTCGTCGCTGGCCTGGTTCGGGGCGCCGCCGATCGGCGAGTGTTCCGAAATTGATGCACCATCCGTGGCCGTACCGGCCCTGGCCCGGCGCGCCTGACGCAAAATTTCACCGGCGTGGGCGCACTATGCGCCGACCCGCCCACCTCCTTCCCATCCCGTCTGGAGCTCTTTCATGATCTACGACAGCATCCTCGACACCATCGGCAAGACCCCGGTGGTGAAACTGCACCGGCTGGCGCCGAAGCACGTCGAGCTTTACGTGAAGGTGGAGGCGTTCAATCCGGCCGGTTCGGTGAAGGACCGGCTCGCCCTGGCGATCATCCTGGATGCCGAGGCGCGCGGCACCATCAAGCCTGGCCAGACCGTGGTCGAGGCCACCTCCGGCAATACCGGCGTGGCGCTGGCCGCGGTGTGCGCGGCGCGCGGCTATCCGTTCGTGGCGGTGATGACCGAGACCTTCTCGATCGAGCGGCGCAAGCTGATCCGCGCCTACGGCGGCAAGGTGCTGCTGACTCCCGCGGCCGAGCGCGGCAGCGGCATGGTGCGCAAGGCCAAGGAGCTGGCGGACAAGCACGGCTGGTTCCTGGCGCGCCAGTTCGAGAATCCGGCCAATCCGGCCTATCACCGCAGCACCACCGCCGCGGAAATCCTGCGCGATTTCGCCGGCCGGCGGCTCGATTATTTCGTCACCGGCTGGGGCACCGGCGGCACGCTCACCGGCGTGGGCGAGGTGCTGAGGGTGGCGCGCCCGGAAGTGAAGGTGATCGCCAGCGAACCGGCCGGTGCCTCGCTGCTGGCCGGCAAGGAATGGCAGCCGCACAAGATCCAGGGCTGGACGCCGGATTTCGTGCCGGCGGTGCTCAATCGCGAGGTGGCGCAGCAGATTCTTCCGGTCGATGACGTGGTGGCCCGCGATACCTCGCGCGCGCTGGCGCAGAAGGAAGGCATCTTCGTGGGCATTTCGTCGGGCGCGACCTTGGCGGCCGCGCTGCAGGTCGCCAAGGATGCGCCGGAAGGATCGGTGTTGCTGGCGATGCTGCCGGATACGGGCGAGCGGTACCTGTCGACGTTCCTGTTCGAGGGTGTCAACGAGGGTTCGGACGAAGTCGAGTAACTAAGCCAGCGCAGGTTGGGGTGAGCCGCCGGCTCACCCCAACCTGCGCGGTTCCCCGCGGCGTGGTGCACCGCCCCATTCGGCGATCAACTTCGTCCCCACCCCCACCAGCGCCTCGATCGCCGGCAACAACTCCCGCCCCAGCGGCGTCAGCGCATATTCGGCGGATGGCGGCGAGGTGTGCGGCACCTTCCGCATCACCAGCCCGCGCGATTCCAGTTCCCGCAACCGCGCACTCAACACCCGCGCCGAAATCCGCGGTATGTCATGCCGTAATTCGCCAAACCGCCGCGGCTCGCCGCTCAACAGCCACACCACGTTGGGCGCCCACGCTCCACGCAGCAACCCCAGCACCTCGCTGAGCGGACACGACGGCGGCGGCAGCACTTTGTTCTTGCGGACGGGCAGGCCCATGGGCGGCAACCGGTAACTGGGGAGTTACCTGATTTTAGGGGTTACCCCCGGTTAGATGGTATCCATCGGTAACCATGGCTGGCTAGGATGCGCGCCTCATCCCACCGTCCCATCCCAGGAGGATCGCCATGAAGCTCTACTACGCCGCCGGTGCCTGTTCCCTCTCGCCGCATATCGTCGCGCTCGAAGCGGGCATTCCGGTCGAGCTGGAGAAGGTCGACACCAAGGCCAAGCGCACCGCCAGCGACCAGGACTACTGGCTGATCAATCCCAAGGGCTACGTGCCGGCGCTGGCACTGGACGACGGCGAGCTGCTCACCGAAGGCCCGGCGATCGTGCAGTACCTGGCTGACCTCAAGCCGGAAAGCGGCCTGGCCCCGGCCAACGGCACCACCGCGCGCTATCGCCTGCAGGAAATGCTCGGCTACATCAATTCCGAGCTGCACAAGAGCTATTCGCCGCTGTTCAAGCCGGAGACGCCGGACGCGGTGCGCGAGGAGCGCAAGGAATACCTGCGCAAGCGCTACCGCCTGCTGGAAGAACGCCTGGCCCAGCACCCTTGGCTGGTGGGCGACCGCTTCACCGTCGCCGACGCTTACCTGTTCACCGTCACCAATTGGGCCAGGCATGTGGCGTTGGACCTGTCGGAGTTCCCGGCGCTGCTGGATTTCCAGAAGCGCGTGGCGGAGCGCCCGGCGGTGCAGACGGCGCTCGAAGCCGAAGGCCTGAAGAAGGCGGCCTGAGCCAATGAAATAGGGGCGCGGATCACGCGCCCCTTTTCTTATCGCAGCAAACCGCGGCGTCAGATCTCGCGCGCCAGCGGCTCCGCCAGGCCGACATAGCCGCCCGGCGTCAGTTCGAGCAGGCGCTGTTTCGCGTCCGCCGGCAGCTCCAGCCCGGCGATGAACTGCCGCATCGAATCCTTGGTGATGCCCTGGCCGCGGGTCAGCGCCTTCAGTTGTTCGTAGGGTTCCGGCAGGCCGTAGCGGCGCATCACCGTCTGCACGGCTTCGGCCAGCACTTCCCAGCTGGCGTCGAGGTCGGCGGCGAGGCGGTCGGCGTTGACGTTGAGCTTGCCCAGGCCCTTCTGCAGCGATTCCAGGGCCACCAGGGTGTGGCCGAAGGCGGTGCCCAGCGCGCGCAGCACGGTGGAGTCGGTGAGGTCGCGCTGCCAGCGGCTGATCGGCAGCTTCTCGGCGAAGTGGCCGAGCAAAGCGTTCGCCAGGCCGAAATTGCCTTCGGCGTTCTCGAAGTCGATCGGATTGACCTTGTGCGGCATGGTCGAGGAGCCCACCTCGCCGGCCTTCAGTGCCTGCTTGAAATAGCCCAGCGAGACATAGCCCCACACGTCGCGCGCCAGGTCGATCAGGATGATGTTGGCGCGGCGCACCGCGTCGCAGTATTCGGCCACGCCGTCGTGCGGCTCGATCTGGGTGGTGTAGGGGTTGTAGTCCAGGCCCAGGCTTTCCACGAAGCGCTGCGAGAAGGCGCGCCAGTCCAGTTCCGGATAGGTGATGGCATGCGCGTTGTAGTTGCCCACCGCGCCGTTGATCTTGCCGGGAATCTCCACCGCGGCCAGCTGCTTGCGCTGGCGTTCCAGGCGGGCCACCACGTTGGCCAGCTCCTTGCCGAGCGTGCTCGGCGAGGCGGTCTGGCCGTGGGTGCGCGAGAGCATCGGCAGCGCGGCGTTGGCGTGGGCCAGCTCGCGCAGCTTGGCGATGACCGCGTCGAAGGCTGGCAGCAGCACCTGCCGTTGCGCATCGCGCAGCATCAGGGCGTAGGAGAGGTTGTTGATGTCCTCGCTGGTGCAGGCGAAGTGCACGAATTCCTTGGCCTGGGCCAGGGCGGCATCGTTGCCGATGCGCTCCTTGATGAAGTACTCGATCGCCTTCACGTCGTGGTTGGTGGTGGCTTCGATGGCCTTGACCCGCTCGCCGTCTTCCACGCTGAAGCTGGCTGCGATGTCCCTGAGCTGGGCGATCTGCGCGGGCGAGAACGCCGGCAGTTCGGCGATGCCCGGATCGGCGGCCAGCGCCAGCAGCCATTCGATCTCGACGTGGACGCGCCGGTGCATCAGGCCGTACTCGCTGAAGATCGGGCGCAGGGCTTGCGCCTTGCTGGCGTAGCGGCCGTCCAGCGGCGACAGGGCGGTCAGGGCATGGGCAGACATCGAGGCGATCCGGCAGAGGAAAAACGGCATTTTACAACGGGCCGGGCCTGTCCCGCCCCGGGCACCGCTTGGCACCGTCCTAACGGCGGGCGGCCTATAGTGCTCCGATCACTCCAGCGTCAAGGAACCGAAGGCATGAGCCAGTACCGCATCGAACACGACAGCATGGGGGAGCTGAAGGTCCCCGCCGATGCGCTGTACGGCGCGCAGACCCAGCGCGCCGTGGACAATTTCCCGATTTCCGGCCTGCGCCTGCCGCGCGCCTTCATCCGCGCGCTGGGGCTGATCAAGGCCGCCGCGGCCGAGGCCAACCTGGGCCTGGGCCACCTGCGCAAGAACCAGGCGACGGCGATCCGCAAGGCCGCGCTGGCGGTGGCGGACGGGCAGTTCGACGACCAGTTCCCGATCGACGTGTTCCAGACCGGCTCCGGCACCAGCACCAATATGAACGCCAACGAGGTGATTGCGCACGTGGCGGGCAAGGGCGGCGCCAAGGTGCACCCGAACGACCACGTCAACTACGGGCAGAGCTCCAACGACGTGATCCCCACGGCGATCCACGTCAGCGCCACGCTCACCGCCAGCGAGCAGCTGTTGCCGGCGCTCAAGCACCTGAAGAAGACCATCGAGCGCCGCGCGCGCGAGCTGCGCAACGTGCCCAAGACCGGCCGCACCCACCTGATGGACGCCATGCCGGTGACCTTCGGCCAGGAGCTGTCCGGCTGGGCGGCGCAGATCGCCACGGCGATCGAGCGCATCGAGGACAGCATCAAGCGCATGCGCCGCCTGCCGCAGGGCGGCACGGCGGTGGGCACCGGCATCAATGCGGATCCGAAGTTCGGCCCCGCGGTGGCGCGCGAGCTGAAGAAGCTCACCGGCGTGCGTTTCGATGCGGCGGAGAATTACTTCGAGGGCATGGCGGGGCAGGACGCCGCGGTGGAGCTCTCGGGCCAGCTCAAGGCGCTGGCCGTGGCGCTGATGAAGATCGCCAACGACCTGCGCTGGATGAATTCCGGTCCGCTGGCGGGCCTGGGCGAGATCGAGCTGCCGGCGCTGCAGCCGGGGTCGTCGATCATGCCGGGCAAGGTCAATCCGGTGATTCCCGAGGCCACTGCGATGGTGGCGGCGCAGGTGATCGGCAACGACGCGGCGATCACCATCGGCGGCCAGTCCGGCAATTTCCAGCTCAACGTGATGCTGCCGCTGATCGCGCACAACCTGCTGCAGTCGATCGGCCTGCTGGCCAATGTCAGCGTGCTGCTGGCGGACAAGGCCATCGCCGGCTTCAAGGTCAATGCGGCGCGGGTGAAGGAAGCGCTGGACAAGAACCCCATCCTGGTCACCGCGCTCAACCCGGTGATCGGCTACGAGAAGGGCGCGGCCACGGCCAAGCAGGCGTACAAGCAGAAGCGGCCGATCATGGAGGTGGCGCTGGAGACCACGGGGTTGTCGAAGGACGAGTTGAACAAGCTGCTGGATCCGATGGCGTTGACCAAGGGCGGCATCCATGGCGGCGGCGGTGGCGGCGGCTGAGCAGGCTCGTCATTCCGGCGCAGGCCGGCATCCAGTGGCGTCATGGCTTGATGGTCGCGGAGGGCGAAAAAAGCACAGCCTTCAACGTCCTCACTCTGACCCGGCGCCCCGCTGCTGGATTCTGGCCTGCGCCGGAATGACGGAGAGGGGCTGTCGATTTCCGGCAAGTCCATTCGTCGTATCAGCAACAGGCCGGATCGTCCGGCCTGACCAGGAGCTCCGACCATGCGCCGACTCGTTCTCAAGATGTCCATCTCGCTCGACGGTTACGTCGCCGGCCCCAACGGCGAGGCCGACTGGATGTTCCGCCACCGCGACGAGGCCGGCCATCGCTGGGTGGAGGACACGCTGTGGCAGGCGGGCCTGCACGTGATGGGGAGCCGTTCGTACTTCGCCATGGCGGGCTACTGGCCGACTTCGAGCGATTCCCTCGCCGTGCCCATGAACGAGATTCCGAAGGCGATCTTCACCCGGCAGGCCTCGCTGAATCGCGATGCGCTTGCGAAGGATTCGCCCAGCGCCAGAAGCTGGGCCGAGGCCGCAGTGATCAACGGCGACCTGGCGACCGAACTGGCGCGGCTCAAGCAGCAGCCGGGCAAGGACATCCTGGCGCAGGGCGGCGCGGGTTTCGCGCAGAGCCTGGTGGCGTCCGGGCTGATCGACGAGTACCGGCTGGTGGTGCACCCGGTGGTGCTGGGGCAGGGCATGCCGCTGTTCCCGCCGCTGCCCAAGCCGCTGGATCTGCAGTTGCGCTCGACCACGCTGTTTCGCTCCGGGTCGATGGCGCAGGTGTTCTGGCCGGCATAAGCCGCGTAGGTTGGGGTGAGCCGCAGGCGAACCCCAACATCGCCACGTTCAAGCGCATCGCATTGTTGGGGTTCGCCTGCGGCTCACCCCAACCTACGCCGATGCATCAGTCCTTGCGGTCGCTCTTGCTGTCATCCCGGCAATCGGTAATCGACTTCTCGTCGACGATCCCGCCATACGGCTTGAACGCCGGCAGGCTGGCGGCCAGTTCGTCCTGTGCGGCTTTGACGCCGGCGAGGTCGTCGCAGATCTTCATCACCTGGTCGGTGATCTTCTGCGTCTGCGCCTCGACGCGCTTGTCCACGCCGTTCTCGTCGCCCTTGACGGTTTCCGCCACGCCCTTGAGCGCCTCGCCGGCCATCGCGGCGCCGGCCTTGCCGGTCTCGATGCCGTGCTGGCGGATCGCGGTGGCGTTGCTGTAGTAGCGGCGCAGCAGTTCGCGCTGGCGGTCGTCGACGGTGACGGCCTTGCCGTCGATGCTCAGGACGCCGGCCTGGTCGATGGTGGCCTCGGTCCCATGGTCCGGGCGCAGCGTGACCAGGCCGTCGCGCGTGCTGATGCGGCCGTGGTCGGTCGAGGTATAGCTGCCGCTGTCGCAGCCGGCGGCGAGGACGCACAGGGCGAACAGCGGGATCAGGCGTTGCTTAAGCATGTAGTTCCTTCTCTCGAGCATGAGTGCAGTGTTTACGAAGCGTGGCGCACTGGCGTGCACGGCGGATGCGGCTGCCTGCGCGCGTCGGGCGAGCGCCACTGCGGGTGATCGTAGGGAATATCGCTTTCCCAGAACCATGGGTAACAAGTCGGGCCCAACGTGGCGTCGAGCAGATATAGGTACAGCCCTTCGGCGTTCGAGCTGTTGCTCATGATCAGCACGCAGTCGCGCGATGCCTGCAGGCACAGCGCCAGGTTGTTGGTGCCGTCGTCGTGGCCGGTCTTGAACCAGGCGGGGCCCTGCGACGATCGGAAGACCGTCACGCCCAGCGCGGTGGACAGGCGGATGCCGTCGTTGTCGCGGGTGGTGTCGGTGTCCAGCGTCGGGAACTGCTGCACCGACTGGATGCGCTGCACCGGCTTCAGCCATTCGGCGCGCGCCTTCGCACCCAGGCCGTCGCCGCGCACCATCCCGGCCAGCAGCTGCGCGTAGTCGCGCGGCGTGGTGTCCAGCGAACCGGCGGCACGCACGCCGCCGCGCTGCTTGTGGCCCAGCGGCTTGCCGCTCTCGTCGTAGCCGATGGCCAGGTTGTCGGCGAAGTCGGCGCGCCAGGTCATCGAGCTGCGGCGCATGCCGAAGCGGTCGAACAGCTGCTGCTGCATGAGCGTGGCGACGTCGATGTCCTGCCCGTGCTCCAGCACGAACTGCATCAGGTTGATGCCTTCGCCGGAATAGGCGTAGCGGCTGCCGGGCTCGGCGTAGATCTTCAGCTTGCCGTTCGGGTCGTAGCTGGTGGCGCCCGGCGGGAAATAGCGGAAATTGGGAAAGCCGGCGCGATGGGTCAGCAGCATGCGCGGCGTGATCGCGCGCCAGCGCGGGTCGTCGGCCAGGTCCGGGTACTTGTCGTAGTCGGGCAGGGGCTTGGGCAGCAGCCTGGCGATCGAGGCATCCAGATCGAGCTTGCCCTGGTCGAGCAGGCTGAGCGTGGCATAGGTGAAGGCGGCCTTGGTGATCGAGGCGGCGTACATCACGGTGTCGACGGTGAGCGGCAGCTTCTGCTCGACATCGCGCTGGCCGTAGGCCTTGAGGTGCACGATCTTGCCGTTCTCGATCACCGCCAGCGCCAGGCCGGGCACGTGGGCAGCCTGCATCAGGCGGGTGACTTCCTTATCCAGCGCTTCGCCGCGCAGGCGGGCGTCGGCGGCATGGGCTGCGGTGGCGAGCAGGCAGCAGCCCAGCAGCAGTTTGGAAGCGAGCGAAAGACTCCTCGACAGACCCATGCAATCTCCCCTTGCCGTGGCGGTTCGTTTTTACCCCAGCCTCCAAGAGCGAATCCTTCTCCCATCGGGAGAAGGTGCCGGCAGGCGGATGAGGGTACGGCCGGAGCGATGCACGTCACCCTTGCGCTCCGCCCGTACCCTCACCCCAACCCCTCTCTCCCACGGGGACTACCTTCGGGTCGCCGGTGGGAGAGGGGCTCCAGGCTGTCGCTCAATCCTTATCCGTTTCCTTGCCGCAATCCTCGACATCCTTCTGCGTCATGGTGGCGTAGGGCCGGAACTCCGGCATCGCCGCGGCGAGCTTCTGCTGCGAGGAGAGCAGGTCGGGCATGCGTCCGCACAGCTTGATGGCGGCGGCCTTGATCTGCTCGGTCTGCGGCTTGATGCGGTTCTCGATGTCCTTGTCGCTCTTGCCGCTGAGCGCACCCCAGATCGCTTCCTTGGCGGCGGTGGTGCCCAGGCTGGCGCCGCTCGCGCCGATATCCATGCCGGCCTCGGCGATGCCGATGATGTGCTGGCGGTAATCCGTCAGCAGAGTGTGCTGCTCGGGCGTCGCGGTCACCGTCTTGCCGTCGATCACCAGCTCGCCCTGGGGCGTGATCACGGCCTTGGGCAGGCCGCTGGTGTCCTCATGGTGGCCGCTGCCGATGTGCACGCTGCTGACGCTGATGTCCTTGGTGGCCAGCTCGCGCTTGGCCTGGTCAATGCCCTTCTGCACCTGCGCGGCAATGAACGAGGGCGAGGTCTGCTGGTCGACTTCCTTCATCGCGTCGGCCGCGCCCTTGGTGGCGCCGGTGTCGGCGCCGGCATCGGCATGTTCAGGCCCGCCGCAGGCTGCCAGCGACAGGCTGAGCGTGGTGGCGAACAGGGCGGAAGCGATCGGGCGGTACTTCATGGCGGGACTCCTGTCGGTGCTGGATGGGGATCGGCGAGAAAGCAGCGGCGGCCTTGCGGCCGCCGCCATCGAGCTTGCTCAGCTGTCGTCGCCGGTGCGGCGGAACCAGATGGCCGCGGCGATCAGGGCGGCGCCGGCCGCGACACCGATCCACAGGTTGGGCGAGGCCAGCACGGCGTAGGTCTGCGTCGGCGAGATCAGCGCCAGCGGGTTGTGCGCTTCGCCCAGGCCCTCGGACATGCCGCGGAAGGCGTGCTTGTCCATGGCGAAGTGCGAACCGGGGAACACGCTCAGCAGCGCCCGTCCCACGATGTTGGACCAGAACCATTGCGTGGGCAGGTTGAACACACCCATGATGCCGAACCAGGTCACCATCAGGCCGGCGACCACCGGTGCCGCCACCGCCCACAGGAACGGCTTGCTGCGCGCCCAGGCCGAGCAGAGCATCAACCAGCCCACCGCCGGCGCCGCCCACAGCGCATACACCGGAACCGAGCTGAGCAGCGAGACCACCGCACGCACCGGATGGGCCAGGGTCAGCAGCTCCCACATGTTGATGCCATGGAAGGACAGCACCAGGGAGAAGATCACCAGCTGCACCAGGCCCACCGCGATACCGACCACCACGGCGATCGCCGGCGCCAGGATCACGGCACTGAACACCTTGGACAGCACGGTGCCGGTGTTGGACAGCGGCAGCGACTTCCAGAACAGCACGCTGCGGTCGCGGCGGTCGTCGTACAGCGAACCCAGGCAGTAGAAGAACACCACGAAGGCCAGCACGAAGGTGATCAGCGCCATCGAGGACAGCATGGTCATGTCCAGCGCCGCCCCGACCTGGGCCAGGTCGCCGGAGCTGGCCTTCTCGATCAGCACGCGGAAGTTGTTGCCGCCGATCTCGATGCCGTTGCGCGCCCGCATCACCTCGGCGGCGACGATGGCCATCACGTTGAGCACCAGGAAGACCACGCCCGTCACGATCGGGGCCCACAGGAAGCCGCCGCGGTTCTCCCAGAATTCGCGTTTTACCTGCCAGTAGAAGGTTTTCATGCGTAGGTCCCTTTCATCGTGGCGACGAACAGGTCGCTGACCGACGGGCGGCGTACCTCGCCCATGGCTTCCAGCGTGGCGCGGTCGGCGCCGTCGAACAGGAAGATGCTCTTGCCGAAGACCTGGCGTTCGTCCAGCGGCTTCATGCTGCGCGCGGTCGCGGCCTTGTCGGCGCCGACCATCACTTCGGCGAAGCGCTCGCCGACCGTGTCCATGTCGGCATCCAGCACGATCTTGCCGTCGCGGATGAACATCAGGTCGGTGAGGATGTGTTCGATCTCCTCGACTTGATGCGTGGTGACGATGATCGTCTTGTTCTCGTCGAAGTAATCTTCCAGCAGGCTCTGGTAGAACTGCTTGCGGTAGAGGATGTCCAGGCCCAGCGTGGGCTCGTCCAGCACCAGCAGGCGGGCGTCGATCGCCATCACCAGGGCCAGGTGCAGCTGCACGATCATGCCCTTGGACATCTGCTTGACGCGCTGATTCGGGGTGAGCTTGGTGCGCGCCAGGAATCCCTCGCACTTGGCCCGGTCGAAGCGCGGATGCACGTTGGCGACGAAATCGATCGCCTCATGCACGCGAATCCAGCGGGGCAGCACCGCCACGTCGGCGATGAAGCAGACCTGCTCCATCAGGCGGTCGCGCTGGGTGCGCGGGTCGAAGCCCAGGACGTCGAGCTTTCCTTCGAAATCGGTCAAGCCCAGGATCGCTTTCAGGGCGGTGGTCTTGCCGGCGCCGTTGGGGCCGATCAGGCCGACGATGCGTCCGGACTCGATGCGGAAATCCACGTTGTCCAGGGCGGTGGTGTTTTTGTAGCGCTTGCGCAGTCCGCTGGCGGAGACGATGGCGTTCATGACTGCTTGGCCTCCGCCGCGCTGAGCAGCGTCTTGAGATCCAGACCCAGGCGCTGCAGCCGTTCGAACAGCGTGGGCCACTCTTCGCGCAGGAACCGCTCGCGCTCGGACTTCAGCAATGCCTCGCGGGCTCCATCGATCACGAACATTCCCAGTCCCCTCCTTTTTTCCACTAGTTGATCGTCGACCAGTTCCTGGTACGCCTTGGAGACCGTAAGCGGATTGATCTGAAAATCCGCGGCCACCTGGCGCACTGACGGCAGCGGGTCGCCCTCGTTCAAGGCGCCGTCCAGGATCATCGCCACGACGCGTTCGCGCAGCTGGCGGTAGATCGGGACGCTGTCGTTCCAGGTGATGGTCATGGATTAATCCTTCGTGATGCGGCCGAACGTGGTGCCAAACGAATAGTAGGGCATGGCCAGCTGGGCCCCGAGCAGGGCGACCCCGCTCTCGGCGGCGTGGGCGGCGACCGGGGTCATGGCGACGGTGGCGGTGGCCAGGCCGGCATCGGCCAGCAGGGCGGCCGCGCGCATGTCCTCGGCGGTCGGGCGGACTTCGACCGGAGCCAGGTTGATGACCTTGACTCCGTTGATTTCAGTGACGGGCACGACCTTGACGTTGTTGTTCACGGCGGCCAGACCGGCGGTGGTCAGCAGGACGGCGGCGGTCAGGGCGAGCAGGTTCGGCGCTTTCATGGCGGGTCTCCTTTAGTGACCTCGTGGACCGGTGTTGTAGTGAACTATAACACCAGATTTGAACCCGTCAATAGGCGATCGCTGAAATCGCAACATGACTGATGGCCTATGGGGGGCGGGCCGGGGTTGGCGGACCGAGAACGGAGTGCGCGCCGCGCCCGGTCCTGCCTTCGATGCATAGGGTCGCGCGGAGGTTTAGCCGGCGGCAGCGGCGGGCATCAGGTATCGCGGGTGACAAGCATCAGGCCGCCCGGAAGCGGGTCGCCGTGGCCGGGATCGTCACGGCTAATGGGCGCTGGCTTCTGTTTCAATAAGCGGACCCCAGCACAGGAGTTCGCGCATGGACCTTGGCCTTTCCGGGCGTGTCGTCGTCGTCACCGGCGCCAGCAAGGGCATCGGCCTTGCCTGCGCCAGGGCGTTCCTGCGCGAAGGGGCTACGGTGATCGGGGTCTCGCGCTCGGTCGAGCACCTGCAGACGGCGCGCCATCAGCTGCAGGGCGAGGGGCTGGTGCTGCACGTGGAGCCGGCGGATCTCACCGACAGCGTCGCCGCGCAGGTGGTGATGGAGCGTATCGAAGACGACCACGGCCCGATCGACGTGCTGGTCAATTGCGCCGGCGCCGCCCGGCGCACCCCGCCGGCCGAACTGGATGCGCATGCGCTGCATGCGTCGATGCAGGCGAAGTACTTCACCTATATGCATGCGATCGATCCGGTGATCCGGCGCATGGCGGCGCGCGGGCGCGGCGCCATCGTCAACGTCGTCGGACAGGGTGGACGGCAGGCCAATCCGGTGCATATCGGCGGTGGAGCGGCGAATGCGGCCCTGATGCTGGCGTCCGTCGGCTATGCCACGGCGTATGCGGGAAAGGGCGTGCGGGTGAATGTGATCAACCCCGGCACGACGCGCACCGGCCGGATGCAGGAAGGTTTGGAAGCATCGTCGCGCGCCACCGGCAAGTCGAAAGACGAGTTGCTGGCGGCGCAGGTGGCGGAGATTCCGATGGGGCGGATTGCGGAGCCCGAGGAAATCGCCAACGTTGCGTTGTTCCTGGCCTCGTCGCTGGCCAGTTATGTCACCGGGGCAGTCATTCCGATGGATGGCGGAAAGGCCAGTGCGATCTGATTCGATGCAGCCGCTGACGAAGGCCAAAGGAGGCGGAGGTAATTAAGGAGCTACCCTTTAACTGCCTCCGGCCCTTTTATCCCTTCGGCCGCATGCTCGCGTTACCCACCCACGCAGACCACTAGCCCCCCGGTGGCGGAAGCGCCGCACCGCCCGTCAAGGCGCGGGCGTCATCGGGGCGGGTCAGCACGCCCGTGGACCGATTGAAAATGCCGAAGGCATTGTTGCCCGTGCCGTTGTCGCTGTCGTCCCAGTACACCGGCCGAATGCCGAGGCTGTTGGCCTGGCTGACCACGTACTTGTCGAAATACGTCCGCGATGCGAGATGTCGGTTGAGTTCGGTGCCCGTCAGGCCTGTCGTGCCGGTGCGGCGGATGGCGCCGAATTCACCCAGCAGCACGGGGATGCCCTTGCTGGTGAATTGGGACTGCATCTTCTGCAGTTCTGACGTCACGTACGACTCCTCGGTGGAAGAGGTGGCGTTGCGGGTCGTCAGCGACGAGGAGTGGTAATTCTTGCCCCAGAAGTACCACATCGATCCCCACGAGGCGTCGGCGTTCATCAGTGCAAATTGATAGGGCGCGTAGTAATGCACTTCGAAGGCCAGATGCTTGGCCGGGTCGGAAGGAAGCGTCGTCACCCAGCTGTTGGTGTTGTCGATGTTTCCGCCACCCGGCCCCTGGAGTACCAGCCAGCGCGTGCTGTTGTTGCCCCCGGTCGCACGAACCGCATTGATGAAGTTCTGGTAATACTGCAGCAGCACCGTGGTCTGCGCCTGCGAGGTCACGTTCGGCTCGTTGGCGACGGCGAAAAGCAGCTTCGAGTTGTAACCCTTGAAGTTGTTCGCGATCTGCGTCCAGTAGGAAACCAGCTTTGCATTGACGTTGGTATCGAGGCTGTTGAAGTTCGAGTTCTCGAACCAGCCACCATCCCAATGATCGTTGATGATCACCGTGAGATTGGCCGCCTGGGCCCATTTCACGACCTGCGTGACCGTCGCCATGTAGGACGCGTTGATCACATGCGTATTGGGATCGGCATTGTGGTCCCACGCGCAGGGAATGCGAATGGTGTTGAAGCCGGCGGCCGCGACGTTATTGATCAGCTGCTGCGTGGGCATCACCGCGCCCGACCAGGTGGCTTCGAGGGTGTTGCCGAGGTTCCAGCCATAGGTGGGATTGGCCAACTGCGCGCGCCCGCTTAGCGGGATCAGCGACAAGCTGGCGGCCAGGAGCAGGGCGGGGAGCATCCGGAACTTTGGCTGGCCTCCAGCGGATCGGCGGCGGACAGTCATAAGGGCTCGATTTCGGGTAACGGACCCATTGCGTAAATGCATACTGGGAAACCCTCTCGGTTGATGGAACTGCAGAGTTCATCCGGAACACGGCGAGCGTCGTGCTCGCCGGCCATGCATGCTGAGAAGGCTGCCGGCGGCACGCAATTACGAAATCGATGGGGCCGCTTGATGTTTATTCATTTGCAATCGCCGCATTTGACCCATGGGTATCCTGCGGCTTTCCGGCAACTGACGTCTTTGGGGAGCGGGCACGTGGCACTGAAACGGATGGACAACGTGGGCATCGTCGTCGAAGACCTCGATACGACGATCGCATTTTTTCGCGAACTCGGTCTCAACCTCGAAGGCCGCGCCATGATTGAAGGAGCATGGGCCGGACGTGTCACCGGACTGGGCGATCAGCAGGTCGAGATCGCCATGATGTCCACGCCGGACGGCCACAGCCGGCTCGAACTCTCGCGGTTTCTCCGGCCGTCCGTCGCCGCGGATCATCGCAACGCGCCGGTGAACGCCCTGGGCTACTTGCGCGTCATGTTCACTGTAGACGACCTCGACGAGACGCTCGCGCGGCTCCGCAAGCATGGCGCGCAGCTCGTGGGCGAAGTGGTCGATTACCAAAGCTTGTACAAGCTCTGCTACATCCGCGGGCCGGAAGGGTTGCTCATCGGGCTCGCCCAGGAACTCGGGTGAGGGGCGGCATCGCAACGCGGTACGCCGGCAAATAGGCTGTTGAGCCAACGCAGTCGTCAGCCGCAGCCTGGTAGAGGCGGAGATAGTCAATGGCGACGTGCTGCCGACTCAACTACCTCCGCCACTTTGCGCCCGACTATCGGCTGCCGTGTGTAACCTGCGGCTGCGCCTGGTCTTGGACCTGGACCTGGACCTGCGCATGAGCCTGGGTCTGGCCCTGCATCTGCTGCTGCGTGTGGTGGAACTTCTGCATCGCCTGCGGCCACTGCGTCGCACTTTGTTCCATGGGCATGTTCACGGCAGCGGTTGATACGCTGGTGCGCTGATCGAAGAAGTGATCGTTACGGCCCGGTGCCGATTGCACAGCCCACAGCCGGCTTCCGTCAGTGCTCAACGCAATCTGGTCGATGCGGTGCAAGCCATCGCTGCGGGCCTGGACCGTCAGTGCAGAGGCGATGTTATTGCTCTGCTGGTCGGGGGTTCGCCCCAGCTCCCGGTCGAGACGGAAGACGTGATCGCGCGCCTGCTGGAAGAACGAGTGGTCCGGATGATCGGGATGGTCAAGCCGCCCAGGTGTCTGCGACTGCTGTGGGCCGGCCTGCTTTTGCGCCTGGACTTCGTCGCTGATGGCTTTCAGCGTCGCCGGCCCCACTTTTCCGTCGACCGTCAAATGGTGGTCCTGCTGGAACGAGCGCACGGCATGGTCCGTCCCCGGCCCGAAAGCGCGGTCGGCATGGAGCGGCTGCCCGAGTTGATCGGTATATCCCAAGGCGGCCAGCTGGCCTTGAAGGGTTCCCACGGCTTCGCCCTTGCTGCCGAGGTGCAGCGCCCCGCCTTCATGCGATTTCGCGTGTCGCGCATGCAGATCGGGTAGCGGCCGTCCTTCGGCGAGTGCGATCAGCTCATCTTTCTCTACGCTGGCCCGGGCGAGAGTACCGGCGCGCACGGTGGCGGATGAGCTTCGAAAGAGGGTGTCGTTATGGGCGGTCTTGTAGTCCTGAACCGCCGTAACGATTTCTTTGTCCGTCAGTTTGTTCAGGTCGTAGTGGTCCCCGAAAGCCTCCTTCAGGCCGCCCTCGAATACATTCTTTGTCAGCCCGCGATACTGGACCGAGGTACTGAAAAGCGCTTCCTTTACCGCATGGCCGCGACCCGAGAGATCGAGGCCATCGTCTTTCAGGCGCTGTACCTGCACGTCGTAGTGAGTGGTCTTGATGAAGTCCGCCTGGTCCTGGCCGAACGCAGAATCTTGCGCTGCCAGGCTTTTCCACTTCTCGTTGAAAGCGGGGGTGGCGGGCTCGAGACCCTTGAAGCTGTCCTTATATGAGGACTGCGCAAGATACTCGTTCAACGTCCCGGAGTTGGTGGAGAGCTGGTAGGTGCCATAAGAGACTCCCCCATGGTCGCCCCTGCCGTCCGATATGGTGCCTGGGCCTGCTCCTTCATGTCGCGCAGAAATCTCGCCTAAGTGTTCCGTCTGTGTGGCCATGGTCACGTCCTCTTGTGATGGATATCCACGCCGAAAGCGCGAAGCGGGTTATTGCACGAACAGCCGTGCCTCCAGGTCCGATGCCTGCTTGCCGGTCTCGTCAACCTTGCAACCCAGCGGCTCCAGCTCCGGCCGTTCGATGCCGTCGATGACCGCGGCGCAGCGGTTGTCCCGGTACTGCATCCACAGCTTCTCTTCGGCCTTGAGTTTCATCTGCAGCGTGGGGTTCAACTTGGCCATCAAGGCCTGGTAAGCCTTGTTGAGGCGCTTGTCCTGGTAGGCGAGCTCGTCTTCCATGCAGGCCCTGGTGGGAGCGGTCGCCCCGGCTGCCTTGGTTACGCATGGGCCGTACGAGGGCCGCAAGCCGTAAAGTTTGGAGATCACCGCCTGTTCGTCTGCGGCCGATGTGGCTGCGTTGCACAGTAGCGGCAACAGCATCCAGGCGAATGCCAGCTTTCCTGCCACCTTTTTCATGCTCACGTCTCCATTCCGTCTGTGTTCTTTGTCCATACGCGCTTTGTTGCAGGGGCAATGGTAACCGCGCTCTTAGGTCCAAAGGACGATCTGGGACAGATTTTCGGCCCGTTCGGATTCCGCTCGGGCCTTTGAATGCCACGGGGCGGAAGGATGGAGCGTTTGACGATCGGACATATCCGCAAATTATGCGATGCCGGTCTTCAGGGTATTCGGTCATATCGCGGACGCGGTTAAAGAGCTCCGCAGGCCGTCGCCTGGCATAGGGCTCGCTCAAGAATTGGTCGGGGACGTCTGCCTCCGGTTGTGCACTATCAGTGCGACACGTCCTCGCTATCCACCGGCATCACACCGAGCGTATCTCCACGCGCATCCAGCAACAGCGTCAACGGAATCGGTGACGGCATGGGCGCGGATGCCTGATCATCCAGCAGGCTGCCGATATCGTGGTGCAGCGTGACCAGGCACAGGCGCGGATCGTCCTCGCTCGTATCGGGCGCCTGGCGTGGTGCGCTCATCACGTGGTGGCAGGCCAGTTCGAAGGTGAGCAGGTCGCGCAGGGCATCCAGCGGCCAATCGATCGCCGGTGGACGGGCCAGCAGCCAGTGCGCAAAGCGATGGGCTTCGAGCAGGTATTGCAGCGTGCTATCGGGCTCGTCGGCGAAATAGGCGTCGAGCACGCCGCCCAGCGCCTCGCCCAGCCTCCGGCAGGTGCACGGCAACACGGAATGGATGGGGATGATGCGATTGATGCGGTACAGCGTGCAGTTCATGTGCATGCGCGCATCGCTGGCCATCACCCACAGGCGGCGCCGTTCGCGCTGCGTCAGCGCGTAGTCGTGGAGCGCCTGTTGCGGGCGCGCGGCGACCTCGGCGCTGTGCCGCGGCGAGGCGATCAGGTCGCCAAGCGCGCGCTGGAACTCGGCAAGGGACATGGCACGTTGCTCATGGAGGGTTGCAATGCCTGGCGCGCCGCAGCGATCTGCGCGAGCACGCCCTGGTCGCCCATCATGGGGAAATACGATTCGAGGAATTCGAAGGTCACGCCGCGCAGTTGCGGGCAGCGTGGCGCCACCAGGGACAGCAGCTCGAACACTTCCGGCGGGCACGGTCCCGAATGGGAGTCCAGGTAGATGCCGTGCATGCTCGAGCCGCCGGCGATGTGGATCTCCTGCACGGCGTCGAGATTCAGCGCGTCGATGAAGTCGACCGGCGAGCGGCCCAGGTTCTTCGCGTTCACATGCAGGTTGTGCAGATCCAGCAGCACGCCGCAGCCGGTGCGCTCGACCAGTGCATTGAGAAACGCCGGTTCGCTCATCTCGGAAAACGGCACCGGCGTGTATTCCACACCGTTCTCGAACAGCATGGCCTGGCCCAGCACATCCTGGGCCTGCCGGATGCGCTCGCACAGCAGATCGAGCAGTTCCTCGTCCCACGGCAGGGGCAGGGCCAGCCCCGCGTGGTGATCGCTGCCCGCCGCCTGGGCGATGCGCACCGCGGCCAGGTGCTCGCTGATCCAGGCGAAGCCGTAGCGCGCCTGCCAGGCCTTGAGCTGGTGGACGTAGTCGAGATCGAACAGCGAGGCGCTGGCGATGGACAGACCGACGCCATGCGCCACCACGGGCTTTTTCGCCGCAATGCGATCCAGCAGGTCGATCTCGTTGGGCAGCGGCACGAAGCGCTGGCTGGCGCCGCGGCCATGGTCGTTCCAGAAGCGCTCGGGAATCACCGAATAGAAATCGACGGCGTCGGAGCAGTGCTCGACGAAATCCGCGAGGGACGGATTGAACAACACCCCGACGCCGATCGAGTGACGCGTGAACATGTGGCGGTAACCCGTCAGGCGGCAGCGGTCCGGCTGCCGATCTGCGCATTGACGCGTTCGACGACGTGCGCGGCCTCGGCAGCCACCAGGATCACCGGATCGTCCGAGATCTGGAACGGGACACCCGAGGTGCAGGCCGGGCATCCGGTCAGGCCGCGGATGATTTCCTGGCGCAGCTTCTCGTATTTGGACGCTTCGGCAAACGAAGCGCCGCGCGGCAGGTAGAGCTTGAGCACCGGCTGGCCGCCGGCGTGTTCGAGCCGGAATTCGGCGGCGTGTTTGTTGGACATGGCGTTCTCCCGATTCATCAGTCGTGGCTTCGCGGTTGCGGAGCGGCGGCTACTGTGCGCCTGGGGAATGCGGGTCTACATCCATCAGTGGTGCTATGCATCGGTCGTGCATGCGTCGTAGGGGAACGCTGACAAATGCTGTCGATGCTGGCTGATCACATATCTGCCGTGCATGGCTGGTTTGATGCATGGCGCTCAAGCGAGTCCTTCGGGAGCATCACCAGAATATTCGCGCCGAGATTATTCCGATAGTCACCCTCACAGGGTGCCCTCTTGGAAATTTCTGGTGTATCCGTGACTTGATCGTTCCTACTTTAGCGTGGCTCTGAACCCGGTCGGCGGAGCTTGGTTTTATCTTCGGCGATTCGACCGCTCCTGTAGGAACTCCATCATGAAACACATCGCTCGTGCCGCTCTGGCCGGCGCACTGGTGCTGATCGGCTCGGCGCATGCGTCGGACGGCACCATCAATATCACCGGCAAGATTGTCGGTAACACCTGCACCGTTAATGGTAGTGGTACCAGTGTCGCTGTCGCGCTGCCTTCTGTCACAGCTTCCGCAATGCCCTCGGCAGATGTAACGCAAGGCTCCACGCCGTTTTCGATGAAGCTCAAGTGCACGGACGGCGCCACGCCGACTCCAGCAAATATTGCCGGCTCTGTGAAGGCATATTTCGAGGGGGCGAACGTCGACATGGCCACGGGCCGGATCAAGCTCACAGGCACAAATACTGCGTCGAACCTTCAGCTGCAGCTTCTGAACTCCGACGACACTATCATCAAGATCGGCGATCCGAGCACCATCAAAGGGGGGGTCTTTGACACTAATGGCGAGGTCACCCTGACTTATAAGGTGAGGTATTACGCCACGGGCGCAGTAACGGCCGGCTCGGCCAACAGCTCGGTGCTCTTCAGCCTCTACTATCAGTGAGACGTGGTGCGGAGGGTGCAGCGCCAGGTGTGCCCTCCCATCGACTTGGGAGTTCATCGCGCATGAAAAAAATCATTCGTTTTCTCGCCGCCTGCATGCTGTTGATCGCCGCATCGAGCCAGGCCTCGGTGGTGATCGATGGCACGCGCGTGGTGTATCCCGCGCAGCAGAAAGATGTCGATGTGCGTCTGCATAACAACGGACAGTTGCCGGTGGTGGTGCAGTCGTGGATGGATACCGGCGATCCGCGCCAGTCGCCGGAGTCGATCAAGACGCCGTTCGTGCTGATGCCGCCGATCGTGCGCCTGGACAACGGGCGCAGCCAGGTGCTGCGCCTGGTCTATACCGGCGAGCCGCTGCCGGACGACAAGGAATCGGTGTTCTGGCTCAATGTGCTGGAGATTCCGCCGAAGGCGAAGCCGGACGCGGATACCAATGCGCTGCAGTTCGCCTTCCGCACGCGGATCAAGGTGTTCTTCCGTCCGGAGAAACTGCCGGGCAAGGCGGACGACGCGATGCAGCAGTTGGCGTGGAAGCTCGTGCCCGCTGGATCGGGTTATGCGCTGCAGGCCAGCAATCCCAGCGCCTTCCACGTCTCGCTCGTCGGCGTGAAGCTGCAGGCCGATGGTCAGTCGCTCGATGCCGGTGACGGCATGGTCGGGCCGGGTGCGAGCCTGAGCCTGCCGGTGAGCGAGCTGCGGCATGCGCCGGCGCAGCTGTCCGTGCACTACGTGGCCATCGACGACTACGGCGCGCAGCGCGAATTCGACCGGCGTCTCTGAGCGAGCCGGTTTCGCCATCGCTTTCGTCCTGTAGAGGTCAACCACCATGTCCGCGACGATGTTCCGCCCCGCCGAGGGCGGGCGGGGTCGGCTTCGTCCTCGCAAACTCCCGATGTGCCTGTTGTGCGCGCTGGCGGGCGCCGGTCCGTGGGCGGCGCAGGCGGCGGCTACGGGCGGTGCCCCGGCAGGCGGTGCCCCGGTGGAAGGCCTGGAATTCGACTCGATCTTCCTGTCGGGCGGCGCGGGTTCGGCCGACCTGGAGCGCTTCCGCTCGGGCCCTCGCGTCGCGCCCGGCACGTATCGGGTGGACGTCTACCTCAATAATGAGTTGCACGGCAGCGAAACGCTGCGCTTCGAGGCGCCCGCGCCGGGCGCGGATGCAACGGCCCGCCTGAGCGGCGAGCTGCTGACGCGGCTGGGCATCGATCTGCCGCAAGCGGAGCAGTCCGCCGCCCGCGTCGACCTGGCGGAACTCATTCCCGCCGCGGCCGTGCGTTTCGATTCCGGCGAACAACGCCTGGATATCAGCGTGCCGCAGGCCTCTCTGCGCAAAAAAGCGCGCGGCTACGTCGATCCCAAGCGCTGGGACGATGGCATCACCGCCGCCACCTTGAGCTACAACTTCAACACCTCCCAGCGCTGGAGCCGTGGCCGCCGCGCGCGCGACGGCTACGTCGGCCTGGTCGGCGGCCTCAATCTCGGCGGCTGGCAGCTGCGGCACCAATCCTCGCTGCAGTGGAGCAGCGACGGGCGCGGCATCCATTGGCAGAACCTGCGCAACTATGCGCAGCACGATCTGTCCTCGCTGCGCTCCCGCATGACCGTGGGCGATTTCGTCACCGGCGGCGATCTGTTCGACAGCGTGGCGCTGCGCGGTGTCCAGGTCGCCAGCGACGACCAGATGCTGCCCGACTCCCAGCAGGGTTACGCCCCGGTGGTGCGTGGCATTGCCGCCAGCAATGCCACGGTCACCATCCGGCAGAACGGTTATGTGATCTACGAGACCACGGTCGCCGCCGGCCCGTTTCGCATCGACGACCTGTATCCGACCGGCTATGGCGGCGATCTCGAGGTGACCGTGCGCGAAGCCAGCGGCCAGGAGCAGCGCTTCAGCGTGCCCTATGCCGCGGTCAACCGGCTGTTGCGTCCGGGCAGCTCGCGTTACAGCGTGTCGCTCGGCCAGTACCGCAGCGCGGAAGGCGATGTGCATCCGATGGTGTGGCAGGGCACCCTGCAGCGCGGTCTGTCCAACCGCGTCACCGCCTACGGCGGCGCCACGCTCACCAAGGATTACCAGGCGCTGCAGCTGGGCGCCGCGCTCAATACGCGGCTGGGCGCGTTCGGCCTGGACGCCACGCATGCGCGCGCCCGTCTGCCGGCAGCCGCGCCGGAGGTGCAGCCCAAGGCCGGCGACAGTGCTGCCAAGCCATTGCGCAGGCGTACCAGGCAGGGCAACAGTTTTCGCGTGACCTACAGCAAGGCCATCAACTCCACCGGCACCAATGTGTCGGTGGCGGCCTATCGTTATTCGACCGGCGGCTATCTGAGCCTGAGCGACGCCGTGCGAGCACAGGGCATCGGCATGACCGGCGTGTGGCGCCAGCGCAGTTCGGCGCAGGTGACGATCAGCCAGCCGGTCGGCAAGGGCTCGCTGTATCTCACCGGTTCCGCGCAGAACTACTGGGGCCGCGGCGGCATGGACTCACAGTTCCAGCTTGGCTACAGCGGCTCGTCGCGCTGGTTCAACTATTCGGTGGCGGCCTCGCGTGCGCGCAACGGCGACGGCCGCATGGACAACCGCGTGTTCGTGTCGCTGTCCATTCCGTTCGGCGGCGGCAGCATGGACGTCGGTGCCGGCACCGGGCGTGACGGCACGGACGGACGGATCTCCTTCAATCGCACAGTGGGCGATCGGGCTGCTTACGGCGCCTCGCTGGGGCGTGACGCGCAGGGCGCGGTATCGTGGAATGCCAACGGCACCTACCGCAGCCCGCTGGCTGTGCTCACCGGCTCGGCCGCCGGTGGAGCGGGTTATCGGCAGGCGTCGTTCGGCGCGACCGGTACGGCCGTGATCCATGCCGGCGGCATCACCCTGGGCCAGAGCATGGGCGACACCATCGGCCTGATCAAGGCGCCGGATGCAGCGGGTGCCACCGTCAGCATGTCGCCGGGCAGCAAGGTGAACCGCGCCGGCTTTGCCATCGTGCCTTACCTGACGCCGTACCGGCGCAACAGCATTGAACTCAGTCCGCAGGGCCTGTCGTCGGACGTGGAACTGCTGGACGGAAGTCAGGAGGTAGTGCCGCGCAACGGCGCCGTGGTGATGGCCTCGTTCGCGACCCGCAAGGGCCGCGTGGCGGTGATCGATCTCAAGCCGGTGCAGGGGCTGACGATTCCTTTCGGCTCGGACATCGTCGACAGCGAAGGGCGCGTGGTGGGCGTGGTTTCGCAGGGCGCACGCGCGCTGGTTCGTGGCATTGCCGAAGAGGGCAGGTTGACCGTGCGCATGGATGAAGGGCGCAGCTGCAGCTTCCATTACCGGCTGCCTCCGTCCGACCCCAAGCACAGCGGCGCGAGGGATTACACCTATCTGGAAGCCGGCTGCGATATCACAGCCAAGTGGGTCGAGGCGGATGTGCTGAAGACGCGGTTTCCGATGGTGACGGCGGTCGGCTCGAAGAAGTAGCGCACGGCCAGACCATCGGAGACGTCCGTAAATGCGTTCCACGCGCATGACCTCGGCGCGCTTCCTGCAGATAACCCCAATCCGTTGAATGATGTCGATGGCGTTGCCCGCGAGATGTTTCGTGCGCGCGTCGCGGGCAACCACGGCGGCAATGCCGTTTTCCGAGCAGGCCTGGCGGACGCGTAGCCGTGCGCGGTGCTGCCATCGATATGGGTATGCGGTGCGCGACGCAGGCGTACATGGCTATGCGGTGGCAGCAGGTGCGAGAGACGGGGAGCCTCAGTGCCTTAAGAAGATGCAATTCGATTCCGGTGCCGTTTCGTCCGATAACGAAAGCAGGGCGAAAAACGAGGGGCCGCCGCTGATTAGGATGCCGACGACTAATCAGCCGCCTGGTTCTTCGTATGGGAAATTCACCGCATTTCTCGTCAGAAGCTTTTGCAGAGAGCTGCTGGCCGGTCATTCCTGCTTTGGACTGCGCCGACACGGTCGATGGCGCATCGCCTGAGCATGCGCCTTGATGAAGGGCAGCGCTGCGGTTTTCATTGCCGATGGCTGTCGCGGAATCCGCCGCGCCGCGGTGCCCAGTGCGATGGGCATTGCCGGGCGTCGGCGATGGCCTGGACGGGGCAGGTTCTTGCTGGCCTTGTTCCTGCTGACGCACTGGATTGCGCCCAGGCTGGTCCGGGCCGCGCATTACGATTGCGCGGCCTCCGGCTCGCCGAGGCTTCCTGCCACTGTGTCATTGGTCAATCTCGATGTCCCGCGGGATCTCCCCGTAGGAGCAGTCATTCCTGGCTCGACAATCTCGATGATGTGGACCTTCACCTGCAACAGCACTGGCGTGACCGGAGGCAAGCCCTGGGCCCTGCATTTCCAGACGCCGGCTGTATTGATTACCGCCGTGAGTGGCCTGGATGGCGTGTACAAGCAAGCGCAAAGCGAGGTGGCTGGCGTCGGCTTCCGTTTTCGCGATGCCTCAGGAGCCCCAATGGCTATCGGCGCGTTCGGTGGCTACTCTGCTGCCACCTCACTGGGGCCGGCTCCCGCCGGTCAGACCAGCTTCAAATGGAGCGGATCGTTCGAATTGGTGAAAACGGCGGAGACGGTTTCCAGCGGTGCCCAGAAGCTGCAGCCGCAGATCAGTGTGGAGAATCAGGTCTGGGGAAATGGATCGTCTGCAGGCAGCTATTTCGTGGTGGACTACGCGATTCGCAAGCCTGCGCTGACGACGTGTTCGGTGATCAGTTCGGCGCAGACGGTCGCTTTGCCCACCGTATCGCTGACTGCCCTGGGGACGGGTTCGAGCTCTACGGATGATGCAACCGCGACGGCTGGCAGTACGGCTTTCAATATTTCGCTGAAATGCCAGAAAGGCGCCCGCCTGTACATGCTGATGACGGATGCCAACTTTCCGGGCGCGCGTTCGAATCTTTTGTTTCCGAAAAACGGGCAGTGGGGAGCGCTGGGCATCAGGATCCAACGGGAGGATGGCACCAACGTGACGTTTTCGCCGGACTCGGCCACTGCCGGAGCCGACGGTCAATGGTTCGTCGGCGACACGCCGGATGGCGTGCTGAATATTCCGTTGCGGGCGTCCTACTATCACTACCGATGCGGCACCTGCAGTGCCGCCTCTGTTCCCGTCGGGACATTCAGCGTGCAGGCGACCTATACGTTTTCGTACCAGTAGACGTGGCATTTGACAGACGCTTTTCGAAGCGACGCGCAGGGTGCGGACTATCGGAGAAGTCTGCAAATGCGTTCTGCACGCGTAGCGTCGGCGTGCCCCTACAGACAACCCAAATTCCATTTGCTAGTGTCGATGGCGTTGCCCGCGGAGTGTCTTGTACGCGCGTCGCGGGCAACCATGGCAGCAATGCTGTGAGAAGCGCGGGCCAAGGGTGCTACCAACACCCCTGACCCGCTGACCATCACCAACTAGCTAGGAGTTGATCATGGCTAAGCCAGATCATACGGCACTTGTTCGCTCGCTGATCCCCTCAGCGACACACCCACCGACCATCCGGGCCGTCCGACGACGTTGCGGACACGGTTGAAGAACCGTCGGCTAAGAGTTTTCGCTATCAGTTTTCCGAGCCGTCCTACCCGGCACGTTGCCGTATGCGATAGCGAAAACCCCTGACGCCGCCATCCACTTCCTCAATCAATGCCGCCCGGCGCCCAAGGCATTGGGCTGTCGGTGAACCTTCGAGTCCGTGTGGTCGCGGCACGTCGTGCTGTCTGGCGGCGTGCCGTTTACGGGCAGGGGTGCGGCAGCTGGCAAGGAGTTGCTTATGAATAACCATGTTTTCGGTGAGCCGTGGATCATTCGCCACACCAACTATTTCTCCGACCCCTCTGCGGGTCCGGACGAACTGCTCAACGATGCCACCGAGTGGCTGCATTACGCCTACAACGCCGTGAAGCTGCTGGCGGAACTGGTCGACGAACGCGGCAGTGTTGACGCTCATCGGTTGCCAATCATGCTGGAAGGTATTGCTGCCTTCATCGACATGGGGACGCGGTGCGCGACGCAGGCGCATATGCGGATGCAGTGGGATCAGGTGCGAGGGGAGGCGCAGCGTACGTCGGCAGTGTCGTAGCGAGAGGGGTTCAATCCTTGGGGATTTTTCACCAAACAAGGGAAGTAGGCTGAAAAACAGAAGGGCGAGGCTGGTTAAGGATGCCGGCCTGACAAATTAACTGCCTCTCCCTTCTGTGCAGGGCTGGGTGTTCCCCATGTCTCCGAATGCCTGTTGCTCATGTTGCCCTGGCCAGTGCCTAACTCTACGTATTACTCAGATAGAGGTTCGATGCTGATGCAACCCAAGTTCTTGGCAGTATTCGCAGTTGCCGCATGCGCGATAGCCATAGTCGGCTGCATCAGGGGGCCTAGAGACATTCGCGTTGTATCTGTGACGGAAGTGGACTTTAAAGACGAAACGCAGCTTGAGTGGTTTGATCTCAAGCCTCGTCCATCGATCCTCATTTCACGTATTGATTTCTCTACCGACAAGGACCTTCTGGACCTTGCGAGGAAGCACCGATACAACGTCAGTTTCATGGTTGGCTTGTGTAGCAAGGACGGAGTGAAGGATGCCATAGGACCTTACGGTGGTGTCTATTGGGGCAAGGTGCCTATCGACTATGGGGTGAGAAACAAAGCAGTGTCGGGCTACGCCGAAGCGGTAGCCAAGGGGCCGCCGTTCACCTATCAGGTCTATGTAAAGAAGCTACCGCTAGACCCGTCTGACCCCATGTGCTTCACGCTTACGGGAGGCGCAATGTTTGGCGGGCTGCTGCGTTCGAATTATGCTGTGATACCGATTGGGCCATGGAAGCGATAGCTGCGTTCGTCCTCTTTGGCGCGAGTTGTCGGATGCCATGGGCGCGAAGTAGCATCCACCACTTGGACGGGGGAGGCAGGATGCGGCGCTGGTTCACCACCTTGTTGATTACGCTGTTCCTGGGAGCTTTTCTCCCCGGCCATGCCGATGCGCCCGCAAAGGGTGTTCTGCCCACGAACTCCAACCTTCGCGCCATCGACTTGCTGTTGCGGCAGCCTGAGGCGCAGATCGACTTTGCTCACGCGGAAGTAGTGATCGAGCGAATGATCGATCCGAGCGTCAATGAGAAAGCGACCTTGGAGCAATTTGAGGCATGGGCATCCAAGGTGAGGGCTCGTTTTCCTAAGGGAGATGCCGCCAATAATGAGGTCAAGCTCGCGTTTCTAGCATCCACGCTCTATGAGCCAGGCCCATGGAACGACTTCCGTCCCTTCAGCTACGACTTGGATGATGAGCTGGGCTTGAGCATCCCGAGTAAATTGATGTCGCACTACCTTGCTACCCGCAAGGGAAACTGCGTTTCGATGCCCGTATTGTTTGTCATCCTCGGGCAAAAGCTTGGACTTCCAGTCACATTGGCCACGGCCCCCAATCACGTCTTCGTCAAATACAAGCGCGATGACGGCACGTGGCTGAATATCGAAGCGACGACGGGCGGAACGAAGTCTGATGACAAATACCAGGAAGAGTTAGGTATTACGCCACGGGCCATCGTGACTGGTATCTATATGCGCCCGCTAAGTCATCGCGACGCGTTACTGGTTCTCGTGGGCACTTTGATGCAGTTCTATCAGGAAAGCCGCTCTTCGGAGCAGGTGATGCAGCTCACGGATGTGGTGCTGAAGACTGACTCGAACAACATCGTGGCGTTGCTGGTGAGAAGGAACGCTTACCGTCGCATCGTCTATGACAGGTACGCCAAGCAATATCCGACGCCTGACCAGATACCTATTCCGATGCGGGATGGCTATATGGATATCTATCGCAATCAGGTTGCACTGACGCAAAAAATCGAAAGACTTGGCTGGGTCCCGGAAACTCAGCAGCACAAAGCAGCTTATCTGCAGTCAGTCGAGCAGGCGAAAACCGGTCAGCAAGGAGGGGGGAGATGAGGAAGGGGATTGCCGCGACCGCTGGGGCTTTATGCCTGGCTGCATTCAGTCACAATGCTAGTGCCCGGTACATTCAGTCGGATCCGCTCGGGCTTGCTGCCGGGCCGAATACCTATGCCTATGTGGCTGGTAATCCGCTCCGCTATATCGATCCTCTCGGTCTCGATCTGACTCCGGCGCAACAAGCTGCCGTAATGGCCGCTGCGCAGGACTGGACGGGTTCGAAGGTACCGTATCTATGGGGTGGGAACACAAAGAAGGGGGCCGATTGCTCTGGCTCAATTTCCTCGATTTTCGCGCAAGCCGGGATCGATATCGGCCGGCTGCAGTCTCAACAGTTTAAGCAGTCGCCATTTAGTCCTGTGCCAGGTGACTCGGCGTTGCAGCCTGGCGATATCGGTGTCTACCCGACGCATGTCGTGATCTATGCAGGTACGGACAATACGGGTGTGCCAGGGGCCAATGTGTTTTCGGCTTTTGGAGCGAATTCCAGTCATCCGTACTACGGTGCTGCGAACGGGGCGTGGTTTGGGACTCCTACCTGGTACCGCTACTCACCTTGAGCCATCGGCTAACACTAAGAGATTCGTATGCGCATCTTGTTATTGATAGCAGTCATGTGCGCGGGGCAGGCGATGGCTGCCAGTTCGCTTCCCGTCGACAGGACTTTTTCGCAAAAGGGCGATGTCATCGGTGACGGTCGGGCGGAAACCCTCACCGTCCACGTGACCGGGCAATCCATGGAGTCGCCATTCAAATGGGATTTCACGATCGTCGATGAGGCTGGGAAAGTAATATTCCGGATCGAGAGAAACGATGCTGCGCTTGATGGCTTCTTTAAGGATCAGGGGTATGTCGCTAATTGCTCCGGCTATCAGGCGTGCAAGTCACGCTATTATTTCGATGATCTCCCACAGGCCATCTTCGCCAGCATAAAGCCATCGCCAAAGGCGTGGAGCTTTGACAGCTACACCCTGGCCAATTTGCGAAGCACGGCCACGCCTTTTCTGGCGGCACATGATCTGCGGCCCGACGCGATAGAAGAGGTGTTGACCCAGATGAAAGGCATTCTGAGCAAGCCGGGGTTTCGCCTGGTGGCGACGCCTGTTTCCCCGGTCCAGAGTGATCCACCTATGCTTTGGGTGCCGAGTGTTCGCATGTTCGTGCCGATTTATCAGCAGTAGCGGCAATCTCTGTGGTCGAGCGGATGGTGTTTCGACCGTATGCGTTCGTGGTCGCAGGTTACGTGTTTGCAGAGCAAACAGGGGCTTCAATGAAAAAAGCGATGGCAGCAATTTTGGGGATCTTATGCTTGGCGACATTCAGTCGACACGCAGAGGCTCGTTATCTTCAGTCAGATCCATTGGGCCTAAAGGCTGGGACGAACACTTACACTTACGTCCGAGGGAATCCTCTTAGATACATCGATCCTCTGGGGCTAGAGACGACGGTCATCATCAACGGTAATACTTCCATCATTGGAGCGCATGCTGGCTTGTATCTGGGGCATGGCGTTTTGGATGGAATTTCCGCGGGCCCAGAGATATACGATCCCTCTGGCTCGTATTTGAACAATACCCGAGGCGAGGGCGGCACCTTCTACGATCAAGACGCGAGCCTGGCCAACTATCTGGCATTTCAGTTGGCTGATGGGAGCAACGTCCAAATCTATTCATTCAACACGACCCCCGCCGAAGAGGAGGAGATTGCCAAGCGTGCGGAGGCAATGGGTGATCCGCGAGGTCTGAATTGCGCGTCCTCGGTCTCGCACGTGTTGAATGGCATCGGGCCCTTCAGGAATCTAGGTACGTTCCGTACTCCCAGCGGCCTTGGTGCTGCACTCAAATCGCTGTCGGGAGGTCACTGATGGAGCTTCACATCAAAGGTAGGATTTTGTTCGTGGTCTTCGCTCTTGCGGTGTACTTGCTGCTGGGTCTGGCTGCATCTTCATTGATACACCCATATTTCAGGGACTTCGCCTTCTACGCGGTAGAGATTCTTTTTGCCGCTTTTCTGCTGTTCTTTTCCGCAGGGATACTGCAGGAAGCTAGGCTTCACATCTTGCTTATTTCGACGTGCGGCGCGGGCTATTTGGTGGGCGCGGCGTCCTATCTGATCAAATGGATCTTTCTAGACCACCGTGCGGTATCCATTGATCATCTGTCTCAGATTAAGAATAGTGTCCTTCAGGGGGATCTTTGGCTCACCGCTGTCTTTACCTATTGCTGGTTGCTCCTGCCGCCGGCTGTGCTCTGCGGCAAATGGATGGCGAATCGCTGGGGGCCAACTGTTGCTGAACGCGGGAGGCTGAAATCGCCCCTTTCGTTGTGACTTAGGGAATTGCTCAGGCCGTGTAGTGGTCAACCCACTTTGGACTGGTACGCCCCCGATTCCGTAGACATCTGATAGTGTCTCTTGAGGATCGGAGGATTTATGACCAGCAAGCGAGCCGTTCAACAGCGCGCTGGAAAGCTTGCCTCTTTCCGTATTTGTAATGGCTGATATATCTAAGTAATTGAGTTTGAAATATTTTCTATGGCGTGGGTATGGTGTGGTTTGTCGATTAACGAAAGACAGTATGTAAGGCATATGCGGCTCATCAGGATCAATAAAAAAAGCCGGCATCTTGCGATGCCGGCTTTTTTTGCTTCATTGGTGGAGGTGGCGGGAGTCGAACCCGCGTCCGAAGGCGTTTGACGCCCGGTACTACATGCTTAGCTCACCGTTAGATCTCGTCCCGCGACAGCACAGTGTGCGAAGCGCATCGAAGGACCAGCCTGCTTGATTTAACCCTGACCGACAGGCGGCAGCTTCGGGCGATCTCGTGATAGTGACCCTACATCCACGAGCACGAGCACAAGTGGGTTCGGGGCTAGGCCTTAAGCGGCCAGAGCGTAGTTGTCGTCGTTGGCAACTATAAGTTTGCAACTGGATTTACGAGGAAAGTCGCCCCCTCGGCATGCACCAAGCCATCTCACTACCCCCGTCGAAGCCAGGACACCCCCCGGGGAAAAGATTGCTGGAACGCGGCAGTATATGGAGCTGCGGCAGGCTACTTCAAGCTTGCGGATGAACCGCGTTCTGCCGCTATCGTTGGCGCACGCAGACGACAGGGGAATGCAGATGACCAGGGTCCGGCAGGCGGTACAGGGCGACGCGGGCACGCTGACGGAGCTGCGCTGCGCCTTCCTCGAGGAAATGGGGCAGCAGCTGCCGGATGGCTTCGCCGACCATCTGCGCGACTGGATCGAAACCGCGCTGCTGGCCGGTCGGCTGCATGCCTGGCTGGCGGAGCACGAGGGCAGGGTGGTCGGCAGTGCGGCGGTCAATCCCTATCCGCACATGCCCTCGGCGAATTATCCGACGGGGCAGGGCTGGTACCTGCTCAACGTCTACGTGAAGCCGGCGCAGCGGCAGGGCGGCGTGGGCACGGCGCTGCTGGCGGCGGTGGGGTCGGCGGCGCGGGAGCACGGCATCGACGCGCTCACCCTGCACGCCAATACCCGCGCCCGCGCGCTGTACGAGCGCCACGGCTTCAAGCTGTCGACCGACGCGATGCGGCTGGGCCTGGCCTGATAGGGAATCTCAGGTGCGGTTGTGGGCGCGCATGGTGCGCTGCTTCTCGCGCTGCCAGTCGCGTTCCTTCTCGGCCTCGCGCTTGTCGTGGGCCTGCTTGCCGCGGGCCACGCCGACCTCGACCTTCACCTTGTTGCCCTTCCAGTACATGGCCATCGGCACCAGGGTGTAGCCCTTGCGCTCCACCGCGCCGACCAGCTGGTCGATCTCTTCCCGGTGCAGCAGCAGCTTGCGGGTGCGGCGGTCCTCGGCGATCACGTGGGTGGAGGCGCTGATCAGCGGCGGGATCGAGGTGCCCACCAGGAAGATCTCGTTCCTGAGCACCACCGCGTAGCTGTCGCCGAAATTGATGCGGCCGGCGCGCAGCGCCTTCAGCTCCCAGCCCTGCAGGGCGATGCCCGCCTCGTAGCGCTGGTCGATGTGGTACTCGTGGCGCGCGCGCTTGTTGAGCGCGATGGTGCCGCTGCCTTTGTTGTCTTTGTCCTTAGCCTTGGCCATGTCCGCTAAACTTCGGGGCCGACGACCCCGCTGGCGATGTGGCCGGATGGCCGCACCGTGTGATTCCGAAAGAGGCTGATGTGATCGAGATCCGCCGCAGCGCGCTGGTGAAGTACTCCCCGGCGCAGATGTTCGACCTGGTCAACGAAGTCGAAGCATACCCAAAGCGTTTCCCCTGGTGTGCCGGCGCCGAGGTGCTGGAGCGCGCGGAGAACATGCTGGTGGCGCGGCTGGATCTCAAGTTCGCCGGCCTGCGCCAGAGCTTCACCACCCGCAACACCACCGATCGCCCGCACCGCCTGCACATGAGCCTGGTGGATGGTCCGTTCCGCAGCCTGGACGGCGTGTGGGACTTCATCGCCCTGGGCGAGTCCGGCTGCAAGATCAATTTCGCCCTCGACTTCGACTACGCCGGTGGATTGGCCGGTAGCGCGCTGAAGATAGGTTTCCAGGCGCTGGCCAGCCGCATGGTGGAGGATTTCTGCCGCGAGGCCGAGCGCACCTATGGCTGAGCGGATCGCGGTGGAAGTGGCCTATGCCGAGGCCGGCCGCCAGTGGGTACTGCCGGTGCAGCTGCCGGCCGGCGCCACGGTGATGCAGGCGATCGAGGCGTCCGGGCTGCTGGAGCAGGTGCCGGGCCTGGCGATCGACCCGGCGCGGCTGGGGGTGTTTTCCCGCAAGGCGGCGCCGGACCATGTGCTGGAGGACGGCGACCGGGTGGAAATCTACCGGCCGCTCAGCCTCGATCCGAAGGAGGCGCGCCGGCGGCGCGCCCAGGGCACTTAATTGCCGCCGTTGTTGCCGGTCGGGAAGGTGTTGCCGTCCTTCTTCTGCTCTTCCGGCGTCTTGGTCTTGTCGCCGGCGCTCTCGTCCACCGGGTAGCCGGCGCGGAACTTCTTCTGGTCCTCGACCAGTTTCTTGGCGTCCTCGGCGAAGAAATCGCCCTCGGTGCGCACCAGGCTGTCATTGTTGAAGCTCAGGCTCAGCGTGCGCACCTTGATCGGGCCGCCGCGGTGCTGCTGGGTGGAGACGTAGTCCCAGCGGTTCTGGTCGAACGGCGTGGCGACCGAGGGCGAACCCATCAGCACCAGCACCTGGCGCTTGGTCATGCCGGGCTTGAGCTGCTCCACGTTCTTCTTGTCGAGCAGGTTGCCCTGCTGCACGTCGGGGGTATAGACGAGTCGGCAGCTGGCCAGGGACAGTCCCAGCAAGGCGAAACCCAGCGTGCGGATCAGCTTGTGCATGCGTGTTGCGTCCGGATCGTGAAGGTGGCGGATGATACACTATCGAGTTGATGGCACTCGTGTGCCTGGGAGTCGAGCGATGGAACAGGAAACCAAGGAACTGCGCAAAGCCGGGCTGAAAGTGACCCATCCCCGCATGCGCATCCTGCAGATCCTTGAGGAGGAAGAGGCTCACCACCTCACCGCCGAGGACATCTACAAGAAGCTGCTCGCCCACCAGGAAGACATCGGCCTGGCCACCGTGTACCGGGTGCTGACCCAGTTCGAGGCCGCCGGCATCGTGGTGAAGCACAACTTCGAGGGCGGCCAGGCCGTCTACGAGTTGGACCGTGGCAAGCATCACGATCACATGATCGACGTGGACAGCGGAAAAGTGATCGAGTTCGTCAGCGAGGAGATCGAGCGCCTTCAGCACGAAATTGCGGCGCGGCACGGGTATGTGATCGAGGATCACAGCCTGGTGCTGTATGTGAGGCCGAAGCCGCCGCGCGGGCGGTGAGTTTTGGGTGGTATCCGAAGGCCGGTGGCGCAGCTGCCGGCCTTTTGTTTTAGCCCCTCTCCCTCCGGGAGAGGGGTTGGGGTGAGGGTGCGGGCGGAGCGTGGAAGTGATGCGCACCGCTCCGCCCCGCCCGTACCCTCATCCGGCTGCCGCCACCTTCTCCCGAAGGGAGAAGGGCTTGCTTTGGAAGGATGAGGGTGGAAAACACCCGCCCATAAAAAAAGCCGCGGGAGGACTCCTGTCCACCCGGCGGCTGATCCGCTTCCGATGGGCTTCCTGACGGGGCGAATTGCTCGCCAGTTGCCAGGCTGTGCCCTTCGAAAGCGGCGGAACGGCATCCTGCCGCTCTTCATGCCCACCGTCCCCACGGTTGGCATGGCTCACCATCTTGCGATGGTGGCTCCCCCACATCGATGGGAAGGATGCTAACGAGCTGTTCACGAGCCCGGTATTGGAAAATTTCCTATAGGTGGGAACTTTCTGGAACGGTTTACAGACGCTGTGTGAAGCCGTTCGCATTGCTGCTGCGCAGCAGTATGCGCAGGTGCACGCCCTGCGACTCCGGGCGCAGCCGGAACAGCCCGCCCAGCGAAGTCACGCGGTCGCGCATGCCCTGCAGGCCGCGGCCACCGCGCGGCATGCGGGTGGGCAGGCCGACGCCGTCGTCGCGGATATCCAAGAGCGCCAGCGCGCCGCCCTGGCGCTCGCCGATGCGCAGGCGCAGCTGGAACGTCGACGCCTGCGCGTGCTTCACCGCATTGGTCGCGCTCTCCTGCACCAGGCGATAGATCGCGGTGCGGGTGTCTTCGTCGAGCAGGCGCGGATCGCCGTGCAGATCGGTGCGGTAGATGACGCCGGCGGTGGCGAGCAGGTCGCGGATCGGGCCTTCGTCCAGCGCGCGCAGCAGGCCGAATTCGTCGAGCACGGCGGGGCGCAGGTCGTCGAGCAGGCGATGCAGCGCGCGGCGCATGTGGCCGAGGATGCCGTTGATCGACGCGCCGATATCGTCCATGCCGGCCTGCGCCAGGCGCGCCTGCGCCAGCTTCAGGTGCGTGGAAATCGCGGTGAGGTTCTGGCCCAGCTCGTCGTGCAGTTCGGCGGCCATGTGGCGGCGCTGGTTTTCCTCCGCCTGCAGGTTGCCGCGCGCGGCATCGCGCAACTGGCGCGCGAGTTGATCCAGGCGGCGATTGACCGCGGCGAGATAGACATTCTGCTCGGCCACGCGCTCGCTGCTGCGCCGTAGCGCGTCGGTGGCCGCGCCCAGCATCAGCGCGCCGGTGCCGGCGACGGAGAGGAACAGCTGCGCCGGCGCTTCCGGCGCGGGGCGGCCGGCGAAATGATCGACCAGGGTCATGCCCAGGCTGGTGATCAGCATGGCCAGGCTGGCGCCGCGCCAGCCGTGGCGGAAGGCGAAGAACAGCACCGGCGCCAGCGACAGAATCCGCGCGAACTGCGGCTGCGGCGCCGGATGCGAGGAGAGCAGCAGCAAAATCGCCAGCGCCGGCAGCATCACCAGCAGGCCGTCCATGGTGAGGTTGGCCAGCGCGCGATGCTCCAGGTGCGCGCGGAACAGCATGATCAGCAGCGGCACCACCAGCAGGGTGCCGACGTAGTTGCCCAGCAGGTCCTGGCCCAGCGCGCGCATCAGCAGCTCGGACGAGGGCACGGCATGCACGGCGGTGAGGATCGCCGCATCCACCACCGTGGTCGCGGCCACGGTGAACGCGGCGGACAGCAGCAGGCGCGAGACGTCCTCCGGATCGCGCATGCTCACGTGCAGCTGCGCGCGGCGCATCAGCCACAGGCAGATGGTTACCACGATGGGTTCAGGCAATTCGCCGAGGATCAGGCCCTGCCAGCCCAGCGGCATGCCTTGGGTGAGCGCCAGCAGCGTGGTCGCGCCGAACTCGGCGAACAGCAGCCACGGCCACATCCGCGTCGGCGACAGCAGCAGCGCGCCGAAGCGCAGGCCGTAGGGCAGCATCCAATAGGGCTGCTCGGTCGGCCACAGCAGCAGCCACAGCAGGAAATAGCCGGCACAGGCGAGGATGCCGGCCCAGGGCAGGAACAGGGGTCTCGAAAGCATGGCGGCGATGGTACATGCGGGCAATGTTGGCGGGGCGGAGGGGAGTGCGAGTGTGGCGCGCGTCGCTCCGGCCGGACCCTCATCCGGCTGCCGCCACCTTCTCCCGGAGGGAGAAGGATTCGAGTTCGTGGACTGAGGGTGGCCCCGTGGGCAAACGACTGGGGGCTGCTATAGAGTGATGACCTATGTACAGCATCGTCCTGGTCGATGACCACGCCATAGTCCGCGAAGGCTTCAAGCGGCTGATCGAATTGGAGCCCGACCTCGAGGTGGTGGCCGAGTGCCGCAGCGCCGACGACGCGGTCGAGGCAGTCAGCCAGCGTCGGCCGGACCTGGTCGCCCTGGACCTCTCGCTGCCCGACGGCAGCGGCCTGCCGCTGATCGAGCATCTGCGCAGCGTGGCCGACCAGACCCGCATCGTGGTGCTGAGCATGCACGACGGCGAACCCTACGTGTCCGAGGCGCTGCGCCGCGGCGCCAGCGGCTACGTCACCAAGGGCGTGGCGCCGGAGGAACTGGTGGCCGGCCTGCGCGCGGTGATGCAGGGCGAATGTTTCCTCAGCTCCGACCTGCGCCAGCGCCGCGCCGAGCGGCCGAGCGAGGCGCTGGATCCGATCAACCGCCTGACCAGCCGCGAGCGCGAGGTGTTCCTGCTGCTGGCGGAGGGGCGCGCACCGAAGCAGGTGGCGGGGGAATTGGGGATCGGGCAGAAGACCGTCTACATCCACCGCGCCAGCCTGATGGGCAAGCTGGGGGCGGGGTCGGAACTGGATCTTTACCGTATGGCCAGCGAGCGCGGGTTATTGCCGCGGCGCGAGGGGAAGGGCTGAGCTTTTGAGCCCCTCTCCCATCGGGAGAGGGGTTGGGGTGAGGGTACGGGCGGAGCGTAAAAGTGATGCTCATCGCTCCGGCCGGACCCTCATCCGGCTGCCGCCACCTTCTCCCGGAGGGAGAAGGATTCATCCTTGAAGGTTGGCGCGGGAATCAGGCCGTCTGAGCCCGATCCAGCATCTGCTTGGCATGCGCCCGCGTTTCCTTGGTGATCTCCACGCCGCCCAGCATGCGCGCCAGCTCGTCGCGGCGGCCGCCTGCGTCCAGCTTCTCGATCCGGGTCTGGGTCGAACTGCCATCGCTGTGCTTGCTCACGCGCAGATGCGCATGGCCCTGCGCCGCCACCTGCGGCAGGTGGGTGACGCACAGCACCTGGCGCTGGCCGCCCAGGGCGCGCAGCTTCTGGCCGACCACCTCGGCGACGGCGCCGCCGATGCCGGTGTCCACTTCGTCGAAGACCATGCTGCCGACGGTGTCCTTGCCCAGCGTGGCCACTTCGATCGCCAGGCTGATGCGCGCCAGTTCGCCGCCGGAGGCCACCTTGCGCAGCGGGCGCGGCGGCTGGCCGGGGTTGGCGCTGACCAGCAGCTCGCAGCGCTCGCGGCCCTGCGGATCGGGTTCGTCGTTGCCGGCTGCTTCCAGTTCGATCACCAGCTGGCCGCCGGCCATGCCCAGTTCGGACATCAGCGCGCCGACTTCCTTGCCCAGCTTGGCGGCAGAACTCGCGCGTGCCTTGCTCAACTTGGCCGCGGCGGCGTCGTAGTCGCGGCGCAGCTGGTCACGCTGGGCGGCCAGCTGTTCCAGCGCGTCGCCGGCGCCTTCCAGTTCGGTCAGTTCGGTGCGCACGGCAGCGGCTTTTTCGTGCAGGTCGGAGACCGGCGTGCGGTGCTTGCGCGAGAGTTCGTGCAGGCGGGTGAGGTGGGTATCGACCTCGGTGTAGCACTCGGGGTCCAGGTCCACGTCCTGGGCGTAGCGATTGAGGCCGTCGGCGGCTTCGCCGAGCTGGATGGAAGCGTCGCCGAGCAGCTGCAGCAGCGGGGCGAGGCGGTCGTCCAGCGTGCCGAGCTTGTCCAGCTCGGCGTGGGCGCGGGCCAGGGCGCGGCTCAGCGCCAGCTCGCTGTCGCCATCGATCAGCTCCGCCACGCCGGCGGCGCCTTCGGCCAGGCGGCCGGCATTGGCCAGGCGCTTGTGGCTGGCTTCCAGCTCGCTCAGGTCGGCCGGGGCGAGCACCCATTGCTCCAGTTCCGCGGCCTCGTGGCGCAGCAGCTCCAGGCGCTGCTCGCGGTCTTCGCCGCCGCTGAGCTTGCGAATGCGCGCACCGACCTCGCGCCACTGCAGGGCGCTGTCGCGGGCCTGGGCGAGCAGTGTGTCGTGGCCGGCGTAGGCGTCGAGCAGGGCCATCTGGTGGGCGCGCGAGAGCAGGGCCTGGTGTTCGTGCTGGCCGTGGATCTCCACCAGCAGGGTGGCCAGCTCGCCGAGCTGGCTGGCGCTGGCCGGGCGGCCGTTGATCCAGGCGCGCGAGCTGCCCTCGGCGCGGATCACGCGGCGCAGGCGGCAGCTGCCGTCTTCCTCGTCCAGTTCCTCGGTGCGCAGCCAGGCGCGGGCCTCGGGCAGGGCGGACAGGTCGAATTCGGCGGCCAGTTCCGCGCGGTCGCTGCCGGCGCGGACCATGCCGCTGTCGGCGCGGCCGCCGGCCAGCAGCATCAAGGCGTCGACCAGCAGGGACTTGCCGGCGCCGGTCTCGCCGCTGACCACGGTGAGACCCGGGCCGAAGGCGATCTCGGCTTCTTCTACAACTGCGAAATGGCGGACGTAGAGCGAGGTGAGCATGGGGTGTCGCGTGGTTAAGTCGGGGGATTGTAAGGGCAGACCCCGGCGGGGAGGAGCGGGCCCGATCACCCCGCGACCAGCCCCCGCCCGGTCGGATTTCTTGCAAACTGGCGGAGCTAACCTTATTTCTTAGCAGTCTCACGGATTGCCACAGCGCGCATGTCTCGACCTCTCTCCCACGACCTGGATATCCGCGCCCGGCGGTTGCTGCGCACCTTGATTGCGCAGTACCTGGCCGACGGCGAGCCGGTGGGGTCGCGCACGCTGTCGCGTTCCTCCGGCCTGGACGTCAGCCCCGCCACCATCCGCAACATCATGGCGGACCTGGAAGACGCCGGCCTGGTCGCCTCGCCGCATACCTCGGCCGGCCGCGTGCCCACGCCGCGCGGGCTGCGCCTGTTCGTGGACAGCCTGATCGAGCTGCAGCCGCTGCCGGTGGAAGAAATGGCCCGCCTGCAGCGCGAGCTGCCCGCGGGGCCGACCAATACCCGCGACCTGCTGGGCAACGTGTCCAGCCTGCTGTCGGCGATGACCCACTTCGCCGGCGTGGTCACCGTGCCGCGCCAGGTCGACTTCCCGCTGCGGCATATCGATTTCGTGGCCCTGCCGGACGCCCGCGTGCTGGTGATCCTGGTGTTCTCGGACAACCAGGTGCAGAACCGCGTGATCCAGCTGGCCAAGCCGCTGGAGCCGGCCGAGCTGGAGCAGGCCGCCAATTATCTCAATGCGCATTTCGCCGGGCTGCGCCTGGACGACATCCGCGCCCACCTGCTGCGCGAACTGCGCGAGGCCAGCAGCGAACTGAACCGCATGATGTCCAGCGCGGTGGAGCTGGCGGCCGCCTCGTTCGCGCCGCAGAGCGACAGCGACGACGTGCTGGTCAGCGGCCAGACCAACCTGATGGGCTACGCCGAGCTGGCCAACCTGGAGCGCCTGCGCGAGCTGTTCGAGGCGTTCCAGAAGAAGAACGAGCTGCTGCAGCTGATGGAAGTCTGTGCCCGCGCCCCGGGCGTGCGGCTGTTCATCGGCGAGGAATCGGGGTTCGCGGCACTGGACGGCTGCAGCGTGGTCACCGCCACCTACGGCACCCAGGGCCGCGTGCTGGGGGCGGTCGGGGTGATCGGCCCCACCCGCATGGCCTACGAGCGGGTGATCCCGGTCGTGCAGGCCACGGCCGGCGTGTTGAGCGACGCCTTGAATCGCGCCGCCACGGCCTTATAACCGCCACGGGAGGCGGGGTTACCCGCGCAATGTTGGGGGTCGGCACGCCGTGCCGGCCAATTTGGGTTTTGGAGTCTTTCATGCAGAACAACGACCAGCAGGTGCCCAGCGGGGCGCCGGATGCCGCCGCGCCGGATGCGCAGGCCCATGCCGAGCTCGAGGCCTTGAAGGCCCGGGTCGCCGAACTCGAAGCTGTCAACACGGAGCTGCGCGACACCGTGCTGCGCGAGAAGGCCGAGATCGAGAACCAGCGCCGCCGCCTGCATCGCGACGTCGAGCAGGCCCGCCGCTTCGCCAACGAGAAGCTGCTCAACGAACTGCTGCCGGTGTACGACGGCCTGGAAATGGGCCTGAGCGTGGAAGGCGGCGACGTCGCCAGCGTGCGCGAGGGCATCGCGTTGACGCTCAAATCGCTGCTGAAGATCGCCGAGAACAACGGCCTGGTGCAGGTCGATCCGCTCGGCCAGCCGCTGGATCCGGAGCGCCATCACGCGGTGAGCATGGTGGAGGCGCCGGGCAAGGCGCCGAACACGGTGGTCAGCGTGCTGCAGAAAGGCTACGTGTTGAACGATCGCCTGCTGCGCCCGGCCCTGGTCGCGGTCGCCAAAGACTGAGGGCGCGGCCGCCTGAACGCGGCCACGCCGAAGGCTTCAGAACACAGGATGAGGGTCCGCCGGCGCGTTGAATCGCCAGAGCCGGGCCCCATTTGACAACACAGCGCGGCCGCGGGGCCGCATCGAGATTTCGGAGCATACAAACATGGGCAAGATCATCGGCATCGACCTGGGTACGACCAACTCCTGCGTCGCCATCATGGACGGCAGCACGGCCAAGGTCATCGAGAATTCGGAAGGCGATCGCACCACCCCGTCGATCGTCGCTTTCACCAAGGACGGCGAAGTGCTGGTGGGCGCTCCCGCCAAGCGCCAGAGCGTGACTAACCCGAAGAACACCTTCTACGCGGTGAAGCGCCTGATCGGCCGCAAGTTCACCGACGCCGAAGTGCAGAAAGACCTGCACATCGTGCCCTACGGCATCGTCGCGCACGACAACGGCGACGCCTGGGTCGCCACCGCCGACGGCAAGAAGATGGCGCCGCAGGAGATCTCGGCGAAGGTGCTGATGAAGATGAAGAAGACCGCCGAGGATTATCTCGGCGAGCCGGTCACCGAGGCGGTGATCACCGTGCCGGCCTACTTCAACGACAGCCAGCGCCAGGCCACCAAGGACGCCGGCAAGATCGCCGGCCTCGAAGTGAAGCGCATCATCAACGAGCCCACTGCAGCTGCTTTGGCCTATGGCCTGGACAAGAAGGGCGGCGACCGCAAGATCGCGGTGTACGACCTCGGCGGCGGCACCTTCGACGTGTCGATCATCGAGATCGCCGACGTCGACGGCGAGAAGCAGTTCGAGGTACTGGCCACCAACGGCGACACCTTCCTGGGCGGCGAAGACTTCGACCTGCGCGTCATCGACTACCTCGTCGAGGAGTTCAAGAAGGACCAGGGCATGGATCTGCGCAAGGATCCGCTGGCCCTGCAGCGCCTGAAGGATGCCGCCGAGCGCGCCAAGATCGAGCTGTCCTCCAGCCACCAGACCGAGGTGAACCTGCCGTACGTCACGGCCGACGCCTCCGGTCCCAAGCACCTCAACATCAAGCTGACCCGCGCCAAGCTCGAGGCGCTGGTGGAAGACCTGGTCAAGCGCACCATCGAACCCTGCCGCACCGCGCTGAACGATGCCGGCCTGCGCGTCTCCGACATCGACGAGGTGATCCTGGTCGGCGGCCAGACCCGCATGCCCAAGGTGCAGGAGTCGGTGAAGGACTTCTTCGGCAAGGAGCCGCGCAAGGACGTCAATCCGGATGAAGCTGTCGCCGTGGGCGCCGCGATCCAGGGCGGCGTGCTGGGCGGTTCGGTCAAGGACGTGCTGCTGCTGGACGTGACCCCGCTGTCGCTGGGCATCGAGACCATGGGCGGCGTGATGACCAAGCTGATCGAGAAGAACACCACGGTGCCGACCAAGGCCTCGCAGGTGTTCTCCACCGCCGACGACAACCAGACCGCGGTGACCGTGCACGTGCTGCAGGGCGAGCGCGAGCGCGCCAGCGCGAACAAGTCGCTGGGCAAGTTCGATCTGCAGGGTATCGACGCCGCGCCGCGCGGCATGCCGCAGATCGAAGTGACCTTCGACATCGACGCCAACGGCATCCTGCACGTGTCGGCCAAGGACAAGAAGACCGGCAAGGAACAGAAGATCGAGATCAAGGCCGGCTCGGGCCTGTCCGAGGAAGAGATCGCCCGCATGGTCGCGGACGCCGAGGCCAACAAGGAAGAAGACCGCAAGTTCCAGGAACTGGTCAGCACCCGCAACAAGGCCGACCAGCTGGTGCACGCCACGCGCAGCGCGCTCAAGGAGCACGGCGGCAAGGTGCCGGGCGAGCAGCTGAGCACGATCGAAGGCGCGCTGGCCGAGCTCGAAAAGGCCAAGGACGGTGACGACAAGGCCGCGATCGAGTCGAAGATCGAGAAGCTCGAGCAGGCCGCGCAGTCGCTGAATGCGGTGGCCCAGGGCGCCGGCGCCGGCGGTCCGCAGGCCGGCCCGCAGGGCGGCGCTTCGGGTCCGGCCGACGATGTGGTCGATGCCGAGTTCACCGAAGTGAAGGGCGACGACAAGAAATGACGCGGCGGCCGTCAAGGCCGGTCTGACGCAGCCCGCGCCCGGGGAAACCCAGGCGCGGGCTGTTTCTTGAGGAGAGTCATGGATCGCTGCCGATTCATGGAAATCAGCGATCCAAGTCGGAAACCAGCATGAGCAAGCGCGATTACTACGAAATCCTCGACGTCGAACGGACGGTGACCGAGGGCGAGCTGAAGAAGTCCTTCCGTCGCCTGGCGATGAAGTACCACCCGGACCGCTGTCCGGACGATCCGCATGCGCAGGAGAAGTTCAAGGAGGCCAAGGAGGCCTACGAAGTGCTCTCCGATCCGCAGAAGCGCTCGATGTACGACCAGCACGGCCACGCCGCCTTCGAAGGCGGCATGGGCGGGCGCGGCGCAGGCGGCTTCGGCGACATGGGCGATATCTTCGGCGACATCTTCGGCGATATTTTCGGCATGGGCGGCGGACGCGGGCGTTCGCGCCGCGGCGCCGACCTGCGCTACATGATGGAGCTGGATCTCGAGGAAGCCGTGTTCGGCGTCGAGAAGAATTTCCAGGTGCCGACCCAGGTGAGCTGCCATCACTGCAACGGCTCCGGTTCCGAGGACGGCAAGACCGTGCAGTGCCGCACCTGCAACGGCCACGGCCGCGTGCGCATGCAGAACGGCATCTTCTCGATCCAGCAGAGCTGCCCGCATTGCGGCGGCGCCGGCCAGACCATCGAGAAGCCCTGCAAGCCGTGCCGCGGCGAAGGGCGCCTGGAAGAAACCCGCACGCTGTCGGTGCGCATCCCGGCCGGCGTGGACACCGGCGACCGCATCCGCCTGACCGGGCAGGGCGAGGCTGGCGGCGCGGGCGCCGAGGCCGGCGACCTGTACGTCGAAGTGCACGTGCGCGAGCACGCCATCTTCAAGCGCCAGGGCAACGATCTTTACTGCGAGCTGCCGATCCGCTTCGGCCAGGCCGCGCTCGGCGACGAGCTGATGGTGCCGACGCTGGAAGGCGAGGTGTCGATCCAGGTGCCGCCGGAGACGCAGACCGGGCAGCAGTTCCGCCTGCGCGGCCGCGGCGTGAAGTCGGTGCGCAGCGGCCGCACCGGCGACCTGATCTGCCACGTGGTGGTGGAGACGCCGGTGCGCCTGACCAGGCAGCAGCGCGAGCTGATGGAACAGCTGGAAGCCACCTTCAAGCACGAGGATGCCGACCAGCACACGCCGCGCGCCAAGACCTGGGTCGACGGCGTGAAGCAGTTCTGGTCGCGCGTTACTTCCTGACCGATGGGTTTCGCGCCGGCGTGCGCCGGCGCTAGCATCGCCGTTCCATCGCCAGCAGGAGTTCCCGCATGAGCCGTCCCCTCCGCCTCGCCGTCATCGGCGCCACGGGTCGCATGGGGCGCGCCTTGCTGGATCTGCTGAAGGACGATGCGCGGTTCGAGCTGGCGGTGGCGCTGGCTGCGTCGTCGCGGCTGGGCGAGCCGGTGTACGCCGGCGAGGACGGCCTGCGCTTCACGCGCGAATGGCCGGCGGTCGCGCCCGAGGTGGCGATCGATTTCAGCGGCCCCGCCGGGCTGGGCGCCGCGCTCGCGCATTGCCGCGCGCACAGGATCGCCCTGGTGACCGGCACCACGGGCCTGGACCCGGCCCTGCAGCAGCAGCTCGACGAAGCGGCGCGCGACATCCCGCTGCTGCGCGCCGCCAATTTTAGCCTCGGCGTCGCCGTGCTGCGCCGCCTGGTGCGCCAGGCCGCGGCCGCGCTGCCGGACTGGGACCTGGATATCCTCGAAGCCCACCACAGCCGCAAGGTCGACGCGCCCTCCGGCACCGCGCTGGCGCTGGGCGAGGCGGCCGCGGCGGGACGCGGCGTGAGCCTGGCCGACGGCGCCGTCTACGCCCGCGAAGGCACCACGGGGCCGCGCCAGCACGGCAGCATCGGCTTCGCCGTGGTACGCGGCGGCGACATCGTGGGCGAACACGAGGTGTGGGTGATCGGGCCGGGCGAGCGGGTGGAGCTCAATCACCGCGCCACCGACCGCTCGATCTTCGCCCGCGGCGCGATCGAGGCCGCGCACTGGCTGGCCGGCCGCGCGCCGGGCGCCTACGACCTGGACGCGATGCTGGCCGACCGCCTGGGCTCGCCGACTTAAGTTGCCTCGACCCGGCGGCGCCGCTACCATGCCGCCCGTTGTCATTGGGGAGTAGCCATCCTCGCTCCCGGAAGCCTCGCTTCCACTACCAGAGGAATTCGCGTCAACAGACTTGAGGCCACGGCCTCATGGCGCGAATGGCAGCCGCCACCGGTCACGGTGGCCGCATGCCCGGCGAGACCTTTGGCGCGACGCGCTTGCCCGGCCGGGCGAGGTGCGTCGTTGCCATCGGTTATCCGCTCGCCCGGCCCAGGACTTCATCCATGCTGACCGCCTTCCTGTTCCTGCTTTCCGCCGGCGCGATCTATGTCGCCTGCGAGTACTTCGTCAACGGCGTCGAATGGTTCGGGCGCAAGCTCAGTCTCGGCGCCACCGCCACCGGCACGGTGCTGGCGGCGTTCGGCACGGCGTTGCCGGAGAGCGCGGTCACCTTCGTCGCCGTGGTGCTGGGGCGTACGCCCGAGCAGAAGGACATCGGCGTCGGCGCCGCGCTGGGCGGCCCGCTGGTGCTGGCCACCATCGCCTATGCGGTGGTCGGCCTGGCGCTGTGGTCCAACCGCCGCCGGCTGCGGCGCGCCGACAACCTGGTGCGCGTCGAGCACGGGCGGCTGGCGCGCGACCAGGCCTGGTTCCTGGGGATCTTCGTGGTCAAGTGCGGCCTGGGCCTGATCGCCTTCGCCTGGAAGCCCTGGCTGGGCGTGCTGTTCCTGGCGGCTTATGGCCTCTACGTGTGGCGCGAGTTGCAGGACGACGACACCGCGCCCGAAGAAGAAGAACTCGAACCGCTGAAGTTCCAACCGAAGGCGCTCGATCCCGCGCTGTCGCGCGTACTGCTGCAGACCACGCTGGCGTTGCTGGTGATCGCCATCGCCTCGCACATCTTCGTCAAGCAGATCGAGGCGATCGGCCTGGCGCTGCAGCTGTCGCCGCACCTGGTGGCGCTGGTGCTGAGCCCGGTGGCGACCGAGCTGCCGGAGACGGTGAACGCGCTGATCTGGGTGCGCCAGGGCAAGGAGCGGCTGGCGCTGGCCAATATCTCCGGCGCGATGATGATCCAGGCCACCATCCCCAGCGCGCTGGCGATCTTCGCCACGCCGTGGCTGTTCGATGCGCCGCTGATGGTGGCCGGCGCGCTGACCGGCGTGGCGGTGATCGCGCTGTGGTGGCTGTTCCGCCGCGGCCGCGTGGATGCGCGCTGGATCGTGCCGGTCGGTGCGCTGTACGGCGTGTTCGCGCTGTACGTCGCCTGGCATTTCGCCGCGTGAGTGCGCGGCGGCGGCGCCTTCTTAAGGATGGAAGCCGCCGCCGCTGAACAGCAGTCCGAAACAGGCCGCCACCAGCAGCACCAATACCGCGACGATCGAGGCCAGGCCCAGCAGCAGGCCCTTGCCGGTGCGCGTGCGGCGGCCCTGCACCAGCAGCACCACGGCCCAGACCAGGATCGCCAGCGGCGGCAATGGCCACAGCACGAAGCTCTTCGGGCCCAGGATCAGTTCGCCGCCGATCATCACCAGCCAGGCCAGGCCGATGCCGCCCCATAGCGAGCCCTGGTTGTCGGATGCCGGCGGCTTCGGGCTCGGAACGGGCGGGGCGCCAGTCGGGCCGGCGCCAGGTGTCTGCTCGCTCATGCGTTGCTCCTTTCGATGGCGCGCGTCTGTTCGATCTCCTGCCGCAAGGTCGCGAGTTTCGCCGCCTTGTCGTCGCGATAGAACAGATTGAAGGTATCGAACGGCACGATGCGCCCGTCCGGCTGCGCGATATGCACGCAGGATTTCTTCACCGCGCGCAGGTCGAAGCCGTGCGCGTCGATGAACTGCATGATCAGCACGCGGAACACGTTGCGGTACGACAGCTCCGCCGGCGCCTGCACCTGCGGCAGGCAGCACAGCAGGTCGGACAGCGAGCAGGCCTGCGATTCCGGCGAGTGGTTGGTGGCGAACAGCTCGAACACGTGCGCGCGCAGTTCCTCGTCGCGCTCCACCACGATGGTGTTGCGGCCCTTGCTGACCAGCGTCTCCGGCGAGACGAAGCGGGTCAGCGGCAGCACCTGGTCGCCCAGCTTCAGCGCATAGGCTATGGCCAGGCAGTCCGGATTGCACGGCACCGGGATCAGGTCGTCGGGCTGGAACAGCGGGCTCTGTTCGAGGATGCGCCGGCGCACTTCGCTCAAGGTGAGGCGGTCGCGTTCCGGCTCGTAGCCTTCCAGGCGGCCGGCTGCCTGGATCGGCTGGAAGGTCACCCCGCGCACGCACGGCTGGCTCATGGCGAAGTCGATGATCTCGCCGAGCTCGCCGTCGTTGAGCCCCTTCTTCACCGTCACCACCAGGGTGGTGGAGATGTCGTGGCGGTTCAGATGTTCCAGCGCCTTCAGCCGCACCTCGCGCAGGCGTGCGCCGCGCAGCTCCTTGTGCACTTCATCGCGCAGCGAATCGAACTGCAGGTACAGCTCGAAGCCGGGCTGGTACCCGGCCAGGCGCGCGGCGAAGTCCGGCTCCCTGGCGATGCGCAGGCCGTTGGTGTTGACCATCAGATGGCGGATCGGGCGTTGCCGCGCGGCATCCAGGATGGCGAAGAAATCCGGATGCAGCGTCGGCTCGCCGCCAGAGATCTGCACCACGTCCGGCTCGCCTTCGTTCGCCACCACCGCATCGAGCATGCGCTCGACCGTGGCCAGGTCGCGGAAACCCGGCCGGTGCGGGCCGCTTTCGGCATAGCAGACCGGGCAGCGCAGGTTGCAGTGGTCGGTGATCTCGACCAGGGTCAGGCAGGAGTGCTGCATGTGCTCGGGGCACAGGCCGCAGTCGTAGGGGCAGCCGTAGTGCTGCGGCGTGTTGAATCGTTGCGGCAGTTCCGGCGGCTTGATGTAGAGCTCGCGGCATTGCCGGTAATAGGCGGCGTCGTCGGCCAGCAGCACGCGCTCGCGGCCGTGCCGCGGACACCATTTCTCCAGGTAGACGCGCTCGTCCTTGATCAGGATCTTCGCTTCTACCCGCCGCAGGCAGGTGGTGCAGATCGAGATCGCGCTGTCGTAGAACAGATACGGCCTTACCTTGGCTCCCATGCGCCTCTCCTGGCGAACAGCGCCCGCAGGATGCGGGGCAGGTCGCGGTGGTAGTAAAGCAGTCCCGCCAGGCACAACAGCTGCAGGCCGGACAGCGCGTGCAGGTAGGCATAGGGCAGGGGTTTGATGCATTCCACCAGCAGGCGGAACGCCAGGTAGCCGAGCATGAAGGCGCGGAAGCGATCGCCCGGCTCGGCGAGCGCAACGCGGCGCGCATGGATCAGCGCGTACTGCGCGAGCAGGAAGGCGATCTCGTAGAGCTGGGTGGGATGCCGCGGCACGCCGTCGCCGAAGTCGACGCCCCAGGGCAGCGCGGTCGGGTTGCCGTAGGTGTGGTCGTTCAATCCCGCCAGGAAGCAGCCGACACGGCCGATGCACATGCCCACGGTCAGCGGCAGCACGAAGGCGTCGCCGGTGGAGTTGCGCACGCCGGCGATCTTCTTGGCCAGCTCCACCCCGGCCAGGCCGCCGAGCAGGGCGCCGACGATCGACTTGCCTTCCAGCAGGTGCCACAGGGCGGGGAAATCGCGGAAGGCCGCCAGCGGATCGTCGATCCAGAACGCCAGCTTGGCCCCAAGCGCGGCGCCGACGATGGCGCCGACGCCGACCCAGGCCACGTGGTCGTCATGCGCGAACGCCTGCGGCGCCAGCTTGCGGCGCGTCCACAGGAAGGTGCGCAAGCCGACCGCATAGGCCAGCGCCTCGAACAGGGTGTGCAGCGCGACGGGACTCATGCCGGCCCGCGCAGCGCGCTCAGGCCTCGCCCGCGCCCAGGCGCGACAGCTCCAGCTTGGAGGCCTTCAGCCAGGCCTGTTCCTTGCGCCGGTAATAGCCCGGCATCAGCTTGGCGCGGCGCAGCTGGGCCTCGAACACGTCGCGGGCTTCGGCCAGGCGCTGGTGGCGGCCGAGCAGGCGGCCGTAGCGGTAGCGGCCTTCCTCGCCGGGGTAGCTGTCGGCCAGCACGCGGTATTCCTCCAGCGCGGCGTCGATGTCGCCCAGCTCCTCCAGGCAGCGGGCGTACAGCAGGTGGCCGTCGCTGGACTTGAAGTTCGGGTTGGCCGCGATCAGCGCCTCCAGCGTGTGGCGGGCCGCCGCGTATTCGCCGCCGCCGGCCTGCGCATGGGCCAGGCCGAGCATGAAGCCGGGCTCGGTGGCGTACATGCCGGTGAGCAGGCTCCGGAACAGCTCCTGGGCGTTGGCGTAGTCGCCCAGCTGCAGGCATTCCTCGGCCAGGTGGCGGCGGTTGTCGATGGTGTTGCTCAGCTCCAGCCGGCGCTGCAGCTCGCGGCGGCGGCGCTGCGGATCGATCACCTGCAGCGCCTTGCTGGCGGCCTTGCGGCCGCGCGGGTCGTGGCGCAGGTCGGGCAGCACGGCCGCCAGTATGTAGACCGCCACGGCCAGGTAGGAGCCGATCAGGATCAGCCAGATCCAGTACATCGGCCGCCCGCTGCGCACCACGTGCACGGCGCAGCCAATCTGCAGGGCCAGGGACAAGATGACGACGACGGGCATGCCCGCTCCTTGAGGATGCGATCGGTCGAAGCGCCGGATGCTACGCCAAGCCGGGCGTCACTTGGAATCGCGCGTTGCCTGAAGGGCTCAGTCGCGATGCGCGGCGCTGCGGTCGCGGTCGGCGCCGAGCCTGCGGTCCAGCGAGCCGAACAGCTTCTTGAAGGCGCGGGCGAACTTGCCGCGCTTGGTCTTGCGCAGTTTCTCTTCCTCGCTGGTGAGCCAGGCCACCTGGATCACCCGGCGCTCGCCCTCGTAGGGCAGGTGGCCGTGGAAGGAGTTGTCGCAGCGTTTGAACACCGCGAACTCGCCGTACAGCGGCTTGAGCTCCGGCGCGACGATGTCGTCGATGTTGTCGATGCTGCCCAGGAAGCGCAGGCAGCCGTCGCTGGTGTCCGGCCACTGCGTGTTGAGATAGAGCAGGGCGGTGGCGACCTTGGACTTGCTGTCGGTATGGATGGTGCCGTGGCGCTTGTTGAGCGAGCGGCACAGCGTGACCAGGGTGGGGTACTGGCCGAGGTTCTCGATCCCCAGGCGCTTGCCGACCGCGCTGGCGAATTCCGGCGTGGTCAGCCGCTCGACCAGGGCATTGACCGTGGGGCCGCAGTCGCTGGCGTCATAGGGAAAGAAACCGGCGCTGGCGTAGCGCGGGAAATCGCGTTCCAGGTCGGTGCGCGATTCGTCGGGCAGCTGCCCGTGGGCGATCAGGAACGGGAACGGTTCCCGCCTGATATCCGTATCCGGTCGGTCGAGACGGGCAGGATCGAGCAGAACGGCGGCGCTCATGGGCGTGTGCATCTCCTTTGGAACGGGCGCTAGTGTAGCGCCTGTCCGGACGCCGGGCGGGCATAAACACGCTTCGTTCACGCTGGTTTTCTATGGAGAGATCGGTGGACAGAACAGGCCTTCGCACCTATCATTGCGACCCGCCCTGAGACTTTCCTCGACCAAGGTCCACAAGCCAGCTAGCAGCGGCTTGCGGACTTTGCTGCACCTAAAAGGCGGCCCCTTCCCATGCCTATTCCCGCTCTGCTCGCCCTCGAAGACGGCAGCGTATTCCACGGCCAGGCCGTGGGCGCCACCGGCGAAACCGTCGGCGAGGTGGTGTTCAACACCGCCATGACCGGCTACCAGGAGATCCTCACCGATCCCTCGTACTCGCGTCAGATCGTTACCCTGACCTATCCCCACATCGGCAATACCGGCGTCAACGCCGAGGACGCCGAGTCCCTGGCCGTGCATGCCGCCGGCCTGATCGTGCGCGACGTGCCGCGCCGCGCGAGCAACTGGCGCAGCAGCGAAAGCCTGCCCGATTACTTGAAGCGTCTGGGGATCGTCGCCATCGCCGGCATCGATACCCGCCGCCTGACCCGCATCCTGCGCGACAAGGGCGCGCTGGCCGGCTGCATCGTCGCCGGCGAGCACGTCGACGCCGAGGCCGCGCTGGCCAAGGCGCGCGCCTTCCCTGGCCTCAACGGCATGGACCTGGCCAAGGTGGTCAGCGTGACCAAGCCCTATGCCTGGAAGGAAGGCAGCTACGACCTCGATCGCCAGGCCTTCGAGCAGCCGGCGCTGCGCTTCAAGGTCGTCGCCTACGACTACGGCGTGAAGTTCAACATCCTGCGCCTGCTCGCCGCGCAGGGCTGCGACATCACCGTGGTGCCGGCGCAGACGCCCGCCGCCGAGGTGCTGGCGATGAGGCCGGACGGCGTGTTCCTCTCCAACGGCCCCGGCGATCCGGCCGCCTGCGACTACGCCGTAGCCGCCACGCGCGAATTCCTGGACGCGAAGATCCCGCTGTTCGGCATCTGCCTGGGCCACCAGATCATGGGCCTGGCGCTGGGCGCCAAGACGCTGAAGATGAAGTTCGGCCACCACGGCGCCAACCATCCGGTGAAGGACCACGACGACGGCCGCGTGCTGATCACCTCGCAGAACCACGGCTTCGCGGTCGACCCGGCCACCTTGCCGGCCAACGTGCGCGTCACCCACAGCTCGCTGTTCGACGGCTCGCTGCAGGGCTTCGCACTCACCGACCGCCCGGCGTTCTGCTTCCAGGGCCACCCGGAAGCGAGCCCCGGCCCGCACGATATCGGTTACCTCTTCGAACGTTTCGCCCAGCTGATGCAGGAGTCCCGCTGAGATGCCCAAGCGCACAGACATCAAGAGCGTCCTGATCATCGGCGCCGGCCCGATCGTGATCGGCCAGGCCTGCGAGTTCGACTACTCCGGCGCGCAGGCCTGCAAGGCGTTGAAGGAAGAGGGCTACCGGGTGATCCTGGTGAACTCCAACCCCGCCACGATCATGACCGACCCGGAGACCGCCGACGCGGTCTACATCGAGCCGATCAACTGGCAGACGGTGGAGCGCATCATCGCCAAGGAGCGCCCGGACGCGGTGCTGCCCACCATGGGCGGCCAGACCGGCCTCAATTGCGCGCTGGACCTGGCCGACAACGGCGTGCTGGAAAAGTACGGCGTGGAACTGATCGGCGCCTCGCGCGAAGCCATCCGCATGGCCGAGGACCGCGAGCTGTTCCGCATCGCCATGAAGGACATCGGCCTGGAATGCCCCAAGGCCGAAGTCGCCAAGACCTTCGAGCAGGCGCTGGAGATCCAGACCAAGGTGGGCTTCCCCACCATCATCCGCCCCAGCTTCACCCTGGGCGGCTCGGGCGGCGGCATCGCCTACAACAAGGAAGAATTCGAGGAGATCGCCAAGCGCGGCCTCGATCTCTCGCCGGTGCACGAAATCCTCGTCGAGGAATCCGTGCTGGGCTGGAAGGAATTCGAGATGGAAGTGGTCCGCGACAAGGCGGACAACTGCATCATCGTGTGCTCGATCGAGAACCTCGATCCGATGGGCGTGCACACCGGCGACTCGATCACCGTGGCGCCGGCGCAGACCCTCACCGACAAGGAATACCAGCGCCTGCGCGACGCCTCGATCGCCGTGCTGCGCAAGATCGGCGTGGACACCGGCGGCTCCAACGTGCAGTTCGGCATCAATGCCGAGGACGGCCGCGTGGTGGTGATCGAGATGAACCCGCGCGTGTCGCGCTCCTCGGCGCTGGCCTCCAAGGCCACCGGCTTCCCGATCGCCAAGATCGCGGCGAAGCTGGCCGTGGGCTACACGCTGGATGAGCTCAAGAACGACATCACCGGCGGCCTGACCCCGGCCTCGTTCGAGCCGACCATCGACTACGTGGTCACCAAGATTCCGCGCTTCGCCTTCGAGAAATTCCCCTCCGCCGATGCTCGCCTGACCACGCAGATGAAGTCGGTGGGCGAGGTGATGGCGATGGGCCGCACCTTCCACGAATCGCTGCAGAAGGCGCTGCGCGGCCTGGAGATCGGCAAGACCGGCCTCAACCCGACCGGCGTGGACTTCAGCACCGACGAAGGCCTGGCCGCGCTCAAGCGCGAGCTGCGCGAGCCGCGACCGGACCGCGTGTTCCACCTGGGCGACGCGTTCCGCGCCGGCCTGTCGCTGGAAGAGGTGTACGGCCTCAGCCGCGTGGATCCGTGGTTCCTCGCCGCGTTCGAGGACATCGTGCTGACCGAGAACGAAGTGCAGGCGCAGGGCATCAGCGCGCTGGACGCACTGCGCATGCGCGAGCTCAAGCGCATGGGCTTCTCCGACGCGCGCATCGCCGAGCTCACCGACACCGACGAAGCGGCCGTGCGCCACCTGCGCCGCACCCTGGGCGTGCGCCCGGTGTACAAGCGCGTGGATTCCTGCGCCGCCGAATTCGCCACCACCACGGCCTACATGTACTCGACCTACGAGGAAGAGTGCGAAGCCAATCCGACCGACCGCGACAAGATCATGGTGCTGGGCGGCGGCCCGAACCGCATCGGCCAGGGCATCGAGTTCGACTACTGCTGCGTGCATGCGGCGCTGGCGCTGCGCGAGGACGGGTTCGAGACCATCATGGTCAACTGCAACCCGGAAACCGTGTCCACCGATTACGACACCTCCGACCGCCTGTACTTCGAGCCGCTGACGCTGGAAGACGTGCTGGAGATCGTGGACCTTGAGAAGCCCAAGGGCGTGATCGTGCAGTACGGCGGCCAGACCCCGCTGAAGCTGGCGCGCGCGCTCGAAGCGGCCGGCGCGCCGGTGATCGGCACTTCGCCGGACTCGATCGACCTGGCCGAGGACCGCGAGCGCTTCCAGCAGATGATCGAGAAGATCGGCCTGAAGCAGCCGCCGAACCGCACCGCGCGCAACGCCGACGAGGCGCTGGCGCTGGCGCGCGAGATCGGCTACCCGCTGGTGGTGCGCCCGAGCTATGTGCTCGGCGGCCGCGCGATGGAAATCGTCTATGGCGACGCGGATCTCTCGCGCTACATCCGCGAGGCGGTGCAGGTGTCCAACGATTCGCCGGTGCTGCTGGACCGCTTCCTCGACCACGCGGTCGAGGTCGACGTGGACATCATCGCCGACGCCGAGGGCAACGTGCTGGTGGGCGGCATCATGGAGCACATCGAGGAAGCCGGCGTGCATTCCGGCGACTCGTCCTGCTCGCTGCCGCCGTATTCGCTCTCGAAGGACGTGCAGGACGAGCTGCGCCGCCAAGTCGCGCTGATGGCGAAGGAGCTGAAGGTGATCGGCCTGATGAATACGCAGTTCGCCATCCAGGGCGACACCGTGTTCATCCTGGAAGTGAACCCGCGCGCCTCGCGTACCGTGCCGTTCGTGTCCAAGGCCACCGGCGTGCCGCTGGCCAAGATCGCTGCGCGCGCGATGGCCGGGCGCACGCTGATCGCGCAGAACGCCACCAGGGAAGTGATCCCGTCGTACTACTCGGTGAAGGAAGCGATCTTCCCGTTCCTGAAGTTCCAGAACGTGGATCCGATCCTCGGCCCCGAGATGCGTTCCACCGGCGAAGTGATGGGCGTGGGCCGCAGCTTCGGCGCCGCCTTTGCGCGCGGCCACGACGCGGCCGGCATCAAGACGCCGCCGAAGGGCAAGGTGTTCGTGTCGGTGCGCGATGCCGACAAGGACCGCCTGCTGCCGGTGGCCAAGGATGCGGTGTCGCGCGGCTTCAGCCTGGTCGCCACCGAAGGCACGGCCGCCTATCTGGCCGGGCACGGCGTGGCCTGCGAGCGCATCAACAAGGTGGCCGAGGGCCGCCCGCATATCGTCGACCTGATCAAGAACGGCGAGATCGTCTATATCGTCAACACCACCGAGGGCAAGCAGGCCATCGCCGACTCGTTCTCGATCCGCCGCGAAGCCCTGCAGCATCGCGTCACCTACTCAACCACCGTCGCCGGTGCGCGTGCGCTGGTGCACTCGCTGGATTACCACGGCGCCGGTGAAGTGCACAGCCTGCAGGAGCTGCACAAGGAGCTGAAAGCATGAGTCGCGCCCCCATCACCAAAGCCGGTTCCGAGCGTCTGCGCAGTGAGCTGGAGCGCCTGAAGTCCGTGGACCGGCCGCGCATCATCGCGGCCATCGCCGAGGCGCGGGCGCACGGCGACCTGAAGGAAAACGCCGAGTACCACGCGGCGCGCGAGCAGCAGAGCTTCACCGAGGGCCGCATCGCCGAACTCGAAGCGGCGCTGTCGACCGCCGAAGTGATCGACGTGACGCGCCTGAATCCCGGTTCGCGCGTGGTGTTCGGCGCCATCGTGGACCTCGAGGACGAGGACAGCGGCGAGGCGGTGACCTACCAGATCGTCGGCGACCTGGAGGCGGACATCAAACAGCGCCTGCTCGCGGTGTCCTCGCCGATCGCCCGCGCGCTGATCGGCAAGAGCGCCGAGGACAGCTTCGAGTTCCAGGCGCCGAATGGCACGAAGCGGTATGTGATCACCGGGGTGCGTTACAACTGACGGTTGGCGGGGCGTGCGACCCTCGTCGCGCCTCCCCAGCTCGTCATCCCGGCGCAGGCCGGGATCCAGCAGCGACACCGCCCGGTGTCGCTGTCGAGTGCAAGAGCCGAGCTTGTGACGTTCGTGCTTTATCCAGCGCCTCGCTACTGGATCCCGGCCTGCGCCGGGATGACGCTGAATGAAATGTCGATGTGGCTTGGATGCGCCTACAAAACGCAGGCAATAAAAAAGGGCCGCTGATGCGGCCCTTCTTATGACTCGTCGCGGCTGAAGCTCAGCGCTGACGGGCCTTGAAACGCGGGTTGCTCTTGCAGATCACGAACACCTTGCCGCGACGGCGCACAACCTTGCAGTCACGGTGCCGCTGCTTGGCGGACTTCAAAGAGGAAAGCACCTTCACGGCCAGCTCCTGACACTAACGGGAAAAGACAAGCACGCAAGTGTAGCTGCTTGATTGCCTTGGAACAAGTATGTGTTCACAACAAATTCGGTACGGCCCGTGCCTCGGCCACAACCGATAGGAACTGGGCCAGCACCGGCGAGGCGTCTTCCCGCCGGCTCGCCACGGCCAGCAGCATGTAGGCGTCCGGATCCTCCAGCTGCACGTAGCTGACCCCGGCCAGGCTGACCGTGCACATCGAGGCCGGGATCAGTGCCAGGCCCATGCCGGCCGCCACCAGCATCAACAAGCCGTTGATCTGCTGGGCATGCTGGCGGATCAGCGGGTGGAAGTCGGCCTTGGCGGCGATCAGGGTCAGGCGGTCGTACAGGGTCGCGGCCAGTTCGCGCGGCTGCACCACGAAGGGGGCGTCGGCCACCTCGCGCAGCCAGATCTTGCGGCGCGCGGCCAGCGGATGCTCGGAGGGCAGGGCCAGCAGCAGCGGTTCGCGGTCGATCTCGTCGATGCGCAGGGTGTGGGTATCCGCCTCGTGCCTGGGCAGGTCGCGCACGAAGCCCACGTCCAGCTCGCCGGCCAGCAGGGCGGCGAACTGGGGCTCGGTGTACATCTCGCTGAGCAGCACCCGCACGTGCGGCGCATGGCGCCCGAAGCGCAGCAGGGTCTGCGGCAGGGAAGGGTGGAAGGTCACCGAGACCGTATAGGCCAGCCGCAGCTGCCCGCTGAAACCCGCCGCAGCCTGCGAGACCTGGCTGCGCGCCTCGTCGGCCTTGGCCAGGATCTGCCGGGCCTGCTCCAGGAATACGCGGCCGGGCTCGGTCAGGGCGACGTTGCGCTTGTCGCGATCCAGCAGGCGCACGCCCAGGTCGGCTTCCAGCGCCTGGATCTGCTGCGACAGCGGCGGCTGGGAGATATGCAGGCGCTGCGAGGCGCGCGTGAAGCTGAGCTCCTCGGCGACGGCGACGAAGTAACGCAGCTGGCGGAAATCGAACATATAGGGTTTACATATAAGTTACGTCGAAAATATATATTGGTTAATGCGGTCTGTCGAACCTATGCTTCCGTTCGTCCCGCCACCGTCCCCTCCCCCCAGGTGGCGGCGACCCTCGCCCCGCAGCGACGCTACCCCCGCGATACCCGGCCCCCTCCCCCTGGCCCGCTATCGACGCGTCGTCTTGCGGGGCGCTTTCATTTCCGCGCCTCGAAAAACTTCTGGCCGGTCCCTCAGAGGGTGCTGGCCAGGCGCGTGCCTTGGGCGATCGCCCGCTTCGCATCCAGTTCGGCCGCCACGTCGGCGCCGCCGATCACGTGCGGCGCGATGCCGGCGGCGAGCAGGGCGTCGGCCAGTTCGCGCAGCGGTTCCTGGCCGGCGCAGATCACCACGTTATCGACCGGCAGCACCTGCGACTGGCTGTCGACGGTGATGTGCAGGCCGGCGTCGTCGAAGCGGTCGTAGCTCACCCCGCCCAGCATGGCGACCTGCTTGTTCTTCAGCGTGGCGCGGTGCACCCAGCCGGTGGTCTTGTTGAGGCGTGCGCCGGGGCGGCCTTCGGAACGTTGCAGCAGCCAGATCTGCCGCGCCGGCTGCTCAGGCGCCGCCGCGAGCAGTCCGCCGCGCGCCTGCAGCTGCATGTCCACGCCCCATTCGCGCGTCCAGCGGGTCACGTCGGTGGTCGGCGAGGGCGCGTGTTCGACCAGGAATTCCGCCACGTCGAAGCCGATGCCGCCGGCGCCGATGATAGCCACGCGCCGGCCGACCGGCCGGTCATGCGCGAGCACGTCGAGATAACTCAGCACGCGCGCATCGTCGCTGCCGGGGAAGGCCACCTTGCGGGGCGCGATGCCGGTAGCGATCACCACCTCGTCATAGCCGCGCAGCGCTTCGACATCGGCCTTGGTGTGCAGGCGCAGCGTCACGCCCAGATCGGCGAGGCGATGGCGGAAATAGCGCAGCGTCTCGTGGAATTCCTCCTTGCCCGGAATCCGTTTCGCATAGTTGAACTGCCCGCCGATGTCCTGCGCCCGGTCGATCAGCGTCACCTCGTGCCCGCGCTCCGCCAAGGTGCTGGCGCAGGCCATGCCGGCGGGGCCGGCGCCGACCACCGCGATGCGCTTGCGCTGCGCGGCGGGTGCGATGACCAGCTCGGTCTCGTGGCAGGCGCGCGGGTTCACCAGGCAGCTGGCGCGCTTGTTCTGGAATACATGATCCAGGCAGGCCTGATTGCAGGCGATGCAGGTGTTGATGCGCTCGGCGCGGCCGGCGCGGGCCTTGTTCGCCCAATCCGCATCGGCCAGCAGCGGGCGCGCCATCGAGACCATGTCGGCGTCGCCGTCGGCCAGGATCCGCTCCGCCACGTCGGGCATGTTGATGCGGTTGGTGGTGATCAGCGGGATGCCCACCTCGCCCTTGAGCTTGCGCGTCACCCAGGCGAAGCCGGCGCGCGGCACGCTGGTGACGATGGTCGGGATGCGCGCCTCGTGCCAGCCGATGCCGGTGTTGATGATGCTGGAGCCGGCGGCTTCGACCGCCTTGGCCAGCGCCAGGATGTCCTGCCAGTCCTGGCCGTGCTCGACCAGGTCCAGCATGGACAGCCGGTAGATGATGATGAAGTCGCGGCCCACCGCTTCGCGCATGCGGCGCACGATTTCCACCGGAAAACGCATCCGATTGGCCGCGCTGCCGCCCCAGGCGTCGCCGCGGCGATTGGTGCGCTCGACCAGGAACTGGTTGATCAGGTAGCCCTCCGAGCCCATCACCTCGACGCCGTCGTAGCCGGCATCGCGGGCCAGCTTGGCGCAGCGCACGAAGTCGCCGATGGTGCGCTCCACGCCACGCGAGGAGAGGCCGCGCGGCGTGAATGGCGTGATCGGCGATTTCAGCTTCGACGGCGCCACCGACAGCGGGTGATAGCCGTAGCGCCCCGCGTGCAGGATCTGCATGCACAGCTTGCCGCCTTCCGCCTGCACGGCGCGGGTCAGCTTGCGGTGCCGCGCCACGTGCCAGGGCATCGACAGGCGGCCGCCGAACGGTTTCAGCCAGCCCTCGATGCTGGGCGCGATGCCGCCGGTGACCATCAGGCCGACGCCGCCGCGCGCGCGCTCGGCGAAGTAGGCGGCGAGCTTGTCGTAGTCGGCGGCCTTGTCCTCCAGGCCGGTATGCATCGAGCCCATCAGGATGCGGTTGGGCAGGGTCGTATGACCCAGGTCGAGCGGCGCGAACAGGTGGGGGTAGTCCATACGATCCCGGCTGGGTTCAAACGATCGTATGAATGTGCCCGCTCAGCGGGCTCCAGCGCAAGGCTTTCAGGCCAGCAGCTGCCTCACCAGGGCGATGTAGCGGCGCATGGCGTCTTCCCGCGAGCTGCCGCGCAGCTTGGCCCAGGCCTCGTACTTGGCGGTGCCGACGAAGTCGAAGAAACCCGGCTGGGGACCATGGACATCGCCCTCCGAGCCCTGCTTGTAGAGGGCGTAGAGCTTGAGCAGGGTGTCGTTGTCCGGGCGCTCGCCCAGGCCCTGGACGTCCTCGGCGGCTTGCTGGAACTCGCTTTGAAGGTCGTCGCTCATGGATGACGGGCAGGCACGCGGCAGGACGGAGGCGGCGGGCTAGATAGCATGCGCTCCGGGTGGGGTCAACGCGTTAACATAACGGTTTGCCTGCCGCCGGAGCCCCCATGAGTCCCTCGTCCCCCGTTCCCGTACTGACCATCGACGGGCCCTCGGGATCCGGGAAGGGCACCATCAGCCGGCTGGTCGCCGAGCACCTGGGCTGGCGCCTGCTGGATTCGGGCGCGCTGTACCGGGCGGTCGGCTATGCGGCCGGCATGGAAGGCCTGGACCTGTCCGACGCCGAAGCGGTCACCCGCTGCGCCCAGCACGTGAAGATCCGCTTCCAGGCCGCGCCGGACGGCGGCGACACCCACGTGCTGGTCAACGGCCACGACGCCACCGACGAGCTGCGCACCGAGACCGCCGGCGCGGCGGCCTCGGCCATCGCCTCGATTCCCTCGGTGCGGGCCGCCCTGGTCGACCTGCAGCTGGGTTTCCGCAAGGCGCCGGGCCTGGTCGCCGACGGGCGCGACATGGGCACCGTGATCTTCCCGGACGCCCCGTACAAGGTGTTCCTGACCGCAAGCGCCGCCGAAAGGGCGAAAAGGCGCTATAAACAGTTGAAAGCAAAGGGTCTCAGCGTTACACTCTCCGGCCTTCAACGCGAGATCGAAGCGCGCGATACCAGGGATGCGTCCCGGGCGGTCGCGCCGCTCAAGCCGGCCGACGATGCGGTTCTGGTGGATACCACCGGCATGGGCATCGACGACGTCGTCGCGAAAGTACTTGCCGTCCTGCAGCCTCGTCCGGCTGCCTGACGGCATAAGGTGCCCGCGCCTGGCGCGGGATTTTGGTCAACGGTGCCGAAGGGGATCTTCCTCTTAAGACACCCACAACCGGTGGGCCGATCCGCATTGCGCAAACTTTCCCATGCGCACGGTGGAGCAGGCCTTTTCTCATTTCTGGAATCAACATGACTGAAAGTTTTGCCGAGCTGTTTGAACAGAGCCAACAGGCCATCTCCAAGCTGAAGCCGGGCGCGATCGTCAGCGGCATCGTTGTGGAAATCCGCAACGACGTCGTCGTCATCAACGCCGGCCTCAAGAGCGAAGGCATCGTCCCGATCGAGCAGTTCAAGGACGAGAGCGGCACGCTCGAGGTGCAGGTGGGCGACGAAGTGAAGGTCGCTCTCGACGCGCTGGAAGACGGCTTCGGCGAGACCAAGCTCTCCCGCGAGAAGGCCAAGCGTTCCATGGTGTGGGACGACCTGGAAGCCGCCTTCGAGAAGGAAGAGACCATCACCGGCAAGATCTCCGGCAAGGTCAAGGGCGGTTTCACCGTCGACATCAAGGACGTCCGCGCGTTCCTGCCGGGTTCCCTGGTCGACGTGCGCCCGGTGCGCGACCCGGTGTACCTCGAGGGCAAGGACCTCGAGTTCAAGATCATCAAGCTGGACCGCAAGCGCAACAACGTGGTCGTCAGCCGCCGCGCCGTCGTCGAGACCGAGTTCTCCGAGGAGCGCGAGAAGCTGCTTGAGCGCCTGACCGAAGGCGCGGTGGTCAAGGGCACGGTCAAGAACCTCACCGACTACGGCGCGTTCGTGGACCTGGGCGGTATCGACGGCCTGCTGCACATCACCGACATGGCGTGGAAGCGCGTGCGCCATCCGTCCGAAGTCGTCAACGTCGGCGACGAGCTGGACGTGCGCGTGCTGAAGTACGACCGCGAGCGCAACCGCGTGTCGCTGGGCCTGAAGCAGCTGGGCGACGACCCGT